>ERZ1031273.113-NODE-113-length-41192-cov-17.751392_pt1 | contig 41192 bp, 35 predicted proteins | sample MGYA00516575_ERZ1031273 | MGnify/ENA primary metagenome ERZ1031273 (study PRJEB33718, sample SAMN03159816) | human skin metagenome | collected 2014-02-25 | study: EMG produced TPA metagenomics assembly of the PRJNA266117 data set (Human skin bacterial metagenome... | reverse complement strand
TGGGGAGACTCTTTTTTTATTTCTTTTCTAACCTACAAATTCGTTACTCCGTTTTTTTTATCAGATTTGAAAAAGGCAGTGGCCGGACTTAGAATGAATTGAACTTTTAATGTTATGGCCTGAAAGCTGAAATGAGCTGTTTCTAAACTTGACGGCCATTGCTGGAAAGGAAAAACCATGCCCTGCACAACTATTCTTGTTGGAAAAAAAGCTTCTTATGATGGCTCAACCCTTGTCGCCCGTAACGAAGACTCTGGCGCCGGTGCTTACAGCCCCAAGAAGTTTATCGTCGTAAAGGCTGAAGATCAGCCTAAAACCTATCGTTCGGTTCTCTCTCATGTCAGCATTAAACTGCCGGACAATCCTCAACGCATCACTCTGATGCCCAATGCCATTGATGATGAAGGTATCTGGGGCGCCTGCGGTTTTAACGAAGCGCGCGTTTTCATGACGGCCACGGAAACCATTACTTCCAATGAACGGGTTCTTGCCGCAGATCCGCTCGTCGTCTATAAGAAGGCCGAGGGCAAAGAGGGCGAGAAGAATTTCATGCCCGAACAAATCGGCGGCATCGGCGAAGAAGACCTGGTCAGCCTGGTTCTGCCCTTTATTAAAAGCGCCCGCGAAGGCGTTCTCCGCCTGGGCAAGCTGCTGGAGCAATATGGGACATACGAAATGAACGGCATTGCCTTCCAGGATCAGGATCATATCTGGTGGCTGGAAACCATAGGAGGGCACCACTGGATGGCCCGTCGTCTGCCGGATGACTGCTATGCGGTTATTCCCAATCAGCTTGGTCTCGATGCTTTTGATCTGGACGATGCTTTTGGCGCCAAAGAAAACTTTCTCTGCTCTGACGATTTGCGTGAATTTATTGAAAAGTATCACCTGGATCTGTCCCTGGACGGCAGATTGAATCCCCGTGATGCTTTTGGCTCACACAGTGATTCTGATCATGTTTACAATACGCCCCGTGCCTGGGTCCTCCAGCGCTATTTCAACCCCAATGAAAATATCTGGGATGGGGAAGATGCAGACTATCGTCCTGATTCTGACGATATTCCCTGGTGTCGTGTCCCTGAGCGCAAGATTACCGTAGAGGACTGCAAAGTTGCGATGTCCAATCACTTCCAGGGGACGCCCTATGACCCCTATGGCAAACACGGCGATCCGCTGAAACGTAACGCCTTCCGATCCATCGCCGTCAATCGCACGAATTTCCTGGGCCTGGGTCAGATCCGTCCCTATCAGCCGGAGGCCATCAGCTGCCTGGAATGGCTGGCGGTGGGCTGCAACGTGTTCAATGCCATGATTCCCTTTTATGCAAATGTCAATACGACCCCTGCCTACCTCTCTCAAGTCGGCCCGGAGGTCACGACAGAAAATCTCTACTGGAACAGCCGCCTGATTGCGGCTCTTGCTGACGCACATTACAGTGACTGCAGTAACCTTGCCGAGCGCTATCAGAATCGTCTGCAGTCTCGCTGCCTTGAGTTGATCTATAAATTCGACCGGCAGTTTGTGGAGGAAAAGATCAGTGCTGCGGATGCCCCGGCTTTCTGTGAGAAGGCCAATGAGGAAATTGCAGCAGAAGCCAGAAAAGAGACCGCTCTCCTTCTCGAAAAGGTTCTGCACGCTGCCAGCAATAAAATGGTTAACGGCTTCAGCCGCTCTGACGCCTGAGGACTTTTGTAAAGATAAAACCAGCCGATGAGGCTGAATGTTACCCTTTTTCCCTTGAAACAAAGCCGGGCGCAAGTTACGATAGAAATGAAAGTGGTTCATAAGTATTGATGCTGACAAAACAGCCGCATTGCTTAACGGCCACAAGAGAGTAAGTTATATAAAGAGCTTCCTGGCCTGTTCTTATCCGTTCAGCTCAGGATAGAAAAAGGAGAACAAAATGGAAAAAGTTAAGTTTTATCTTTGCAAAGAATGTGGTAATCTCGTCGTCCTTCTACATGAAGGCGGTGGTCAGCTGGTTTGCTGCGGCCAGAATATGACTGAGCTAAAAGCCGGTACAACCGATGCAGCCAAAGAAAAGCATGTCCCTGCCATCAAACGCGAAGGCAAGCACATCGAAGTGCAGGTCGGCAGCGTTCTGCATCCGATGGAAGAAGATCACTTCATCACCAATATCATCGCTGTTCAGGGCGAAAAATTTCAGAATAAGAGCCTCAAGCCCGGTGATGAGCCCAAAGCCTGCTTTGACATTGCAGATGGCCCGGTAACGGTCTATGAATACTGCAACAAGCATGGTCTCTGGAAAGCCGAAGCCTGATCGCCATTCGTGAGCTGATCGCCCGTAGTGGGCGATCAGCCTCTGTGTGGAAGCTCCCGCTAAAAGAAGCCCCTCAGGAAAACAATTTGACAGATGCGCCGACATTTTTTATAATGACCTGGCTTTGCAGAATGTTGTAAAGCAGTTTGGCGCCTGGAGAGTTGGCCGAGCGGCTTAAGGCGCACGATTGGAAATCGTGTTAACGTTAATAGCGTTACGTGGGTTCAAATCCCATGCTCTCCGCCACAGCATTTTTTTTATAAATGCAAAACCCCTGAAATGCAATGTTTTCAGGGGTTTTCGTTTTTTAATGAATGTTGAACATTTGGGGTACGATGCTAATTTTGGGGTACTATTTGGGGTACTGGCTTTAATATTATTACCTGCTTATCCTTTGACCAGCGAGTGAGTGTATACAGCGATTGCGGCAGCGCTATTCTGAACCTTTTATTCTCAACAGCGATTTTGCCTGTAGCCTTAGCGTTTTAACAAAGTCTTTACCCAGGGCTTACCTGGCTTAACGATCTTGTAAAGAAAACAGCCTTATAAAGGCGGAAAATTCGATAAGACTTGCTATAATACAGACAGAAGTTAAAAAATCCCTATGGGTTGATGGTACTGAATCAACGTGTGACTTGCTGGCGAAGGGGGGATTGTGAACATGTCCATGGTTTCACAAATAAAGGCTCTGCCTCACCAGAATAAGGCGTTTCACAGGATAAAGTCCCACCTGAGTCGGCACTGCAAAATGGCTTCCAATATACAGGAAATGAATAAAAACGAACAAGCTCTGGCTGTTGCCATCAGCACGTTCCTGAATAACAAACATCATGCGCCTCTGGGCGTTTTTTTATTGCCTGAAAGCTGCGGTAACGGCTTTTAGAATATAAGAAAAAGGATGGATAAGTAAATGGCCTTACTGAAAAGGAAAGGCAGGTGATCCAATCTTCTTGGCAGTCTGGAAAGACAGACAAGCGGCAAATGACAAGGAATGCCGCAACCTTAGGAGAGGCGGGCAGAGGTGCCCGCCTTTTTGTGCTATGGTTCCCCACAGAGCTGATGGGAAGAGGCCATGCGCGCAGAATCCTCAATAATTTTATCAAGAAGCGCCATGTCAAACTGCTTTTCCATTTCGTCGGCAAGGCGTTCATAAACGAGCTCACGCTCTTCCCGGCTGGTGACAGGCGAGCCGCCATGTTCGGCGGCTGAGAGACTGTCCTCATCATCAATGCGTAAGTCGAGCCTGGGCAGCACGCCGAGCACAGGTTTGTGGCAAAGCTCCTCAAGCTGCCGGAGGCCAGGTTCTAGGAGCTTAATGTCGCCGCGAAACTTGTTGATGATGAGAGCACGAATGAGTTCGTTTTCTTCCGGCTCAATCAGGCCAAGGGTGCCGTAAAGGGAGGCGAAAACGCCGCCGCGATCGATGTCGCCGATGAGCAGTGCTGGCATATTTAAGCGTTTAGCCAGCCCCAGATTGACGAAGTCATCGCTTTTGAGGTTAATTTCGGCGGGACTGCCCGCGCCTTCGACAAGAACGAGATCGGCTTTTTGGGCCAGAGAGTCAAAGGCCGCAAGTATACCCGGCCAGTATTTCTTTTTTTCACGGTAATAATCGACAGCACGCAGAACGCCCTCTTTTCGCCCCAGAAAGAAGACTTCAGAGCCCTGATCACAGAGCGGTTTCAGCAGCAGAGGATTCATTTCGGCCAGGGGCTCAGCCTTGCAGGCTTCAGCCTGCATAACCTGTGCCTTGCTGATTTCGCGCCCATCCGGGAAAACATAGCTGTTGGAGGACATATTCTGCGACTTAAAAGGCAGCACCTTCAGGCCGCGACGCGTGAACAGGCGAGCTAAACCGGTGGTGAGCAGACTCTTTCCCACCGAAGAGGAGGTCCCCAGCAGCATCAGGCGGCGACACCGCGGAGCAGAGGCCTTTGTGGAGGGTACATTCAACTCATGGGGACTTTTTTCTTTCATCTTTATGTCTTCCTTTTATTTTTCCTTGTCGAGTACGAGGGTGCTCGCCGACATTTTTTGTTCAGGCTGTAAACCACTTCAATTGGCAGGATCATCCACTTGAGTACTGCATTAATTTTATCTCAGTTCACGCGAGATGCGAAAGGGCTTTATGAAAGCCCCGCATTTTCGCGTTGTTTTGAATGACACGTTGGTTTTAAATTTTGCGCCTGTCCTGGATGAGGGTATCTCTTGAATTCTGCACCTGTTTTGATATAGTAGAAGCAGTAGAAGTTCACTTCTGCAAAATCATACAATTCGAAAGACAGAGTAGGAAGACTTGCGTCAAGTGCAGTGGGATGGGAAGTTGCCCGCTGACGAAAGAGACGGTGATCCCTGTGAAGCCGTAAACTCTGCGGTGAGTCTCCCGCGTCCGCTGCCGCTTAAGCTGCTTATCACTCCTTTTGTGGCAACTGTCATGAAAGGAGCTTTTTTATGATCAAGCGTACACGTATGCTGACCACAAGCGCTTTGCTTGCGGCCCTGGTTGTGATTCTCGGCCAGTTTTCCCTGAGAGTTGGCAACAATTTCAAATTTACCTTTGGTGGTATTCCCATCTATATCGGAGCTCTTCTCCTGGGACCAGTATGCGGGGCTGCTGTCGGGGGAGTTGGCACGTTTATTTCCCAGCTTCTGGCATATGGCCTCAGTCCCACCACGCCCATGTGGATGCTTCCCGGCATTAGTACAGGGTTAATATCCGGACTCTATGCCAGAAAAAAGAATTTCAAACTGAGCAGGGGGCAGGCCATCTTTATTCTGCTTTTCTGCAATCTCGTGAGTACGACGCTGAATACGCTCTTTATTTATATTGATGCGCATATTTATGGCTACTACACTCCCGCCCTGATTCTGGGCATGCTGATGCCACGCTATGTCATTTCCGTCATTAAGGGCGTGGCCTATGCGCTGATTCTGCCTCCACTCGTCGAGCGTCTGCGCAAGGCCCTTAAAATGGATGCCAGCTGGGCTTCGGCCAAAAAAATCAAGACAAATGATCTGACATAAACGCGAGGTTTCGGATCATCTGGCTTAGTTAAGGGTATGGCATGGGCGAGATTTCCCCTGCTTTACAAAGGCCTGAAACAAGACCCTTCCAGGAAAATGAAAGCCTATCCTCGGCGTGACTTCCCCTTATGCACCGAGATAGGCTTTCCTGACCAGAGGATCGTTCATCAATTCTTTAGCTGAACCCTCCAGGGCAATACTTCCAGTTTCCAGTATATAGGCCCGATCCGAAATGGAGAGGGCCTTTTTGGCATTCTGCTCGACAAGTAAAATGGTCACGCCTTCCTCTTTTAAGCGTTGAATCAGATCGAAAATCATCGATACAAAAAGCGGGGAGAGGCCCATAGATGGCTCATCCAGGAGCAGAAGATCCGGATGTGACATCAACGCCCGACCCACGGCAAGAAGCTGCTGTTCGCCGCCGGAAAGGGTCCCAGCACGCTGCAGTTTACGCTCCCTCAGAATAGGAAACCTGTCATAGTAAGCCTTGCGTCGTGCTTTCAGGACTTCCGGACCGTCCTTTACAGCAAAAGCGCCAAGCTTGATGTTAGAGGAAACGGAGAGGTCGGCAAAAATGCGCCTCCCCTCGGGAACCTGAGCGAGTCCGCTTTTCACGATTTTTTCAGGGCTTTTGCCGCAGATATTTTTCCCCTTGAAGAGGATCTTTCCGGATTTAGCTTTGAGTAAACCGGAGATGCATTGCATCGTAGTCGTCTTACCAGCTCCATTGGCGCCGATGATGGAGACGATTTCCCCTTGCCTGACATGAAAACTCACATCTTTGATGGCATGAATATGGCCATAATAAACATTTAGTTTTTGAACCTCGAGAAAGGCCATTTCACGAGGTTCGGAGGAAGCGTTGCCAGCATTTGGCCGCCAATATTTTTGAAATTGAAAAGACATTCTGCTCTCCTTTGAGCTTAGGGTTCATGAAAGCGCTCTGACAAGAGCTAAATCAATCTGGACAGTGATGCATTTTGGCCTTCAGGCAACTTCGATCAGCTAAAATCAGGTGCTGCCATCGCCTCATTCTGATTGTCTTCTTTCCCGAGATAGGCTTCGATGACCTCTGGTCGCCTGACCACTTCCAGAGGCGCCCCTTCCGCGATTAACTGGCCGTGATCCAGAACAAGCAGGCGTTCACAGATACCCAGGACTAGTTTCATATCGTGCTCAATAAGCAGAACGGTGAGACCGAAGCGATCGCGGATCAGCCGTATGGTCTTCATGAGATCTTCCGTCTCGATCGGATTCATGCCTGCAGCCGGTTCATCCAGGAGCAGGACTTTGGGTCGTGTAGCCAGAGCGCGCACAATTTCCAGCTTGCGCTGTTCGCCATAGGGGAGTGAAGCGGCACGATGGGAAGCGAGCTGATCGAGATCAAAGATCCTGAGCAACTCCAGCGCGCTTTTTTCCACCTCGGCTTCTTCCTTCCAGAAAAGAGGCAGGCGCAGGACACCCTGAATTTTACCGTAGCGCATCTTGTCGTTCATGGCGACCTGAACATTTTGCAGCACGGTGAGGTACTTAAAGAGCCGGATATTCTGAAAGGTCCGGGCAATTCCCATATGCACAAGCTCATCAGGCTTTTCGTGGGTAATGACCCGTTCCTGAAACTGGTATTCGCCGGAGCTCTGGCGATACTGACCGGTAAGAATATTGAAAACCGTTGTTTTGCCTGCACCATTGGGGCCGATAAGGCCGACCAGTTCGCCTTCCTTAAGCCTCAGAGAAAAGTCCTGCAAAGCGTGGAGACCCGCAAAGTGGATGGCCAGATGCCGGGTTTCCAGGAGGGGGCCAGAAGAGTTTTTGTCAGAGTTGACAGCCTCATGATTAGAAACAGGTGAAGCTTTCTGCGAGAAAGTGGCTTCTGAGCCCAGGCTTTCAGCCTCCTTATCCCGCAAAGGACTTTGGGCAGGGACAGTTACTGCCGCAGCCGTGTCTGCTTCCTTACCTTGCGGCTTTTTCCGCTCTGGAAAGAGCCAGGTAAGGATTTTCGAGATCTGAAACTCTTCGCGGCCCAGAAGGCCGGAGGGGCGGTAGAGCATGACGATGATGAGGGCGAGGGAATAAAGGATCATGCGGTATTCCTGAATGGCCCGCAGGAACTCCGGAAGAATGGTCAGGGCGATGGCTGAAAGAATCGATCCTGTGAAGCTGCCCATGCCTCCGAGGACCACCATGACGAGAATATCAATGGAGGCTGTGGTGCCAAACTGCCGTGCCGAGAGCAGCCCCATGTATTGGGCATAGACCGCGCCAGCGACACCGGCAAACATGGCGGAATAGGCAAAAGCGAAGATCTTGCTGCGGCTTAAATTAACCCCCGAGGCTTCCGCGGCGATTTCATCTTCACGAATGGCCAGAATCAGACGACCGTGGCGGCTGGTCATCATGCTGTACATGAGCAGGACTGAGATGACGCAGATCAGGTAAATCAGCGGCATATTTTTCTGTGTAGGAATCCCTGACAGACCCTGCGCTCCACCGGTAAAGTTAAAATACTCAATGAACACGCGCACGATTTCGCCAAAAGCCAGCGTGATGATGGCCAGATAATCACCTTTGAGACGGAGGCTGGGAATACCGACCAGAAAACCCAGAATCAGTGCTGCGAGGGCTCCTAACAGAAGGGCGCAAAGATAGGCGGGTAAACCGTGTAAAAGACCACTTTTCAGAAAAAGGCCGGCGCTGTAGGCTCCTACCGACATAAACCCGGCATGGCCAAGGCTGATCTGGCCAAGAATCCCGACCGTGATATTGAGCGATGCGGCCAGGATGACATTGATCATTATCATAATGAGAATGCCGCTGTAGTAGCGGTTCAGGAGGCCCTGAGTGCTAAGGCCCAGGATGAGCAGATAGCCGGCGAAAAGCAGCAGGAAAGTCGCCGTATAATCTCTTTTTTTATTCCCTGGCAGTGTAAAAGTTTTCATGACTCAGACCTTCTCTCTCATTTCTTTACCGAAAAGGCCACTCGGCTTGACCAGCAGAACAATGATGAGCACGGCAAAAACAAAGGCATCGCTCAGTGCCGTCGAAACGTAGGCTTTGCTCAGAGCTTCAATGATGCCCAGAATCAGGCCGCCGACAACAGCGCCAGGAACATTGCCGATGCCGCCGACCACAGCGGCAATGAAGGCCTTGATGCCCAGCATCATGCCCATGGTGGGATTAATCTGCGGAAAAACCGCGAGGTAGAAAATGGCGCCCAGGGCAGCAAGAGCACTGCCAATGGCAAAGGTAAGACTGATGGCGTGATCCACATTGATACCGATCATGCTGGCGGCGCCGTAATCTTCGCTGGTGGCCAGCATGGCCGTCCCCCATTTGCTGCCGTGAAGAAAAAGCTGCAGCAGCAGGGTCAGAATCAGCGTCACGATGACGGTGATCAGCATAGGCAGGGAGAGCTTTAATTCACCGACATGCAGCGCCTCTCCCTCGAAAACACGGGGGAAGGGCTTGGAGCCTGTACCGATGAATTTAGCCACGAGGTTTTCGAGAAGTAAGGAGACACCGATGGCCGTGATCAGGTTGGCAATACGCGGTGAACTGCGCAGAGGCCGATAGGCAATTTTTTCGATGAGGACACCGGCAAGCCCGCAGACAAGCATGGCCACAAGGGCAGAGGACCAAACCGGCAAACCTCTGGAGCTGAGCAGAGGAAGCACGGAGAGTGCGGTGTAAGCGCCGATCATGAGGATATCTCCGTGGGCAAAATTGATCAGTTTGGCAATGCCGTAAACCATGGTGTAGCCCAGAGCTATCAGGCCGTAAATGCTGCCAATCTGTATGCCGTTGAGCAGCTGATAAATAAAATTCATTTCCCTGACCTTTTTCTTTGACCTTTTTCTTTGACCTTTTTTCCTGCCTGAACCTTTGCTTTGAAGATACAGCTTGCCCTGAGGGCAGGGTTCAGGCTCCAGGATTCAAGCTGCGGGAAGTCTGTGGCATTATATCTCACAGACTTCCCGCAAAACTTGCGACCAGGCCTGATGCCGGTTATTTTTCCGCCTTGACCACTTGATCCAGAACGTAAGCGCCGTCGACAATTTTAATCATCGAAACATCCTTGATGGGGTTGTTATTATCGTCGAAGGTTAACTGCCCGGTGATGCCCTCAAAGTTCAACTGTTTTAATTCTTTACAGATCGCTTCACGGTCGACCTTACCGGCTTTTTCGATAGCCGCCTTGAACATGTAAATACCGTCATAAGACAGTGCGGAAAAGGCGGTAGGATCATCTTCCCAGGCTTCACGGTAGGCTTTGATAAAGTTCTGAATTTTTTCGGAGTCGGCATCCATCGCATAATGGTTGGCATAGACCACATTATTCAGAACATCCTGAGAGCTTTTTTCAATTTGCTTAAGCACGCCATCCCAGCCATCGGGGCCAAGCACCAGGCAATCCAGTCCGATTTCCCGTGCCTGACTGACGATCAGGGCGTCCGTCTCGTAGTAGTCCGGAACAAGCAGGACATCAGGTGCTGCAGATGCAATATTGGTGAGCTGTACGCGGAAATCCTTATCGGCGCTGCCATAAGCTTCCTCGGCGACGATTTCAATGCCCTGAGCCTCTGCCTCGGTCTTGAAGGCCTCAACGATGCCACTTGAATATTCTGAAGACGTGTTTTTAAGCAGAGCTGCTTTTTTCTTACCGCATTGGCTGGCATAGCGAGCCAGAACCGTTCCCTGATAAGGATCGGTATAACAGACCCGGAAAACATAGTCACGGCCCTCGGTGATGGAGATTTGTGTGCCTGACGGGGTCAGCATCGGCACTTTGTCTTCATTGGCCAGAGGCGCAATGGCAAGGCAGGGAGCTGAGGTTACCGCGCCAAGAATACCGCAGACGCCATCTTCGACAAGACGGTTATAAGCGTTAATGGCTTCTGTGGTGTTGTGTTTATCATCCAGCAACACAAATTCGACGGGACGACCCAGGATACCGCCGGCTTTATTAATTTCATCAACGGCCATTTTTGCCCCGTTCGTGGCCGAAACGCCGTAGACGGCAACTTCGCCCGTCAAGGGGCCCATAGCGCCAATTTTAATGCTTTCTCCCGAAGCTTCGGTGGCTGCGCTCTTGCTCTCCTCAGTCACAGCAGCAGGGGACTCAGGTTCTTTTTGATCCGGAGCAGAGCTTTTTTCCGCCGTTCCTGCTGAGTTTGAAGAGGGGGTCGACGGGGTTGCCGGGCTGGAACAAGCGCTCAGTAAAAAGGCGCTGATGAGAAACAGGGTACAGATTACAGTGAGTTTTTTCATCTTTTCCTCCTTGTGGATGGTAGAGAAGTTCTTTGGCACAGCGCTGAATCCGTCAGCTTAGTGACTCGGCAGCAAAAATTTCAGGTAAATAAAAAGAGATCGTGCGAAGCCCTCTTTATTCCCTGAATACAGGAAATAAGGTCGCAGAAGGCATTCCACGATCTCTTCAATTGTGCATCAAATAAGTCGTTCAGCGATTTGTCTGAGCTTTACCCTCAACATTTCGGCTAAGTCTCCTCTTCATCCCATAAAAAGATTAGACCCATTATAAAAAGCGGAAAATTTTCAAACAATTCACAAAGTGGCTAAGTTCTCAGGGATATTACGCGCTTTTATAGCAAATATAGATAAAAAACTAAGAAGTGCGCAAAATTATACAAGGGCTATGCATCCGGCTGCTTTTTGAAAACTTGTGGCCAGAGTCGAGGCAGAAGGAGCTGAGCCAGAAGACCCAGCACGACGACAGGAAGAATCCAGGCAAAGTTCCTGAAGCTTTCCGGGAACAGGTTTTCCAAAGGCTCCATGAGGCTGATGTGGCCATCGATACCATTTAAGATCATCTCTACGGTAGGGAAGAGAGCGCCAAGCGAGCAACCCATGTGAAGGGCCTTGTGATCGAGGCTTTTATAAAAGAAATTGAGGACGATGAGGACAATAGCTAAGGGATAAATCCCGGCAAGAATCGGTGCGGCAATGGCGACAATTTTGTCTACCCCGGAGATGGAAAAATAATAACTGAAGGCAGTTGAGGCCAGGATTGCCCAACGCATACTGATACGACCGTGAGAGAGCTTTTCGAAAAATTCGCCCACAGTGGAGCTCAGCCCTATGGCCGTTGTGAGACAAGCTAAAACCATGGCCAGACACATGAAGACGCTGCCTAACTTTCCCAGCAGGCCTTCAGCAATGAAGATCAGGCGGTCCACATAAACAAAATCGTGAATTTCTGTGAGTGAAGAGGTCGTTGCACCAATGTAAAGCAAGCCGGAATAGAGAGCAGCAATACCTATCGAGGCGATAATCCCAGCTTTAATGGTGCAGCTCACAAGCTCATCATGATCGTGAACCCCTTTATTCACAAAAGAAGCAACAACGATAGAGGTAAAGCACATGGCGCCTATAGCGTCCATCGTCTGATACCCTTTTTCAAACGACGTGGAAAAGACGGCTTCCATACCGGTCGGAATAATTTCGCCAAGTGGTGTAACAATGCCTTTAATGATAATAATAGCGAGAACTATGATGAGGCCGGGCGTTAGGAAATTGCCAATCAGATCTACAACACGGGATGGTCTGAATACAAAAAAGAGCACAATACTGAAAAAGATCGCAGAGGAAAGCCAGGCCGGGAAATCAGGAAAGAGACTCCCTTTAAGAAACTCATAGGTCGTTGCGGCCGTTCGAGGAATGGCGAGGCCAGGCCCTATGGCCAGCATCGCTAAAATAGAAAAAAGACTTATGGGCACTTTGCCAAGATGATGACCCAGGTCCATGATATTTCCACCGGCCCGGGTTGTCGCGACAACTCCCATAAACACGAGGCCGATGCCAGTGCACAAAAAACCTAAAGTTGCCGGCAGATAGGCGCTGCCTGCTTCAGCTCCAAGCTGGGGAGGGAAGATCAGATTTCCCGCGCCAACAAACATCGCGAATAGGGCGAGCCCGGATACGATGATGATCTTACTCTTATTCATAAAGCCTCATGTTCACATAGATTGTAGATTGTTGAAGGTCGCCTTTATGGAAAAAAACGACATTGAAACACGCAGTAGTGTAGCATTTTTTACACAGATTAAACAAGAATATCGCTGTTATATTAAAAAAATAGTGCAAGCTGATAAATAAAGTCGCTACTGCATGCTTATACAATACAATAGCTCATAACGTGGAAAAACGGCTCTTTAATATACAAGTTCTCTGCGCAGTGACCATAAGGGCAATATTAAGTTGCTTTGCCTGAGATAGAGAACTTTCATGAAATAAATTCGGCCTTTTCTCATTTCTTTCTAATCTTTGGGCCCTTATCTTCTCATCAACGGTTTGTATACTTAAAGCAGATCAGGGTTCAACGCCGAAACATTGTAAAATAGCTGTCGGGATCGTTTGAACAATCAAAGTTAAAAGATCTGATCAAATATGAAAGGTCTTATGGCAAAGGAGAAGTCTTATGGATCATTTTGAAATGGTTGAAAAACTGCGTCAGGCCGCTAATGTGTCTTATGAAGAAGCCAAAGATGCGCTTGAAAAGTCGAACTGGGATCTGCTCGACGCGATGGTTTCTCTGGAAAAAGATGGAAAAATCAGGAAAGATGCCGGCTATCAGGAAGAATTTAAAACTAAGACTGAGGAAGAGAGTAATAAGGAAGATAGAGAGGCAAGAACGGCCCGTCAGAAAGAAGCGGTCAACGGCTTTTTCCAGGGTATAGGCCGTTTTATTCAGGCCGGAAACGAAATCTTCCTGGATATTCGCTACAAAGGAGAGCCGCTTGTTTCTCTGCCTCTCACTGTGATTGTTCTTCTGGCTATCCTCATCAGCCCGATCCTCCCGATGATTTTGATTATCGCCTTTATCTCTCTTTTCTTTAATGTAAGGTATACTTTAACGGATCGCCGCAAAGAAGCAGACAAACACAAGAGTGTCAGTGAAATCTTCAAGGCGAAGGAAGACCACAAAGAGGACGAAAATTCATAATTCATCTGAACTCTTTCTTTCTCAGAGGTTTATGTGATGACGAAAAACCACAAGTCCCGGAAGGCTACCTTCTGGGACTTTGGGTTACTGAAAGGGTGTGAATGTGCGATGCAGCAAGCCAGCAGCGATGAAACAGCCAAAGCACGTATCCTGATCGTAGAAGATGAGGAGAAAATTGCACGATTTGTTGAACTTGAACTTCTTCACGAGGGATATCTGGTTGAGAAGGCCTTCGATGGAAGGAATGGATTAGACCTGGCCTTGAACGGTCACTTTGATTTACTCCTTCTTGATGTCCTGCTCCCCGGACTGAATGGCTTTGAACTCCTGCGTCGGCTGCGCAAAACTTCTTCGCTTCCGGTAATTATGCTGACGGCCAAAGACGGCATCATGGATACGGTAGCTGGCCTCGATATGGGGGCAGATGACTATATGACGAAGCCTTTTTCCATAGAGGAGCTGCTGGCCAGGATTCGTCTTGTCCTGCGCAAGAGTCGAAAAAATTCGGAGAAGGTAGAACTCAACTATGGGCCGCTGCATATGGATCTTGCCAGGCATCGCGTCAGTTTCCAGCTTAACTCGGAGTCAACGCAGAGCGGCGTTGAGCAGGAGATTGAACTCAGCAGCCGCGAGTTTGATCTGCTCCGTGTGTTTATGGAAAATGCAGAACTGTTGCTGACCAGGGACCAGCTTTTGGAGAAAGTCTGGGACACAGATTTCATGGGTGAGAGCAATGTGGTCGATGTCTATGTGCGCTATCTGCGGCAGAAAATCGACCAGGTTTTTTCTGTTAAACTGATTCACACGGTCAGAGGCCTCGGCTATACCCTCAGGTTAGAAAATCAACACGATGGCTGAGAAAAAGCATTCCGGAAAAAGGAAAATCAATTATCCTGTCACGACTCTCTCCTTCAAGCTTGGTCTGCAGCTTTTCCTGCGTCTCCTTCTTGCTTTTTTGCTCATAGACCTGCTTCTCGTTACCCTTATTTTTTATCATTGGGTGGACCAGCAGGAAAAAGCTGCTTTCGGCGAGTCCTGGAATATGGCATGGAAAAGATATCCGGTCTTCTTAAGTGAAAAGGAGGAAGACCGCTTGAAATCGCCCACATCCCATGAACAGGGCCCAGACCATGCACAGGCAAAGATGTTGCCTCTCCAGGTGGCTCTTCCGGCTCAGCAGTGGCACAGCATATCTTTCTACGAAAAAATGCGCTATTTTGGCTGGCAGGTTGATCAGGGTGAAGGAAAAATAAGCACTTTTGTGGCAGGAAATTTTGCCTATACGCTGGCGACAGGAGCGTCAGCGGTGCTCATCTGCGAAATGCTTTTGCTGGGCTGGCAGTACCGGAGGGGTCGTAAGAAAATCGAGAAAATCCTGCTCGTTCCCCTGAGAAAAATGGCTGAAGAGGCCGAACGCCTCAGCACATCATTAAAGTCAGAGGAAGTCCAGGAGGAAGTTTATCACAATGTCGAATCGGCCATTGTTTCGGCAGAAGCTTTGAATCCCGGTAATGCGGAAACTCGCATTGATATGGGGGATCCCAATTTAAGTGGTATCGAAGATGCGATCAATACTTTACTTTCGCGTGCTCAGGAGGGGACTAAACAGCAGATCCGCTTTGTCTCCGATGCTTCGCATGAACTGCGGACACCCATTTCTGTCATTCAGGGATACGCCGAGATGTTGGATCGCTGGGGGAGTACGGACGAAGCAGTTCTCAGGGAAAGCATAGAGGCCATCCTCACGGAGTCCAGGCAGATGCAGACCCTGGTTGAGCAACTTCTTTTCCTTGCCAGGGGAGATGCTGGTCGCAATCCCATCCACATGGAAGTGCTTGATCTGGCAGCTCTGATTAAAGAAACGTGTGATGAATATACCATGATTGATCAGGGGCATCAGTGGTCCTGTGGCTTCGATAATGATGTCTCTGATGATGCAGAAAAGGGTATCAACAGCTATGAAAATTCTGGTGGAAATGAAGCTGAGACGGTTCACAACACCTCACTCTGGGTTCAGGCTGACCGCCAGATGCTGAAACAGGTTCTGCGTATTCTTTCGGACAATGCCAGGCGTTATTCCCCTGAGGGAAGTACGATTCACCTGCAAGCCTATCGAACTCAGGCTGGAGAACCGGCCTTTTATGTTCAGGATGAAGGTTGCGGCATGAGCCCGGAGGAGCTGCCGCATATTTTTGACCGTTTCTATCGCAGCGATCCGGCCCGCCAGCGTGAAGGCGGGGGGAGCGGCCTCGGACTGGCCATAGCCAAATGGATTGTCGACCAGCATCGTGCGCATTTCAGCGTCCTCTCCCGACCTGGCCTGGGCAGCCGCATGAGCGTGATTTTCCCCATTCCTGAGATTGACCAAATGGGATTGACCCGAATCTGAAAAATTCAGTAAGATGAGCCGTAGAAATTCTTCTTTCACTCGAAAGGTCACAAAAGCAAAGCATGTCCAGACATCCTGATTATATTCAAGCCAAGCCGCTGCAGACCCGCGGAGAAGCCGGGTTGCCCGGCTCTATAGGAAAGCAGGGAGCAGGAAGCCCCCAACGCCACAGGCAGGCGAAAAAAAGGCAGCGTCCCTCTTTCCTGGGGCTTTTACTTTTTTTGCTTATCGGCCTGAGCCTTCTGGCAGGCTTATTTTTGCTTCGTGATCGCCTGCCGGGAGTTAAATTCCTGGGGAGGCGCTTTATATCATTTCTTAAAGCTCCTTCTGAACAAACAGACGGAAATGAGCTGGAGAGGTCCCGTCGAGGGTCAAGCCTGTCAGCACAGTCTCCTGCTGCCAAGGATGAGGCATTGGATGATGAGAGCTCAGGCCAGCAAGCGACTTCACAAAAAAGCGGGGGAGCGGGCTTATCTGGAGATTTTGAGCAAAAGACGGATTCCGAGCCCTCGATGCTGGAACAATTTTCAGCTGCCAGCCTGCTGGGAAGGGACAAGCTTCCCAGTCTGCCTGCCAAGGAGCTGAGCGAGGCTGATAGGCAAAAACAGAGCACCCTTAAGAACGCCTTGATTGATACGGATTTTGACACAGCTGCTGTACCCAGCGAAGCCTATCTCCTCATGGATTTTGCGACGGGTCTGCCTCTCGCCGAAAAAAATGCCGATGAGCCCCTGGCTCCAGCTTCCCTGACAAAAGTCATGACAGCGCTGCTGCTCTTCGAGCAGTATCCTGTGGAGCAGGGGGTTGATCTCAGCGCCACGACGGTGAGCATTGAGGCAGAAGATCTGCAAGGCCTCGCTGAGGCGAATGCCAGTGTTGCGGGTCTCGAAAGCGGCGATCAGTTGAGCGTTTACAATCTGGTCCAGGCGATCCTTCTGCCCTCGGGAGCAGAGGCCTGCGCCGCCGCTGCCCGGGTCATGAGCGGCAACCAGGAGGCCTTTGTTGCGGCTATGAATCAGCGTGCCAGGGAACTGGGTCTTAGCGATACCCAGTTTAAAAATCCAACAGGTCTGCCCCAGGAAGGTCATGTATCGACGGCCCGGGATATGGCGCGACTTTTCTGGCAGGCCTGCCAGGACAAGCGCTTTCTGTCCATCGCCGGAAAAAGCACTGCTCTCATTGATCGCAGTTCCTCAGGACGTCAACCTCTGATTCTGAACAGCACCTATATGCACAAATTTGACGAAAATCCTGAGTTTACAGATCGTGTTCTGGCTGGAAAGTCGGGCTTTACCGGAGATGAACAATGTCAGACGACCCTCTTTCTCAAAGATTGGCGTCCTTATATCCTCGTTACATTGGGCTGCCCCACGGTCGATCCGCAGTCCAGCCAGGCCGTTCAGGATCAGGTCAGGCTCATCAATGGCCTGATTAAAAATTTCAGAAAATAGATTTTAAACAAACATAAAAACCGCTCAACGTGCAGGAACTGGAGCAAGTTCGTCGCGTTGAGCGGTTTCATTGTTACGGAGAACAGGCGAGCTGAGCAGCGGTTTTTCTGCAGCTTAGCCCTTGACGACAAAGTTCATCAGGCGACCCGGTACGGGGATTTCTTTGATAATGCTGCGGCCTCCGAGCCAGCCTTCAAAACGTGGATCAGCTTTGACCAGAGCGGCCATATCTTCACGCCGGACATCTGAAGGCAGCATCATGCGGTCGACGATCTTGCCGTTAAACTGAACGGCAATTTCAACCTCAGCCTTTTTAAGATACTTTTCATCAGCCAGGGGCCAGGCCTGGCAGAAGAGGGAAGTCGTATTGCCCCATTTTTCGGCCTGTTCTTCACAGAAATGAGGGGCAAAGGGGGCAAGCAGAAGAACCAGCACATGTGCGGCGTGGTTCAAAAGTTCTGGCTTGGCAGACTTTAATGCGCGATACACGCTAATCGCATTCATCAGTTCCATGATGCGGGCGATCGACGTGTTAAATTGAAATTTTTCCGCGTCTTCGGTAACGCCCTTGATGCTTCGGTTAAGCCAGTAAAGGAGCTCTCGATCCTCACTCGTGAGTGTGGCCTCGTCAAAGCCCTGATCGGCCTTTTTCAACCAGCCCTCGCTGATCCCTTCATCGACAAGTTCTTCTACTCTCGCAGCAAATTTAGCCACAGCCCGAATGCCGTCGTCATTCCAGGGGCCTCCTTCGGTGTAGGCAAAGCCGAAAGCCAGATAGAGGCGGAAAATGTCGCTGCCGTATTTTTCAACGTAGGGATCCGGAGAAATGGTATTGCCTCTGGACTTTGACATGCGGTTGCCGTCAGGTCCAAGGATAACCCCCTGGTGGATCAGGCGGCGGAAAGGCTCGTCAAAGTGGAGCAGCCCCATATCTCTGAGCGCTTTGGTAATGAAACGGGCGTACAAAAGGTGCATGGCAGCGTGTTCAGGTCCGCCGACATAGACATCGACAGGACAGAGGGCGTCAACTTTAGCCGTGTCAAAGATGGCCTGGTCGTTGTGGTTGTCCACATAGCGGAACTGATACCAGGAAGAATCCACAAAAGTATCCAGGGTATCCGGGTCACGCAGAGCATCCCCACCGCATTTCGGGCACTTGCAGTGCATGAAGCCTTCATGCTTTTTCAAAGGGGAGTCGCCGTGCGGGGCAAATTCCACGTCGTAGGGGAGAAGCACAGGGAGCTCCTCTTCGGGAACAGGGACCTCGCCACAGTGTTCACAGTGAATAATGGGGATGGGTGTGCCCCAGTAGCGTTGACGGGAGACCAGCCAATCGCGCAGACGGTAGTTGATTTTATGATTGGCCTTGCCCTCTTTGGCCAGATCAGCAACGATGGCGTTCCGTGCTTCTGCCGAAGACAAACCATCGTATTTTCCACTGTTCAATAAAATGCCGTCATCACAGAAGGGCAGCTCGGGCTGCGATCCATCGGCCGGGCCGATCACTCTCTTGATCGGTAGGTTGTGCTTTTGTGCAAAGGCGAAATCACGATCGTCGTGGGCAGGAACGGCCATGACGACGCCGGTGCCATAGCTTCCGATGACATAGTCAGCGGCCCAGATGGGGACGCGTTCTCCGCTGATGGGGTGAATGGCAAAAGAACCGGTAAAGACGCCCGTTTTCTCATGCGTTGTGGACATGCGGTCAATTTCATTGAGATGACGCGTTTTTTCCTGATAAGCGAGGACTTTTTCACGTTCAGCCTCGCTGGTGAGCTGTTCGCAGAGCGGGCTATCCGGCGCGACCACTACGTAGCTGACACCAAGAAAAGTATCGGCACGAGTTGTAAATACCCGCAACTCCAACGCTTTTCCATCTTCTCCAAGGAGCAGCTCACCGTCTTTTTCGGCGTGGAAACAAAGCTCATCGCCTTCTGAACGGCCAATCCAGTTGATCTGAATTTTTTTGGTGCGCTCAGGCCAATCCAGAGTATCCAATCCATCGATCAATTCCTGAGCGTAATCGGTAATTTTAAAGAACCACTGAGTGAGGTTCTTTTTGCTGACCAGGCTGTGACAGCGTTCACAGCTGCCATCGGCCATGACCTGCTCGTTTGCAAGGACGGTCTGACAATGGGGACACCAGTTCACCGGCGCATTTTTACGATAGGCCAGGCCTTTCTTGTAGAGCTGGAGGAAAAGCCACTGATTCCAGCGGTAATATTCGGGGGTGCAGGTGGCGATTTCGTGATCCCAGTTAAACATGCCTCCCATGGCTTTAAGCTGTTTTTCCATGGTGGCTACGTTTTCCATCGTTGAATCTTTCGGATGAATGCCTGTCTTGATGGCATAATTTTCGGCAGGGAGACCGAAAGCATCAAAACCCATGGGCTGGAAAACTTCGTAGCCCTGCATTTTTTTCATGCGGGCGTAGCTGTCGGTCAGACTGTAGTTGTACCAATGACCCACGTGAAGCTTTGCGGCGGAAGGATAGGAAAACATTTCGAGCACATAAAGCTTATCCTTCATGCGTTTCGGATCAAAGGCGGCAAGCTTTTCTTCCTGCCAGCGCTGCTGCCATTTGGCATCGGTTTTGCCAGAGTATTTCATAAAATTCACCTCGAAATTCTCGAAGATTTTTTCGCATATTTCAGAGTATAGCAGAATCAGGAGGGGGAGCGACATAAAGTCAGCTGAATTCATCAGCTGTTGTCAGCAGTTCAGGCGGTGTCGCCCTAAAATAATTTTGTACGAAGATAAAGAATAAGCAGGATATGCAGAGGGTAATAGAAATAGAAAAAGCTCCTTTGCAGCAGGGAAGGCTTTTTGTCCTTTTCTTTTATCGAAAAAATCAGGGGCAGGGCAAAAAGAGAAAAGCCCTGGGTTGCCGACCAATAAAAGACGTCGCTCGGCAGCAGCTTATAATCGTGGAGAACGGTAGAACCACAAACAAAAATAATGTTCAGAAAGGCAAAACTGATCATGGCCGTGGAAGCCACCTGACCTTCAGACTCGTTCAAAGCGAGATGAAAAAGCAAAATGGTGAGAAGGCCGTAGACATCGTAGTCAAGATCAAAATAAATGGCCGCAGCAAAGCTGAGAATGAAAAAGAAAAGCCCCAGGCTTATGGCCAGAACCGGATTGAGGCTGAAACCGGGGTTAAAGCGGAAATGCCAGGGATCAAGAATGCCGCCGCCTTCCTGGATAGGCTGCATCCTGATGAGCAGGTCGCGGCGGCCCCTGAAAATCATTTCCCAGGCTGTCAGCAGCACGAGACCCAGCGAGAGAGTGAAAAGAACATTGGGGTGCGGTTCGAGCAACTGCCGTTCCATGATAGGATTGAAGAGCATTTGACTGACAACTGCGAGCGCAAAAAGACGCAGGGCATATTTAAGTAAATTGTGAGTTCGGCGAAAACCCAGAGCAAGTTCCCAGGCAAAAATAGGAAAGGCGAGACGACCAACAACACGCAAGAATAAATAAAGTTTTGGACTCATGGCCATGCCCCAATATGCGCCGATGTGATCCAGAGTCATAAATAAAATGGCCAGAAATTTCAGCATGCCTTGGATACCTCCGACTCAGGGAAAAGCCCTCAGAATAAGCCATTTGAGCTTATTCTGAACGTATTTTTCAAGTGACTTTGCCTTGCGCTCCTTAATAGCCTATTGTATCATGATAAGGCTATATGACCAAAAGCGGCGCTGCTGTGATGCCGCCTTTCTATATATGAATTGAGGGTTCCAATGGGATTGGGAATGAATATCGGGATCGATCTTGGTACTGCCTCGGTCCTGATTTATGTCCACGGGAAAGGTGTCGTTTTGCACGAACCCTCCGTGGTTGCAGTCCATTCACGAACAGGAAAAGTGCTGGCAGTCGGCGAAAAAGCTGCCTTGATGCTCGGCCGTACACCAAATCAGGTTGAAGCGATACGTCCGCTGAAAGACGGAGTTATTTCAGATTTTAAAGTAACTGAGGTCATGCTGAAGGCCTTTATCAGCCGTGTTTGCACCGGCTTTCTGGCACGATACTTTAAGCCGACCATAGTTGTTTGTGTCCCCAGTGTGATCACGGGAGTGGAGCAGAAAGCTGTCGAAGATGCCTGCCGTCATGCAGGCGCAAAAGATGTTTACCTCATCCGTGAACCGATAGCGGCCGCCATCGGCGCCGGTATCGATATTACTCAGGCTTCTGGCTCCATGATCCTTGACATTGGCGGCGGGACGACCGATATTGCGGTGATTTCTCTCTGTGAAGCTGTGGTGGACAGCTCGCTGCGCGTGGCCGGAGATAAATTTGACGAGGCCATCATCAAATACATTCGCCGCAAACATAACGTTTTAATTGGAGATCCTACTGCAGAGGATTTAAAGAAAAACATCGGCTGCGCCTATCCGAGAGAGGAAGAACTTTCCATGGAAGTGCGCGGCCGCAATCTGATTACGGGCATGCCGGCAACCTTAAACATTACCTCGACGGAAATGCTTGAGGCTTTGGAAGAACCGGTCAGCCAGGTTTTTGAAGCGGTTCACTCGGTCCTCGAAAGAACGCCTCCGGAACTGATGGCGGACATTTCCCAGCGCGGCATTCTGATGACGGGCGGTGGAGCGCTGCTCTACGGTTTAGATCGCATGCTTTCCACGAAAGTCGGAGTTGAAGTCATCATTGCTGAGGATCCGATTTCCTGCGTGGCCATTGGCACAGGCCTGGCCCTCAACATCATGGATAAATTTAATACGCTCGACACAGTATGAGGTGAGCAACAGCAAGTGAGGTCGTGCGAACAGCGCACCAGGGCGGGCTCATTGAGTGCTCCAGCGAGATGCGAAATAGAGCCCCTTCGAGCGAGTTCGCGATCACAACTGCAGCAAAGTGAACATCCTCTTCCCAGTGCAGCGGTATCAGGAGCCGCTCTGAAGAGAGAGGGTGTCTGAGACGAGAAGGGGAACTCTGTGGAGTAAGCAAGTGAAATAGCCCTTGATTTCTTCATTCTGACTTGCTATTATTCTTAGGCGCCTTTTTTTGAGGCAGCAAATCATGCGCAGGAGGTGAAAGCAAATGCCCAATATTAAGTCGGCGATTAAACGTGTTGCATCTAATGATCGCAAGGCGGAGTTCAATAAAAACAAAAAGAGTGAATTGAAGACTGTGCTCAAAAAAGCCCAGGTCGCTTTGGATGCCTCTGCGGATGATATGGCTGAGAGCGTCAAACTGGCCGGTCAAAAACTGGATCAGGCGGTTTCCCGTGGCCTCATTCATAAAAACCGTGCGTCACGTAAAAAGGCCCAGCTAGTTCGTCATCTGAATGAGAAAAAAGCCTGAGGCTTTTGTCCTGAGATGTTCTAAGATAAAGCGGCTTCGGCCGCTTTTTTCATGGCAGTTTCAAGAGCTGAACGTTTAGCTTGTTGAGGGAATATATATGAAACGAGCCTTTTACTTTTCAAGTTCACAGCGGCCAAGCTTCAACCTTGCCCTGGAAGAAGTGCTTTTCCGCAGCTTGCCGGAACTGGGGCTGGATGGGCTGAGTTATTTTTACGTCAACCAGCCTTCGCTTATTATCGGGCGCAGCCAAAATGCCTTTCGTGAAATCGACTGGTTGGAGGCGGAAAAGAGTGGACTTCCCATTGTGCGAAGACTCAGTGGCGGCGGGGCTGTTTACCATGATCTGAACAACCTCAATTTTAGTTTTATTGAGAAGCGTCAGGAAAAATTGATCTTAAACTTTCAAGCTTTTCTCGAACCGGTTATCGCCTACTTACAAAGTCTTCATATTGCGGCCGAATTAAGTGGCCCCAGCGATTTGCGTATTAAAGGCAAAAAGATTTCCGGTAATGCCCAGGCCCTTGATAAAGAAGTCATTCTTGAGCACGGCACTTTGCTCTTTGACAGCGAATTAACTGTACTCGGCACTATGTTGCATCACAGACAAGATGGACTGATCTCGCGCTCTGTGGAGTCGAATCAGGCAGACGTCGCTAATCTCTCTGATTATCTGGAAGCGCCCATGAGCTTTGAGGCTTTTGCCCAGGGCCTCAGCGATTTTTTACAGTGCGAGCAGGAGAGTCTTCCTCTCACCAGACTTGAAATCCTGCTCGAAAAAGCTGCTGAACTGGAGCAAAGTCGTTATCTCACGCGAGCCTGGAATTTGGAGCGCTGCGCTAAATTTTCCCTCAAACGACAGTGGCGGGGCTGGGACTTTTCCCTGCTCGTCGAACGCGGAAGTATCAGCAAAATCACTTGTGCACAGGCGAAGGACTCGTATCCTGATGTTTCAACTCCGCTCAGCGCTTCTGAAGCCACGGCCATCTGTCAGAGTTTGCAGTCTGTACGGCTATACGGCCCAGAGCTTCGTCAGGCCCTGCAGTTTTTAGAGGCATCTGCTGCCGCTTCTTTGCTCGCAGGCCTTTTCCGCCCAACGTCCCTGTAAGACAGCTGGCCGGCGCAGCCTGCTTGCCTCAGAAGACCTACTTCGACTAGAATAATTGAGCTGTGTGTTTTGGTGCACAGCGGTTTTTATGAAAAGCCGGGAGGAAATAGGATGATTAAAGAAATTTGCGTTCCTAAACTTGGAGCGAAAATGGAGCAAGCTGTTCTCGTCAGCTGGAATAAGGGAGTGGGCGACTCTGTAAAAGAAGGCGAAGCTCTTTTCGAGGTCGAAACCGACAAAGTCGTAAGTGAAATTGAAGCAGAAGCCAGCGGCCGACTCAGCCGAATTCTGGTTCAGGAAGGTGAGGAAGTCCTCCCCGGTCGAGTTGTTGCCGAGATAGAAGTAGCCGACTGAGTCCATTAAGCTGAATCGGCTCTCGAAAAGCAAAGTGATCAGCCGGTGCCTTATATTAGCCCAGGTCTGTAAATTGGTGAAATGAGTAAAACTAATAATCAAAATAACATTCATAGCGAAGGTCAGAAAGACAGGCCGGGAGATGATAAAAACTTTCCCACAAAAGTGACGTTTAAGCCGAAGCCTGCATGGCTGCGGGTGAACCTCAATCCTGAAAAAACGCATGAAGTGGTTGAACTGATGGACAGACTAAATCTCCATACGGTCTGTCGTGAGGCCCGTTGTCCCAATATGGGGGAGTGCTATGAGCGTCATACCGCGACCTTCATGATTCTCGGAGCGCACTGTACAAGGAATTGCCGTTTCTGTGATGTAGCCCACGGCAAACCGGAAGCTGTTGATGAGAAAGAGCCGCAGCACCTGGCTGAGGCCGCCAAAGCTCTTGGCCTCTGGCATGTGGTGGTCACTTCTGTCGATCGAGATGATCTGCCTGATGGCGGCGCTGCACAGTTTGCCAAGGTGATCCGTGCTTTGCACAGCACTCTTCCAGAGGCTTCTGTCGAGGTGCTTATTCCTGATTTTCGTGGCAGTGAAGAGGCTTTAATGACGGTTCTGGAGGCCGGCCCTCAGGTTTTGAACCATAATGTTGAGACGGTCAGAGAACTCTATTCCAGAGTTCAGCCCTCGGCCAACTATGAGGTGACACTACAGCTTCTGCGCCGTGCCCGCGACTATGCGGAAGCTCAGAAGGCAGCTCATCCGGAGGCCGAAAGAATGGTGATTAAAAGTGGCATGATGCTTGGCCTGGGTGAGACCGACGAAGAGATGAAAGCTCTCTTCCAGGATCTCGTTGCTGCCGGGACAGATGTATTGACCCTTGGCCAGTACCTGCGCCCCTCTGAAGAACATTTGCCGGTTGAGCGCTATGTCAGCCCGGAGGAATTTGCCCGCTATCGGGAGATGGCACTGGAAGCCGGCTTTGCTTATGTCGCGGCAAGTCCTCTGGTGCGCAGCTCCTATCATGCAGAAGAAGCGCTCAAAGCGGTACGTGCCCGTGAAGGGAAGAAGGGTTCTGAAGCATGAGTATTCCTATCGTTTATGTTCCCAATAACTCGCTCGATGTTTACTATAATTTCGGGCTTGAATCGCTCTTTGTGCAGCAAAAGAAATGGCGCGACAAGCGGGTCTTTCTTCTTTGGAGGACTGAGCCTGCCTTGATGCTGGGCCGTTATCAGGATGCTTTGAGCGAAATCAATACGGCTTACGCAAAGGAGAAGAACATCCATATCGTCCGGCGCATGTCCGGAGGGGGAACCATTTATACGGATCCTGGAAGCTTCCAATACAGTTTTATACAGGCTCAGGATGGCAGCGAAATTGAATTTGCCCAGTTTATCGAACCTGTGATTAAAGCTCTGCGTGAACTGGGCATTCCCGCCGAATTTAATGGACGCAACGACCTTGTCGTGGCCGGAAAAAAGTTCTCCGGCTGCGCTCAGTATAAACAGGATGGCTTTGTTGTCCATCACGGATCGATATTGTTTGATACCAATATCGAGCAGATGGTGGCGAGTACGACAGTGCAGGATTACAAACTCATCAGCAAGGGCATCCGATCCGTGCGCGAACGTGTCGTCAATCTGCGCGACTGTCTTCCTCCAGAGCATAAAAATATGAGCACTGAAGCTTTTGGCGACACTTTGGCCGCTTATCTTGCGAGCGGAGGAAAGACATCGGAAAAAGTGCAAATTTATGAACTCAGTGCTGCAGATAAGGCCGAAGCCCAACGTCTGGGAGAAAGCAAATATCACAGTGCGGAAGCCATCTGGGGAAAGAATCCCGAATTTTCTCTCGAACTCAGCGGCCACTTTCCCGGAGGACATGTCAAACTCTTGCTCTCCGTGGTCCATGGAAAAATCAGCCGGGCCGACTTGCAAGGCGATTTTTTTGCCGCCCTCAAAGATGGAGAACTGCAGGAGACGCTTCAAGGGGTGGACTTCAAGCGCGAAGCCGTCCTAAAGGCCCTGGAGCAAGCCTCCTTTGGCGATAAAATCTACCGCCTCAGCCCTCAGGAGCTGGCTTCACTTATCCCCATCTGAGAAGGCTCATAACAAGAATCAGGCTTGGACCTCTGTGTTCTTGCCAAAACGTTCTTTTTTCGCTAAAATATTTTAGCTTGCCTGCTTAGCTCAGTTGGTAGAGCAGCTGATTTGTAATCAGCAGGTCGGGGGTTCAAGTCCGTCAGCAGGCTCCAAGTTAAAAGCCCCGTAGCTCAAGGGTTACGGGGCTTTTCATTTTATACGAACTCTGAATAAATTTGTTTTTGGGTGCATTTTTGGTAGCAATTTTTTTCAAACGCTTTTAATTCTCATAAAATCTACGGCTTCTTTAAGCATTTTTGGGATCACGTTGACAGAAAGAGACAAGGAAAGCTTATTAAGATGGCTATCCAATAAAGTAAACCATCAAACTGCCGTTTGTCTTGTTCCCGGGGAATAAGCTATAATTATTCCAAGCTTATAACCGCCCGCGCGGTTCCACATGGAGAAAGGTTGTGCACGCTATGATTAATGCTATCGTTGGGCATAAGGGTTCCGGCAAAACAGCCAGAATTGTCAAGGAGATAACAGATGCCTCAAGCCGCTCAGACAGTAATATTGTCTGCATCGAAAATGGCAAACGCTTTGACAGCGTCGTACCCTACACGGTGCGTCTGATCGATATTCAGGAGTATCCTGTCAGCGGCTTTGATGAACTCTTCGCTTTTATCGCCGGAATGAATGCCAAGGATTATGACATTTCTCATATTTATATCGATAGCATCTATAAAGTAGCCAAAGAGGAAAATCCTGATGCTCTGGCGCCTTTTATGAGCAGACTAAATGATCTGGCCGAGAAATCGCATGTGAACATCACGCTGACCATTAGTGAAGAACCCGACAAACTGAGTGACGAGGTTCGTTCTTATATCAAGTATTAAGTCATTTTCAGCATTTGATTCATAGGAGAGGAAATAAGATGCTTAAGGAATTTAAAGAATTTGCCATGCGTGGCAATGTCATTGACATGGCCGTCGGTCTTGTCATGGGCGCAGCTTTTAAAGCAATCGTAGATTCACTTGTAGAGAATATCATCACACCGCTCATCGGTCTTGCTACGGCGGGGATTGATTTTTCCGATTTGAAGATCGTCCTGAAAAATGCCGTTCTTGAAGGTGGAGAGGTGGTACAGCCGGAAGTTGCCCTCAGTTATGGCTCAGTGATCGATACGATCATCAAGTTTATCATGATTTCATTTTGCATTTTCCTCATGGTCAAAGCGATCAACAAGATGCACAAAGCACCTGAGGCTGTGGAAGAAGCTCCGGCTAAATCTGAAGAAGTTCAGTTGCTTGAAGAAATTCGCGATGCTTTGAAAAAATAGGCCTTGCGTCTGTTTGAAAGGGCCGTAAAGTCTTGCAAGCGATGATTTGAGCTGATATACTTAGTAAGCTATCGCTAGATCTGATCTTCGAGAGCGGGGAAACCCGCTCTTCTTTTTTGGAAAAAGCTTTTGCGAAGAATCTGCCCAAAGCGACTGAAAGGCTGGATCCAGAATTGAGCAAACGCAATGAATACGAAGAAAAACTCCTGAAAAGTCTTGAAGACAGTGTTCGGGAGGAGGGCGCAGAGCTTCTCGATCTGCGGCTTCTGCGTGAGAATGGGAAGATGATCCTGCGCCTGATCATTGATAAACGCGGCGGCGTTGGAATTGATGATTGCGAGCGTGTCAGCCATAAGGTCGATCCGCAGATCGATGCCATGGGTGAGAGCCGTCATGATTTTCTGGAAGTCAGCTCTCCTGGACTGGAACGGCCGCTGACAGAGCTGCGCGACTATCTCCTTCATTTGAATGAGTGGGTCGATATCAGTTTTTATACGAAACGGCAGGGGAGTAAAGTCCTGCACGCCCTTCTTCTCGAGGCTGATGAAACAGCTCTCAAGGTGAAGACGGAGTCTGGTGAAGAACTTTCGTTAAAACGAGAGGAACTGGCTCAGGTAAAAAGAAGCATTGAAATCCAGTAGCGTGAACTGCGGATTTTCTGATCAATAAACTGTGTATTGCAACACCTGGGGAGCGCTCAGCGTAACCTGCGACAGGCCAAAGGGCCAAAGGAGTGGAAAAATCGGGATGAACGTCGAATTTATTGAAGCCATCAAACTGCTTGAAAAAGAGCGGGGTATTGATGCCGAGGTGCTCTTCAGTGCTATTGAAGAAGCTCTTGTCTCAGCCTATAAACGAGAAGTGCCGAGTGCCAGGAATAACGAAAATATCAGTGGCGTGGTTGATCGTGAAACCGGCGAAATGTGGGTTGAGGTGATGAAGGAAATTGTCGAAGAAGTGGAAGATCCAGATTCTCAGATCGCCCTCGAAGAAGCTGTGGCCTATAATCCGGATTTTGAACCTGGTGACTACATCGCCATGGTCGTGAATAAAGACCAATTTGGCCGTCTGGCTGCCCAGACCGCCAAGAGTGTGATCAATCAGCGCCTCAGCGAGGCGGAGAGTGAGCGCATTCACAATGAGTTTTCCAGCCGCGTGGGTCAGTTGGCTTACGGCGTAGTGCAGCGTCGGGATCGCCGCGAAGTGATTGTTGATATTGGTCGTGCCGAAGCGGTACTTCTTCGCAACGAACAGTCCCGTCTGGACAGCTATGAGTTTAATCAGCGCATGCGCTTTTACATCCTGAAGGTGGATGAACGCCGCAGTCACCCGGTGATCTATGTTTCCCGGAGCCACCCTAATCTGGTGCGTCGGCTTTTTGAGCAGGAAGTTCCGGAAATTGGCAGCGGTATTGTGGAGATCGTGGAGGTTTCCCGCGAAGCAGGCTCGCGCAGCAAGATCGCTGTCAGTTCCAAAGATCCTAACGTTGATGCCGTCGGCTCCTGCGTTGGTCAGCGTGGTATTCGTGTCCAGGCCGTGATCGACGAACTGCATGGTGAGAAGATCGACATCATCGAGTGGGATCCGGATATTGTCAACTTCCTTTCAAATGCCCTCTCGCCGGCAAAAGTGGTTCGTGTGGATCTTTTTGACGAAGACAAGGCAGCCCGCGTGGTGGTGCCGGATCACCAGCTCTCCCTGGCGATTGGCCGTGAAGGCCAGAATGCCAGACTGGCGGCACGACTCACGGGCTGGAAAATAGATATTAAGAGCGAAAGTCAGTATCATGATCTGATTCAGGAACAGCTGATGCGTCGCTTTGATGCGGCAATGCTTGAGGCGGGTGCAGACAATGAATCCGCGGAGAACGCCGAGGCGACGCAGCAGGAAAATGCTGAACCAGCGAAGGAAGTAACCGCGAAGCAAGCTGAACTTGGTTCTGATGAAGCGGAGCAACCACAGGTTGAGACGGCTCAGGTTGAAGGCACTGAGGCAGAAGCTGTATCTGAGCGTCCTGAAACGCCAGCTGCGACTGAAGACCAGCCTTAATAGCCGTACTGGACGGTAGTTATATTTTGAGCCTTGCCCGGCTCTGTAGGAGGCTTGTGAAAGATCATCCGCAAGAAAATAAAAAACGGAAAACAGCAGAACGCATGTGTGCCATCTGCCGTGAACGTTTTCCCAAAAAGTCTCTGCTGCGCCTTACTGAACGCAAGGATGGCAGCTGGGCTCTGGACCTTAGTCGGAAAGCTCAGGCCAGAGGGCTCTACCTCTGCACAAAAGAAAGCTGCCTGAAGCGGGTTTTAAGTGGAAAAAAACTCCCGTTTCGGCTGGCTGAAGATAGCCAGGAGCTCCTTTTAGCGATGCAGAATGCACGTGAGGCTCAAGACGATAAAGCAGCAGACAGAAGTGTTGCGAAGTCAGCAGAACCGGTCGACGAAAAGCGCACAGCCGCTCTGGCTGTGCTCAGTAAAGCTGACGAGGAAGCTAAGCTGATTCTGCTTCAGCCCACCACAGCCCGGAATGAGGAAAAGGTTCTTTCTTTACTTGGGCTTGCGGAGCGGGCTGGCGGACTTGTTTCCGGTATGGAGGCTGTACTTGCCCTGAAAGCTTCCAGAAAAAGCGGCCTGCTTTGTGCCGCGGCAGATATCAGTCCGGGCAGTCTGAAACGTCTGTGCAGAGGAGACGCGGTCTTCCCCTTGATTTTTCTGCGTAAGACGGATAAAAATGAACTCGGCCGCCGCATAGGCCGCCGTGGTACGGCTCTTTGTGCTGTCGTGGAGGAGCAATTGGCAAAAGAAATACGTTTGAAGGCCTTGAGAGTGCATGAGCCTTGTGAAGATCATAGTCAGAAAATGAACGAGCTGCGAGAACTGAGCGGAGGTCAAGTGAAATGATCAAAAGAGAAGAAGCAGATTCCGGTCTGAGAGCCGGCTTTATTCGCGAAGATGATGCGAAAGATCAAATTAATCAACAGCCTCAGCCAAAGCCGCCCGTTGATAAGAAAATAGAAGCGGAAGTAAAGGCTGAGGTCGAAGCCATTGTGGCCCGCTCCGAGGGTAAATCTCAGCCCCCGAAGATTGCGAATGGACCTAAAGTGTCTGTTCAGGGGGTTTCTGGTCGCATGATTACCGGAGTGATTAAGGCCGTCAAGAAAAAAATCACCCCGCATAAAGATAAAACCGAGGTAAGCGACCTTGGTGAGAAGGAACCTTCAGTCCCGGATAAAGCGGAACCTGGCCAGCCTGAGAAAGCGGCCCCTGTGCTCCGCCCGGCTGTGGAAACCGTGACAGAAGTTCCGGCGCAAAGTCCGAAGACGGAGCCTTCTGTTAGTGTTGAGAAGTCTCCACAGGTGGAAAGCCCGAAAGCTGAAGTGAAGGCAAAAACGATCTCATCTGTCGAAGCCAAGCCTGTAAAGACGAAAGCTCAGGCGGAGAAACTTCCCGGGAAAGGTGCTGCCGCGTCTGAAAATAAACAGTCCGCTGCGACGTCAGAAGTGCGAGAAGAAGCTGCTACCGCTGCTAAGACCAGGCCCGTTAAATCGGCCGCACCGCAAACGGCAGAGGTTAAAACCGCTGAACCGGCCAAAACCCTTCAGCAAGACACGACAGTTGGACCTGAAAAGGCCAAAGCTGCAGCGGAGCTTGCTCCGACGAAAAAAGCAGAAGCTGTAGCACAAGCGGAGACTCGGGAGGAAAAAACCGAGCCGGTGGCTCCTCCGCTTACAGGTGATGCTCCGGCAGATGCTGCACAAAGCCGTGAGAAGAACGAAAAAGCGACTCAGGTCCCTGATCTTGGTGATAAAGTTCCTTCACGCTCTGCGACGCCCTCACAAAACCGTGGAGAAAGGAGTCAGGAACGCGAAGTTCGCATGGACCCTGAACTCTATAAATCTTACATGGAACGCAGTGGAAAGAAACCTTTCCGTCCTCAGAAGGGGAGTTATCTGGGCAAAGATTCTGCCACTCCGGCCTTTAAAGAGCAGCGCCCGGGCAGCTATTCCAGTGGCCAGGGCAGAAGTTTTGGCGGCAGCTCTCAGAGCCGGGGCCGCAGCTTTGGCGCAGGTTCCCAGGGTGGCAGGTCTTTTGGCAGCGGTGGAGGACGCTTCAATAAGGGCGGCTTCCGTGACAACATGAGCGGCGGTATGGGTAAGGACAAGGATGAGGAAGAGACGCCTCGCCGCACTCGTTCACCCAAACCGCAGAAAGCCAGAAGCTTCAACGATGCTCCGGATCTCGCCGCTGACAAGAAGAGCGAATCCCGCCGTTCTTATGCAGCCCATCGTCAGAAGGGCGATCGCGACCGTTTTGATTTACACGAGTTTGGCAACAGTCAGGAACTGGATTTTGCTGAAGAAACACTGCGCCGCAGTCGCCGAAAAGCGCGCCGCGGGGAGCTTGCACCTCAAGCCAAAACGCCGCCGGCTGTGCTTACCCAGGTGAAGCTGCCAGAACAGATGACGGTTAAGGAACTGGCTGAATTACTCAAGAAAACCAGTGCTGAAGTGATTAAAAAACTGATGAATTATGGTGTCATGGCGACGGTCAATCAGGAAATTGACTATGATACCGCCGAAGTGATCGCCGGTGAGTTTGAGATTAAAGCGGAAAAAATTGTCGAGATCAAAGAAGAAGATATTCTCTTTGACGATTCCGATGATAAGCCCGAGGATCTTCAAGAGCGTCCCCCGGTTGTGGTGGTCATGGGACACGTCGACCACGGTAAAACCTCCATCCTCGACTGGATTCGTGAGACGCATGTGGCTCGCGGAGAAGCGGGCGGCATCACCCAGCATATTGGCGCCTATCAGGTTGAAGTCAAGGGTAAGAAGATTACCTTCCTCGATACTCCTGGACACGAAGCTTTTACAGCCATGCGTGCACGTGGAGCTCAGGTGACGGATATCGCCATTCTGGTTGTGGCTGCGGACGATGGGGTTATGCCTCAGACGATTGAAGCAATCCACCACGCCAGAGCTGCCGAAACAGAGATTATTGTGGCGATCAACAAAATTGATAAGCCGGGCGCGAATATTGACAGAGTTAAACAGGAACTGGCTGCTCAGGGCCTGCTCGCTCCTGAATGGGGCGGCGATGTCACCATGGTGCCGGTCTCAGCCAAGACAGGCGAAAATATGGAAGAGCTGCTTGAGACGGTTATCCTGACGGCAGATATTCTGGAACTTAAGGCCAACCCCAATCGTCAGGCCAAGGGGACAGTTATCGAAGCACGTCTGGATAAAAACCGCGGGGCTATTGCCACCGTTCTGGTTCAGCGCGGAACGTTGCATACGGGTCATACGCTGGTGGTGGGAACCCTTATCGGCAATATCCGTGCCATGATGAATGAGCATGGTGAACCAATCACAGAAGCGGGTCCCTCTGTACCAGTTGAAATTCTTGGCCTGCCGGATGTTCCTGAAGATGGCGATATCTTTTACGAAGTCGAAAATGAGCGCGTGGCCCGCAGTCTGGTGGAACGTCGTCGCGACGAAGAGAGAGAGCGTCAGCTCAGGAAGAACAGCAAAGTGTCTTTGGACAACATCTTCGAACAGATGAGCGAAGGCGAAACCAAAGAACTCAACATTATTATTAAAGCGGATGTGCAGGGTTCTGTAGAAGCGGTGACCCAGTCTCTTGAGAAGCTTTCTAATGACGAGGTGAAACTCAAGGTGATCCACGGTGCGGTCGGAGCTATCACTGAATCTGATGTGCGTCTGGCGGATGTTTCCGATGCCATTATCATCGGCTTCAATGTGCGTCCCGCGGCGAATGTCAAGGATATGGCTAAAGATGCCAACGTGGATATTCGCCTCTATCGCGTGATTTACGACGCCATAGAAGATATGCAGGCGGCCCTTACGGGCATGCTTGCACCGACCATAGAAGAAGAAATTCTGGGCCACGCGGAAGTGCGCGAAACCTACAAGGTTTCTTCAGTGGGCACCATTGCCGGTTGCTATGTGACCGATGGCAAAATCCAGCGTAATGCCAAGCTCCGCCTGGTGCGCGACGGCATCGTTATTCATGAGGGCAATATCTCCTCACTGAAGCGCTTTAAAGACGATGCACGTGAAGTGGCCCAGGGCTATGAATGTGGAGTTGGCATTGAGCGCTACAACGACATTAAACCTGGCGATATCATCGAAATGTACCGTATGAACGAAGTGGCCAGAACTTGAACTGCGGACTTCCCGAAGAAAGGACATAGCCATGAGTAAAGAACGAGCTGAACGTGTTGCGGAGGAAATTCGCAAGATTCTGGCTGAAGCCATACGAAGCGAAATGAAAGACCCGCGCATGCCGAAGATATCTTCGGTCACCCATGTGAAGCTGAGCCGTGACCTTGCGTATGCAGATATCCAGGTGAGCTGCCTCGGCGGTGAGACTGAAAAAAAGGATATGATGACGGCCCTGGATAAAGCCAACGGCTTTTTGCGCAGCAAAGTCGCGCATGAAATGGGCCTGCGTGTGGCTCCGGAACTGCGTTTCCATCTGGATGAGTCCATTGAGATCGGACAGCAGATGTCCGCGCTTATCGACCAGGTGCGTGCGGAAGATGAAGCCAGGGATAAAGTTCTGCGAGATAGGGACTGAGAACATGTGGGACTTAAGCAATGAGAGAGCTTTAGAGCTGGCCGCTCGAATTCTCCAGGAGATTCCCCCTGCATCTGAGCTCTGGATCATGCCGCACGTCAGGGCGGACGGCGATGCCATCGGCTCCTGCCTGGGATTGAAAAGGATACTGACAAAGGCGGGCTATCATGCTCGCCTTTTCCTTGATGAGGAAGTTCAGGAAAGCTATCGCCTTTTGCCCCAATGGACAGAAGCGGAACTGTGGCCGCCTGAGCCTGAGAAAGAAGCCAGGCTGCTGGCAGAATGCAAAGCCGTTGGCGCACTCTTCATTTTAGACTGTCATGAGGCTTCTCGACTTGGCCGCCGCGAAAAATGCTTTGAGGCTCTGACGCCTCGATTTATTATCGACCATCACCTTTTTGAGGCTCAGCCTGCTGAGCGTGAGTGGATTGAAGCCGGGCGCTCATCGACCTCAGAGATGATTGTCCTGCTTGCTGCGGCCTTCTCCCGGCTTCTGAAGAAGGATCTCTTTGATCTGGAAATGGCCACCTCACTTGCCCTGGGCCTTTATACCGATACAGGAGGTCTGCGTTACAGCAACACTGGAGTTGACAGTTATCTGTGCATGGCGGCTCTGCGTCAAATTGGCGTGAAAATCGCCCCCCTTGCCGAGGCTCTTTTTGCCTCCCGTCCTTTATCCGAACTTCGAGCCAAAGGGCTGGCCTACAGCCGGGCTTGCTGGGAAAAAGACGGTCGACTTGCCTGGGTGTTCTTCAAGCGGGAGGATATGCTCAGCTGTGGGGCGAGCGATGAGGACCTTGCTGGCATCTGTTCTGATCTGCGCGAAGTCAGAGGCACCGATCTTGCCTTATTTATACGGCTCACAGAAGAACAGGGACAGGAGGTGCTGCGCATCAATCTGCGCAGTTCCGAAGCCTTTGATTGTTCTTCGCTTGCCAGAAAATGGGGAGGCGGGGGCCACATGCGGGCGTCAGGCGCGTCACTGCCCTTACTTGAAAGCTCCCCGGAGGAGCAGCTTGAAAAAATCCTCGCTGAGGCAAGACAGGCTCTATCCAAATGACCGACGGCATTATACTTATTGATAAAGAAGTGGGCCTCAGCTCTTTCGCCGTTATTGCCCGACTGCGCCGTATTTTTGCTCAGAAACGCATCGGCCACTGCGGTACCCTGGATCCCTTTGCCAGCGGCCTTTTGCCCGTTTGTCTCGGCCGTTTTACCGGGGCTGTGCAATTTATGGAAGGCTATGACAAGAGCTACCGCTTTTTGGGAGCCGCAGGTCAGCGCCGCGACACCATGGATTGTGAAGGGGATATCACAGAGCGTTTAGCTCCTGAGGATCTCCGCAGAATGGCGCAGAGCGGAGAGGCGGAACATCGCTTGCGCGAGGCTTTCGCTTCGATTCCGGAAGAATTCTGGCAGTGCCCGCCCATGTATTCTGCGGTGAAAGTTCAGGGTCGCCCGCTCTATCGCTATGCCCGCGAAGGCAAGGAGGTGGAGCGCGAAAAACGCCTTGTAAGGGTTCATTTGAAGGACTTCAACTATTTGGGTGAGGGAGACCAAGCTGGAGAAGAGGAAACGGAGGGAAAACTCTTTTTTTCTGCTGAGGCCCGGGTCAGTAAAGGCACTTACATCCGCTCGCTAGTTGATGAAATTGGCGAGCGTTCCGGCCTGCATGCCTGCTGTTGGGAACTTCGCCGCACATCATGTGGTCCTTACACCCTATCGGATCGTGTGTGCACGACAGAAGCTCTTTTCGACCGCTTCAATGCCTTAAATCGCGATTCAGAAGCCTGTGTCAGGACATTGTGGGAGGAAGGCTTCATTTATCCTCTAGCCTCGGCCTTTCCCACGCTGCCTCGCCTGTCTCTTAGTACGCCTGAAGCCCGCGATCTCCTCCAGGGCAAAGCTTTGTCTCTTGCAGCCGAAGACTTTTCACAGCGTCTGCGGAGAGCAGTAATCAGCAGAGATGAAAGTCTTAGCAACCCTGCTGGACAGCTTGAACATGAGTCCAGGATTCTGCTTTTTAAAGGGGATAAATGTCTGGCGATGGCGCGCAGCGAAGTGGATGGCGCAAATCTGCTTATTCGAAGCCAACGCGTCTTCGTATCCCAGGACAGTTGGCAGGAGTCTGGCGGAGGTGAGAAATGTTGATTTGCGATCTTGAAGCTCCTTTGAAGGCGGGGCCGCGTGTGATTGCGCTGGGCTTTTTCGATGGTGTTCATCTGGGGCATCAGAGCCTTCTCCGGGAAATGCGAAACATCGCTGAAATGAAAAAGCTGATCCCCACGGTCTTTACTTTTCTGGATCCGCCCGGCCTTCTCTTTGATCCCAACCGCCGCTTTCCCGGCCTTTTACAGATGCGCGAAGACCGCCTCGCCGCACTCAGGCATTTCGGAGCTGAAGATATCATGGCGGCTCCGCTCAGTAAGGAAATTCTTGATCTTCCGCCAGAACGTTTTCTGAGCTGGCTGTTTCGGGAAAAAATGGATGTTCGGCACGCCATTTGTGGCCTGAATTTCACTTACGGCAAAAAGGCGGAAGGGGATATTCAGCTTCTGGCCCGCTTTGCTAAAAAAGAGCATATTGGCCTGAGCATCATGGAAGACTGCAGCTATAATGAGGCGATTATTTCTTCTTCGAGGCTTCGTGAAATGATTCGCAGAGGGGAGATGGAAGAGGCTAATCGGCTTTTGGCTACGCCTTTTTCACATGTGGAAAAAGTGAGCCAGGGTAAAAAGTTGGGACGAAGACTGGGTTTCCCCACGCTCAACATCGCTCTGCAGCCCGACATGGTCGTTCCCCGCTACGGCGTGTATGCCTCCCTCGTAAGCTGGGATGATAAAATTTGTCCGGCGATTTCCAACATTGGTGTTCGGCCCACCGTGGAACAGACGAGCCTGGCCCGTAGCGAATCTTTCCTCTATGGAGAAGAAAGTCCATCCTACGGAGATACGATTCGCGTCACTTATCTTCGTTTTATTCGACCGGAACAAAACTTCCATTCATCAGAACGCCTGCAGGCCCAGGTCCTGAGCGATCTTGAAAAGGTCCGGCTCGATCATGAGCAGCACCCCGAAGAATACAGGCAAGTTCAGGAATACAGGAAAGTTCATTTCTAAACGACAACGAAACTGTTAAACTGGTGGAACAGGGCACATGACGGATATATTCAGGGCTCTGCCACCACGAATACATTCACTCAAGTTGAAGCACCGATATCGCTCATGATGGTAAATTCCAGATAGGTAAAGTCCGGATACATCGGACAACGACAACACCTTCATTTATCGGATATCAAGGGTAAGAGGACGTCAAGAATATGAACAGCACCCACGTCAGTTTTCCAGGATTAGGCATTGAAAACCTTCCCATCCATCGCATCGCCTTTAACCTGCATTTATTCGGGCACGACATTGCCGTGTATTATTACGGCATCACCTTTGCCCTTGGCTTTTTGCTGGCTCTTGTGCTGGCGCTTCGTCAGGCCAGGCGTTTTGGCATAGACGAAGACGATCTCCTCGATTACTTTCTCCTCGCCGTGCCCTTTTCTCTCATTGGGGCTCGTCTCTATTATGTGGCTTTCACCTGGGAAAGCTTTCGCGATAATCCTCTGCGTATTCTCAATACCCGTTATGGAGGCATGGCCTATTACGGCGGAGTGATCGGCGGGATTCTGGCATTCTGGCTCATGTCCCGCATCAAGAAAATGAATTTTCTGCATCTCCTGGACTATTTTGCTCCCTATCTGGCCTTGGGCCAGGGAATAGGGCGCTGGGGGAACTTCTTTAACCAGGAAGCCTTTGGTGAAAACACCACGCTGCCCTGGGGTATGTTCAGCGAAAGAACTCAAGCCTACCTAGAGGCTTATGGGCATGGACTCGATCCTGCCCTACCGGTCCATCCGACGTTTCTCTATGAATTTTTGGGCAACCTCCTGATTTTTTTCATCCTCCTTTACGTGCGCAAAAAGAAAAAGTTTGTCTTCGAAGTCTCGGCCTGGTATTTTGTGTTCTACGGCCTCCTGCGCTTCTTTGTTGAAGGGATTCGTGTGGACTCCCTCATGTGGGGAAATATTCGTGTATCCCGCCTGCTCTCACTGCTCATGGTGATTTTCGGTCTGGCGCTTATTTTGATAAAGAGGCGGCAACTGAAGCAGGGTGAAAGGCCCATGCCGCCAGTTTACAGGGGAAAAGCAAGTGCTTCATTGAATAAGGAGACTTCAGAGGAGCAGGATCTGTCGTGAATAAACGTGGTTTTTTAAAGCGAGCCGATCGCTATTTCAGCGATATGGACTACTGGATGCTGATTCCGGTCCTTTTAATTACCCTGATCGGTCTCTTTGTGATGAATAAAGTTTTGCTGGCCGGTTATGGTGCCGGATCTTATCCTGAAAACTTTATCAAACAATTTGGAGCGGCCACTTTTGGTCTGCTGCTTGCCCTGCTGGTATGCATGCTCGACGAGCCCACACTCGAGCTTCTGGGCTGGTTTCTATACGGCCTGTCCTGTTTACTTCTGGTTTACGAAAAAATTGACAGCTTTTCCCTTAAAAGTCTGACCGGCGCAGACAGCTGGATCCGATTGCCCATTATTGGCAGCTTTCAACCTTCTGAACTGGCCAAAATCGCCATCGCGATTGTTGCGGCAGGCTTTTTTGCCCGTATGAAGCGGGGCGAAGAAGCCCCCTGGCACGGCTTTGCCAAGCTTGGCCTTTGCTACGGCATCCCGCTGCTCCTCATTTATATGGAGCCAGACTTCGGAACGGCGGCAGTCATTGTCATCATGTTTCTTCTGACTCTCTTTGTCTGGGGAGTATCCTGGAAAATCATCACAGCCTTTGCCGCTGCGGCCTTTGCCGGAGCGCCGCTGCTGTGGATATTTTTCCTCAGTGAACGTCAGAAAAACCGTATTCTCCTCCTGCTCTTTCCCGGTCAGGATATGAGCGAATCCTACCATATCGACCAGGCCATCAAGGCCGTGAGCTCCGGAGGACTGCTGGGGAATCAGAGCGGCATCGATGTCCATGTCCCCGTCAAAGAATCTGACTTCATCTACTCTGCCATTGCGGAATATCTTGGCTTTATTGGCATCACCATTTTGCTCATCCTCGTCTGCATCTTTCTTTGCCGTGCCCTTCAGGTGGCTTGGAGAGCCAGTGCTGAGCATCTGGAATCGGCCTATATGATGGTTGCACTGATCGCTTCCATGGCTTTTCACTTCATCGAAAATATGGGCATGAACGTGGGCCTTTTGCCGATCACAGGCATTCCTCTGCCGTTCATCTCCAATGGGGGAACCTCCATGCTGATGAATTATTTTGCCCTCGGGCTGATGCTCAACGTCTCGATGAATCTGCGCGCTCTTGAGGGCTAGAGGAAACTTCGCTGCGGTCCATTGCCAAGCCCGCCCGGGCTTGGCAGTAATCAGCGAGACGCGAAGCAGAGCCCCTTCGAGCGAGTTCGCGATCACACCCGCAGCAAAGTGAGCATCCTGTTCCCAGTGCAGCCGCATCAGGAGCCGCACTGAAGAGAGAGCGTGTCTGAGACGAGAAGGGGCTGCTGCGGAGCAAGCGAGCGACAACGTCTGCGCCCTGCCGGGCACCGTCGCCCTCGCTCAAAAGTTCGCTTTGCTCACAATCGCTCGGGTCGGCGGAAGCATAGGATTTTTGTGACAGAAGACCTAAAGTAGACGTATTAAGTTTATTGTCTTAACTTTAAAAGTTCATGCCACAGGAGGTGTCAGATGAAAAGTAAAATAGCTATCTGGCTGATTTTCAGCCTGGTTATGTCGCTCTTGTTGCCCTTTCCGCTCATGGCTGAGGCCGGGACGGTGCCAATCGATTCAGCCTTGATTCATCCAGCCTACCCGGAGATGCCTCCTTACCCTGACGAGGATGAGTTTGTAGATGAGAAAGGGAATGTTGATCAGGATGCTTTAAAACGCGTCTATGATGCCTGGTGGAAGGAAAAAAGAGAACGGCGGGAGCAGCGCGAACAGTTTTCCGGGGATTTCGGTGAATTTATAGCCAGAACCAGCCAGGAGATTCTCTTAAAGTCGGGAGAGAAGAATCCTCTTTATTCTCCTCTCAGTTTATATATGGCGCTTTCCATGCTCTGCGAAGTGACGGGAGGGAAAAGCCGCAAGGAAATTCTGGATCTCCTTGAGGCAAAAGATCTGGAGGAAGTGCAGAAAAATGCCTTGAGTCTATGGAATAGCAATTATTCCGACGACGGTGCAGTCAGTAGCAGGCTGGCGAATTCTTTCTGGTTGAATGAAGACTTTCCCTATCAGATAGAAACGCTGAATCAACTGGCGAAACATTACTTTACGGCCTCTTTTCAGGGGGAAATGGGTTCAGAAGCTTATAACGAGGATCTCCGGCGCTGGATCAATCAAGAGACGGGCGGCCTCCTGAAAGAACAGGCCGGACAACTGTGTTTTACCAGGGAAATGGTCTTCAGTCTGGTTTCCACTATCTTTTACCAGGCAAAATGGCAGGAGGAGTTCAATCGAGATAAAAACGAAGAGAAAATTTTTCACGGTCGGGAGAAGGAACAGACCTGCAGCTTCATGCAGAGCGAAAACCCCGAAACTTATTACTGGGCTGAAAATTTCGGTGCCATCTGCAAAGGTCTGCACTATGGCGGGGTCGTTTGGCTGGTACTGCCAGACGAGAATTCCAGTGTGGAAGAAGTTCTGAAAAATCCAAAATTCTATGAGCTGATCTCTAAAGACCATCCAGGTGAAGACGGGAAGGACAGAAAATTCCTGATCGTTCATCTGCTGCTGCCAAAATTTGATGTAGCTGCAAATCTGCGCCTGGAAGAGAATCTAAAAGCCCTGGGAGTACAGACAGTATTTGAGCAGGACAAAGCAGATTTTTCACCGCTCTTTCAGCATAGCGAAGTGCCCGCTTTTCTCTCGGATGTCCAACAGGGCAGCCGCGTTGCCATCGATGAACAGGGCGTCACGGCAACTGCTTTTACAGCTATGCGCATGTTTGGGGCGGCCAGGCCGCCGGAGGAGAAGATCGACTTTATTCTGGACCGTCCCTTTATTTTTGTGGTCTGCGGAATCTCCTGCGATCCCCTCTTTATCGGGGTCGTCAATCAGCCATCAACGTGCAAGGAGCCAAGCTGAAAAGTACGCTCCGTAGTGCTATGAAAGATTTTTTTCCTGCAGTGACGTGAAAAAGCTGTTTCGGCAGTGCTATGAAAGCACTGCTTCCGCAGCGCCAGGAAAGAACTACTTTCACAGTGCCCTGAAAAAGCTGTTTCGGCAGTG
>ERZ1031273.110-NODE-110-length-41659-cov-15.912845_pt1 | contig 41659 bp, 29 predicted proteins | sample MGYA00516575_ERZ1031273 | MGnify/ENA primary metagenome ERZ1031273 (study PRJEB33718, sample SAMN03159816) | human skin metagenome | collected 2014-02-25 | study: EMG produced TPA metagenomics assembly of the PRJNA266117 data set (Human skin bacterial metagenome... | reverse complement strand
TTTGATACTTGGGAAGTCAATGGTGAGAAGGTTGCGCCCGGAACCAAAATCAAAGTTGACAAGGACACCGTTATCAAAGCCATCTGGAAAGAAATGGTCACAATTACTTTTGACCCGAATGGTGGAAAGTGGAATGACGGCAAAACAGAGCCTATAAGTACAAAATATAAAAAAGGAACTGAAATTGACATCAAAGAGGCTCCTACAAGGGAGGGCTATAAATTCCTTTACTGGAAAGGCTCTGAATACCAACCGGGTGAAAAATATACGGCCATCGACGCTGAACATACGTTCGTCGCTCAGTGGAAGTCAACCTCAGTTGTACCTCCGGTGATTGGGGGAATAAACCCGCGGGATATTCCTCCCAAGTATGTCGTGACTCCACAGGGTTCGATGCAGTCTGCGCCGAGTGCGAGCGCCCCCAGGGTTTACAAAACTTTGCCGAGAACCGGTGAGAGCAATGGGCTGCCACTTCTGGCCTCTGCGCTTCTGGCGCTGCTCGGCGGTGCGCTCATTCTGAGCCGCAAGAGAAGCTAAGCTTTGTCAATCCGGAAATCTGGAGGGTACAGAGAGCTAAAGTCTTTTAGAAGCCCTTAATGTGCATGGATATCCAGAAATGCTGCCCGCAGGCGAAAGTTTGCGGGCAGCTTTTTTCTTGCGTTTTTTGAAGTTTTGAGGCAAGATAAAAAAAGGCGTGGGTTTCAGTCTGCGCTTTTTTTATGAGAGTGACCTTGCTTTTAAATATAAGAGTGAGCTTCTTTTGAAAGATGATGAGAGTGATCTTTTTTTTTATATGAGAGTGAGCTTGTTTTGAAAGAAGAGAAGAAAAGAGAGACGAGTTTACTGACGGGCGGGATTTTTCCTGTTCTTTATGAGGTTTCGCTGCCGCTGATCATCACCAATGTGATCATGTCGCTGTATAATCTCGCGGATGGTCTGTGGGTGGCCCAGGTCTCGATGACGGATTTTACGGCGACGAGCTTTGTCTGGCCGCCCCATTATCTTTTTGTTTCTCTGGGCATGGGCCTTTCCATAGCGGGTACGGCGATTATCGCGCAGCTCCTGGGGCAAAAAGATCTTGATAAAGCGGAATCCTATGGCGGCCACCTCTTTTTACTTTCGCTGGCGATCGGGCTTTTTTTCTCTGTCTGCGGCTATTTTCTCGCCCCGAGGATTGTGCAGTGGATGGGGGCGGAAGGGGTGCTCGCTGAAAAAAGCAGTGCGTATCTTTCGATTCTCCTGCTGGGTTTTGTCTTTGAGATGGTCTTTCTCTCCTTTAACTCCATTCTTGGAGCTCAGGGGCAGACGCGTATTACCACTCTTATCAGCACCATTTCCTCGATCTTGAATGTGGTGCTTGATCCTTTCTTTATTTTTACCCGCGAGCCTGTTTTCGGTCTTCCTGGCCTGGGCATGGGTATTGCAGGTGCGGCCTGGGCAACGGTACTTTCGCAGTCGATCAAAGTTTTTCTGGGGATTATTGCGGTGCGTTCCGAAAAGAACCTGGTTCGCCTGAAGCTGCGCTCGCTGAAACTTTCGCTCTACCAATTCCGGGAACTTTTACGCACAGGTTTCCCAACGGCCCTGGGACAGAGCAGTGCGGCCGTTGGCTTTACCCTTTTGAATTCCGTTATTGTGGCCTATGGTGAGGCCACGATGACCGCCTACGCAGCGGTCAATCGCATCAGCGGCTTTTTGATGATGCCGTCACAGGGGGTGGGCTCGGCGCTTACGGCGATTATCGGCCAGAATATGGGAGCGGGCGAAAAGGAGCGCGTGAAAAGTTTTGTTCGTCTAGCTTTTCTGACGGCCACCTCCATGGCGATTCTCGGGGGTATTCTGCAGTGGGTCTTCCGCTGGCCCATGTTATCGATATTTTTGAATGGCAGCGGCGGGAACAGCCAGCTCGTCTGGGCGCAGGCTCTGGAATATTCTCTCTATTCAGCTCTCATTACGCCGCTGATGGCTTTCTTTAACCTCTTTGCCGGCATTTTCAGCGGCGCCGGCTATCAGAATTACGCCGCGTACATTTCCATCGGGCGTCTCTGGGTCATCCGTCTGCCCATGATTTATCTCTTTCAGCGATATAGTTCCTGGGGCTCTGAGGCGGTCTGGATTGCCATGCTTCTCTCGAATGTCCTGATTGATGTCTTCGGATTTTATCTGCTCTTTAAGGGAAAATGGTTTCACGAGCCTAAAATTAAGCACTGACGAAGCTCTAAGCCCAGACAGTAGCAGAGCTTTGATTTTTTCCCAAGAGTATTGTTTTTTCTTTTCGGAAATTGCTTGCTGCCTATGCCTGGTGGTTCTGATTAATTAGCGTCTGGCAGTTTTTTGCCATGACCTCGGAAATCTTTCTATTTTATCTCGTTTTGTCGTATAATAATGGGTATCTTTTTTGAGATGATGAGGAGGCGCTTATGGACAAAAATGAGAAAAATGCTGCCTTAAAAACTGAGCAAACGCCTGTAAAAGGCGTTGACAAGTTCAAGACCAATTTCGGCTTTCTCATGGCCGCCGTAGGTTCTGCGGTTGGCCTCGGAAACATCTGGGGCTTTCCCTTTAAAATGGGCAAGGGGGGCGGCTTTGCCTTCCTGCTCATCTACCTGATTCTGGTGGTTTTAGTCGGTTATCCTATCCTCCTGGGCGAAATTTCACTCGGGCGCAAGAGCGGGAAAGGCGCCATCTTCGCTTACCGTGAGGCCGACAGACGTTTTACCTTTAACGGCTGGTTCGCGGCTCTGGCCCCGGTCTTCCTCATTTGCTTCTATGTCACGCTGGGCGGCTATGTTACCAAGTATATGGTGGCGAACCTGATGGATCTGCTGGGTCTCGGCTGGGGCGTGGGCGGCATGGAAAGCGGCGAGTTTTTCGGCTCCTTTATCGGCAGCGGCGCGGAAGCGGTGCTCTTTGGCTTTTTCTTTCTGGCTCTGACCACCTTTATCGTTCTGCACGGCACAAGCGGCATCGAGAAATTTGCCACGACCGCTATGCCGGCGCTCTATGTCATCTTAATTATTCTGGCCATTCGCAGCCTGACGCTGCCCGGAGCTATGAAGGGCGTGGAATACATGTTCAAGCCCAACTGGGAGGTCTTCAAAGGCACCGGTTGGATTTCCGTGCTGGCCTCGGCCGGCGGCCAGATGTTCTTCTCACTTTCGCTCTCTTCGGGCTGCATGATCAGCTATGGCTCTTACCTCGACAAAAAGGAAGATCTTGAGAAGAATGCGAAACTTATTCCGCTTTATGATACCTCGGCCGCTCTGCTGGCAGCTCTGGTGGTGCTCCCGGCCGTCTTTGCCTACGGTCTCGAGCCTGGCGGCGGTCCTGGTCTGCTCTTTGTGACCCTGCAGACGGTCTTTAATAAAATGGGCGTTTGGGGCTCGCTCTTCGGCTTTGTCTTTTACTTCCTGGTCTTTATTGCGGCTCTGACCTCTTCCATGGGCATGATGGAAGGCACCGTTTCGCCGATGAAGGACCTCATGGAGGCCAAAGGCAAGTCTCTGGGGCGCACGGGGATCACCCTCATCTTTACGGCCATCGCGGCCGCCGGCAGTGCCCTGATTTCCCTTGATGCCCTGGGCGGAAACCCGGCGATCAAACACATTTTTGGTTTCGGCGACTGGCTCACCACCTTCGATCTCTTTGCCGAAGGCTTCCTCATGCCCCTCGGCGCATTTTTCCTGGCCATCCTCTTTGGCTGGCTTAAAACAGGCTGGCTGGATGAGGAAATTCAACTTGGCAGTGAGTTTAAAAACAGGGCTTTTATCCATTTCACCCTTAAATGGATTGTGCCGATTTTCATGGTCTTTGTACTCATCGGTCAGCTCAATGACTTCTTTGCCTGGGGCCTCTTCTAAAAAACTCCGGTTGACGAAAATAAAAAGAAAATGGCAGAGCCCCCGGAAGGGGATTCTGCCTTTTTCTTTTTTATAAGCTCATGGGGAAGGAACGGTGTGAAGTCCACGACACCCTCCTGGCAGAGGTGGCTTTTATGTCCTGCCCTGGAATAGACAGCCTGGCAGAATTGCTCAGAAAAGGGGAGGGAACTCCAGCATGGGATGGAGATTAAGAGACCGCCTTTTGCTTCAGGCTTTCCAGCCTCAGCGCGGCCAGCCAGCAGAGGACAAGGCCGATGCCCATAAGAATATGGCCGATTCCGGCGATGCCGGAGAGTGCGCCGTCCGGAAAGGGTAAAGTCTCGGTCACCGTAATCTGGCTCAGCCCGCGCACGGTCATGCAGACGACCGTCAGGGCAAGACCGGAGAGGGTGAGGGTAAAGGGGCGTTTCAGGCTGCTGAGTTCCCCTGCCTTCTCTTTTAAAATGGCGTAGAGGATGAAGGGGAAGAGAGCTCCCAGCACCAGCAGATGCACGTGAAGGACAGCAAGGGTGGTGTAGGCACTGTACTGAAAAGCCCGGGTGACTTCACGGTAAAAGACGCCGCCGGAAAGCCCCAGAATAAGGAAAACGAAAGAGGTCTTCAGGAGGTTCAGGGCCGTAAAGGTCCGGATGAAGTAACGGTAGCCGACGAGGACAAGCAAAACGTAGGCCACGGTTTTAGGGATCATCAGAACGCCGAGCAGAGGCACAAAGCGCGCTCCGATCACCACCGGAAGATAAAAGAGAAAACTCAGAAAAATGAGCAGACCGGTGTAGCGGAGGCCTTCCACTTCTCGCTTCTGCCAGGCCCAGAGGATGAGAAAGAAACCGAGCAGGGCAAAGGGCACGTTGCGCAGGAGACTGAAGGTGTAGCTGCCCTCTGTTCCCCAGCCGTTTTGTGGCAGCAAAACCAGAACAACGCGTAAGGCGACGAGGATAAGAACCAGCGTCTTTTTCCAGGAACTGCTGTCACCGCTGCGTTCGCGGTAGTAAGCGTAAAAGAGCAGGTAGAAAAAGGTCATGCTGAGGCTGGTCACAAATTCACCCCAGGAAAGCAGGGGGAGATAGCGCTCAAAACCCTGGCTGCTGAGATGGGCAAGCACCCGGGGAACGAGGTGAAAGGCGTCGCCTGCGCCAAGCAGCACGGCCATAAAACCATAGCGCCTGGCAGAGGGGCTTTCTTCCAGGAGCAGGCGCAGGCCAAGGGCGACAACAAGGCCCAGATAGGCAAGATCAAATAAGGGTTCCATGAGATGAAACATGGTTTTCAATGCCTCCTTTTATCCACTCCAGCTGTTGCCGGTAGTGGCTTAAAAATTCTTCACGACTCCAGGACTCCGTGAAAAGACGCTGCATCAGGGCGTGTACGACAGCACGGATAAAACGCAGAACTTCGCTCTGGTCCAGAGCCGAAACTTCCTGAAGATCCTCTTGTCGCTTTTTCAGATAATTCCGCCACTCGGTGTCCAGACGGGCGTTCCAGTAAAGAAAACGGTTGCGGTAGAGGGCATGGTGACGGCTGCTGAAAATTTCCTCCGCCAGAGCCTCACCATAGCCTTCCAGAGCCTTCAGAAGATCTTGACCTGACGCCTCGTAAACTTTGCGAAAGAGCGCGTGAGTCTCGACAATCTCCCGCTCAAGGACGTAGAAGTAACTTTCAGTCAAACTGTCAAAGTACTGGTAAAAACTCCCGCGGGAAATCCCCAGAGCTTCCACAATGCTCTTCACCGTAGCTTCTGAAAGAGGGTGGCGCTCAAACTCAGCGATCAGGGCGGAAAGCACCGCCGCTTTTTTGGCTTCACTTAAATTTTCATAGGTGGCTTTGGGCACAGGTGACAGCTCCTTTCTGATTTTTTCAAAAGTGACACGGTGTCATCACTGTAAATGACACAGTGTCATTTGTCAAGACTTCACAGGCATCTCTAAAGGCGAAGCTTCCCGCCGGGGATATCGGGAAAAAGAATGGGCATTTTTGTTTATTTCAGCGAAGATGATCAGCTTATTCTGGCCAGATGTGCTATAATTTCGACAGATTTGAGACTTTGATGTCTTGGCTGTTGAAGGAGGATAAACGATGGCTAAAGAAAATCTGAATCCCTTTGAAAGTGCTCAGGCAAAGGTCAAACGTGCCTGTGAAACTCTGGGATACAATAATGACGTGTACGCGATGCTCAGTGAACCTCAGCGTGTTCTGGAAGTGAACATTCCGGTGCGCATGGATGATGGTTCCCTGAAAATCTTCAAGGGCTGGAGAAGCCAGCACAACAACGCAGTGGGACCGTACAAGGGAGGCATCCGCTTCCATCAGAACGTCAACTACGATGAAGTGCGTGCACTGTCTGTCTGGATGACCTTCAAATGCGGCATCATGAATATTCCATACGGCGGCGGCAAGGGCGGCGTGATTGTGAACCCTGCTGAGCTTTCCGCGAGAGAGCTGGAAGAGCTTAGCCGTGGCTATGTCCGTGGAATTTATAAGCTCATCGGCGAGAAAATCGATGTGCCCGCTCCTGATGTCGGAACTGACTACCGTGTCATGAGCTGGATGATGGATGAATATATGAAACTGACCGGCGACAGCGCCTGCCTCGGTGTCTTCACGGGCAAAAACCCGAAATGGGGCGGCTCTCTCGGCCGCGGCGAATCCACGGGCTATGGCATTTATCTGGTGGCCAAATTTGCCGCTGAGAAGCTCGGCATCGACATGAAAAAAGCCAGAGTGGCTGTCCAGGGCTTCGGCAATGCCGGCCGCTTCACCGTGAAAAACATGGAGAAGAATGGCGCTAAGGTTGTCGCCATTGCAGAGTGGACCAAAAAAGATGGCACCTATGCCATTTATAAGGAAGACGGTCTGGATTTCGATGCCATGGTTGATTACATGGCTGCTCATGAACATAGCCTGATCGGCTTCCCCGGTTCCAAGACCATCAGCATTGATGAGTTCTGGAGCATGAACGTGGATATTGTTGTTCCGGCCGCGCTGGAAAACTCCATCACCGAAGAGATTGCTGAAAAGCTGAATTGCAAGATGGTCGCCGAAGCGGCCAACGGCCCGACGACCCCTGACGCTGATGAAGTTCTGAAGAGAAGAGGCATCATCCTCACTCCGGATATCCTCACCAATGCTGGTGGCGTGACAGTCTCCTACTTCGAGTGGGTGCAGAACGTTCAGGGCTATTACTGGAGCGAAAAGGAAGTCTTCAGCAAACAGGAAGAATCCATGAGAATCGCCTTCAATAACATCTGGAACCTTGCCGAAGAGAAGAAGGTCACCGTCAGAGAAGCGGCTTACCTCGTCTCCGTCAAGAGAGTTTACGAGGCCATGCAGCTGAGAGGCTGGGTTTAAGTCTCTGAGTCTCTGAGTCTCTGAGCAACTGACTTAGTCCAGGACAGCGTAAAGATGGTCTTTGGGCTGAGCTTCTCTAAGACAGGAGCTTTTTCCGGTGCCGCGGCAAACGCCGCGGCACTTTTCTGTTAAAATCTAAGTCAGCACAGTTCAGGCGCTCCCCGTGATCCGGAAGACCTGAAGGTCGAGCACCGCAGCAGATCGACAGTTTATAGCGCCTTATAGAGCGACTTATAGTGAGGCAGAAAAATGAACCGATTGACCCTGATTCCACCTGAAACTTATCTGAACAGCAGCTGGTCCGGTGGCCGCACAACGCAGCTCTGCCTGCTTCCTGAGAGCGCCTCTTATGCTGCAAGAAACTTTGATCTGCGCATCAGCTCCGCCACGGTTGAGATTGAGGAGAGTGTTTTTTCAGATCTCAGGGGCTATTCCCGCATTATCGCTCCCCTGGAAGGCTCTTTCGACCTGCAGCATCCTGATCGAAAGGGGCTGCAGCATTTTCATCTGGAACGCTATCAACTGCACGCCTTCGATGGTGGAGAAAAGACCCTCTGCCAGGGCCGGGGTCGTGATTTTAATGTCATTTTCCGCCATGGCCTGGACGTGAAGGTCATGCGCCTTGACCCCGGAGAAGAGCCTCTTGCATTAGACCTATCTGCTGCTGCTTTGGCTGGAGCAGGAGCCGCATGGGCAGAATCTGGGAGCGCTGCGGCTTTAGCTGAATCTGGATCTACTCTGGACAAAGCAGAGATTGCTGAAGCGGCTATAGACGCAGCTTGGGCTGCTGGAGTAGCTTTAGCAGAAACAGGATGCACCGGAACAGACTTAGCTGCATCCGGGGCAACAAAAATCTATCTTTTCTTTCCCGAGACCACGAGCTTTAACCTTGGGGGAGAAGCTGGTGAGGCCCCGGCGCTGACGCTCTGGCAGTTCGATCTCGAGCAGAGCCGGAAGAAGAACAAGGAGAACGACCAGTTCAAAGGCCAGAAGACGAGCCGAGAGCAGAGTCGAATGAATGGCCGTGAGAGTGACCGGAAAAATTCTCATGATGAGAACTTGCTGCGGCTGGAAAGCTGCGAGAAGAACGGCAAGGAGAAAATGCCGCGAAGCCCCATGCTTTGCCTTAAGCTCAGTGCTCCAGCCTATTTAATCATGATGACAGCATGTAAAGATGAGTAAACAAAGCCCACAATCCTCACATCTGGAAAAGAAATCCGTATATTCTGACAAAGAAGCGGAGTATCCAGTAAAACAAGAAAATCCTCAGACGGCAGAGTCTAACGTTTTGCCAGCTCATTTTGAGGAACGAGCTGCAGAGTTTGAGGCACCGACAACAGAGTCTAACGCTCGGCCTGCTGAAAGCGAGGCTCTGCACGGAGCCTTTGACCAGGGAACAGTTCACGAAAATATCATGAGCCTGGCGCGTCCCATGCTGCTTGCCCAGCTTGTCGGCGTTCTTTATAACCTGGTCGACCGTATGTTTATCGGACATCTTCCTGAGGTGAGCGCTTACGCGCTGACCGGGATCGGCGTTGTTTTTCCGCTGATTACCATGAGCAACGCTTTTGCCAACTGGAGTGGGCAGGGAGGCGCGACCCTCTTCTCGATTGCCCGTGGTGAAGGGGACCAGCGTCGGGCGCAGCTGATTCAGGGCAACGCCTGTTTTTTGCAGTTGCTTTTCTCTCTGGGCCTCATGGTCACTCTCTCCATCTTTGAAGCTCCTCTGCTGAATTTTTGCGGCGTGAGCTCTCAGACCTATGAATTCGCAGCCGACTACCTTCGCATTTATCTTTGGGGAACACCTTTTCAGCTCATCAGCCTGGGCATGAATCCCTTTATCTCCGCGCAAGGTTTCGGGCGCACGGCCATGTTTTCCGTGATGATCGGCGCCCTTTCAAATCTTATCCTGGACCCTCTTTTTATTTTTGGCTTTGGCCTCGGTATCCGAGGTGCTGCTCTCGCGACGGTTCTTTCGCAGCTGGCCTCAGGGCTTTGGACCTTGTCTTTTCTCATGGGCAAACGTGCGCTCTTGAAACTGGAAAACTGGAGCATTCGTCCTTATGCGACTCATTGCCGGGAGATCCTGCAAATCGGTTTTGCCAATTTTGTCTTTCAGGCGACCACCTCGACCACCCAGGCCGTCAGCAACTCTGTTCTCCTCAGCGCCGGCGGCGATCTCCATGTGGCGATTATGACGGTGATTGCCAGCCTGCGGCAGATTTTTTCGCTGCCCACGCAGGCCATGACCAATGCGGCGAAACCGGTGCTGTCTTTTAACTATGGAGCTAAAAAATATCCCCGGGTGATTGAGTGCATTTTCTGGATGCTCCGGCGCACGGGCTTTATTAACCTGACCGCGGGGCTCTTGCTCTGCCTCTTTCCCGCTCCCTTTATGCGCCTTTTTACCGCATCGCCTGAAATCATTGCCGAAGGCGTGCTGCCCATGCGGCTCTACTTCTGCTGCTTTTTCTTTATGAGTCTTCAGACCAGCGGGCAATCGACCTTTACCGCCCTGGGTCTGGCCAAAGAGGCAACCTTTTTCTCACTTTTGCGAAAAATTATCCTTTTGCTTCCGCTCACCATCTTTTTGCCGCGTTTTCCCTTCCTCGGCGTTCAGGGAGTGTATCTTGCGGAGTCCCTCTCTCAGCTCATTGGCGGCACGGCCTGCTTTGCAACCATGTGGTGGCGGGCCGGTAAGCGCCTGCAGCAGGGGATAGACCTGAGAAGCTGAAAGAGCTCTGCCGTTGCCGATTTGAATGGCAGCCACGCCGGAAAGCAGATCTGAAAACAACCTGGACGGCAAAACATCAAGAAAAGCGGAAAAGAACTCAGTGACGGCCGCTTTACTTTGCCAACTGTGATTTATAGCGCATTTTGCCGATTTTATCTTTAAGGACCAAATTTCCTGAAGCCGCCCTTCACCTGCGCCAGAACGTATTGAAGCACAGCCGCCAGGATGAGGAGGAGCAGCAGCAGACCGCCCATGGCGGCAAAAAAACTCGAGGGAAGATAGAGAATGATAGGATCTCTGGCTGGGTCGAAGAGCCAGAAGTCGTTGCGGAAAAAAAGCCTGTGAAAGGCGATAAAACTTTCTTCGAAATTGATGAGCATGGCGCTGCCGATGAGCAGAGGGAAAAACAGGCAAAACCCCGCGCTCCATTTAAGGGCCAGCCTATCCTGCTTTTTGACAAAGAGAAGGTAAGCTAAAGGCAATGCCAGGCCGAGGGCGGGCAGGGTAAGTCTGAAAAGTCCCTGGACGAGCGCCCGCACGTCAGCAAAGTGAATGCGCCCCTCTTCCGACATGGGCAGCTTGATGAAAGTCAGGTCGCCAGGCTGAGGCTGCAGAAGGTAGTCCACCATGCGGCTGTAATTTTCGTGAATTTCCTCGTCACTGAGCTGGTAAAGATTCACACTATCCTGCGCAAAAGGCGGATAGAGGCCTTTCAGAGAGAGTACGCAGAAAAGCAGCAGGCAAAAGATCAGGGCGCTGAGAAGAAGGCCCAGCAGGCTGGATAAAAAAACTCTGCCGAAGGCTCTTCCGGGCAGCATCTGAAGCCCTTTGTCTGTATGTTTTATATCTTCTCTGCTCATATTTTTATTATAACAAAAAGCTCAGCACGCCCATATTGTTCAAAAAATTTTTGCTTTTACTTCACTTTATTGGGCTGATTATTGGCCTGAGATTCTTGCACTTTTTTTGGCTTGCGTTATAATAGTCAAAGAAAGTCAAATAGAATTTCGAACGATTCAATCGAATAAAACGTTTCGAACGATTCAAACGATTCAATCGAATAAAACGAATCAATCGATAAACCGATAAAATCGAAATCTTTCGAAGCTCTACGAGTTTGAAGCTTTTGTAAAGATTGAAAATGTAAAGATTTACAAACTATAGGAGAACGAGGACTTAAAACATGGCAAAACAACTTGAAAAATATAGTGAAGAAAGTTTGGAAATCCTGGAGACGGCCCAGAATCTGGTCATTAAAAACGGCAATCCGGAATTGACGGAGCTGCATCTGCACCGTGCCCTGATCGGCAATGAGAAAACGGTGGTGGGGCAGGTTCTCTCTCAGATGAAGGTGGATCTCAGCGCCTATCAAACGGCGCTGGATGAGGCGCTGTCGCGTCTGCCGCAGCAGAGTGGACAATCTGAGCTCTACGCGTCCATGGGTTATCGCCGCATTATGCTCAAGGCCGAGGACGTGGCGAAAAGCTTCCATTCGGAAAAGATTTATCCGGAGCATATCTATCTTGCTTTGCTGCAGGAAAAGGATACGGAGTCGGCAAAGATTTTCCGTCGCTTTGGCCTCAATGAACAGAAATTTCGGCAGGGGCTTGAACAATTTCATCTGGCTCAGCGTGCCGGTGGTGAGAACTCTTCCGAGGCCAATAAGCTCCTGGCTCGTTTTGGACGGGATCTCACTCAGGAAGCGAGAGATGGCAAAATCGATCCCGTGATTGGCCGTGACGATGAAATCCGCGATTGTGAGCGCATTTTGTCACGCCGTAAAAAGAACAACCCTGTGCTGATCGGCGAGCCGGGTGTCGGCAAGACGGCTGTCGTTGAAGGGCTGGCTCAGCGTATTGTCAGGAATGATGTGCCTGAACCCCTGCAGGGCAAGCGTATCTGGGCTCTGGATATGGGTTCGCTGGTGGCCGGAGCGAAGTATCGCGGCGAGTTTGAAGAGCGCCTGAAGGGCGTACTTAAAGCTATCCAGGATTCTGCCGGTGAGATCATTCTTTTTATCGATGAAATGCATACGATTGTAGGAGCCGGAAAATCGGAAGGCTCGCTCGATGCTTCCAATATGATGAAACCAATGCTGGCCCGCGGTGAGATTAAGGTGATCGGTGCGACAACCCTCAATGAATACCGGACGAGCATCGAAAAAGATGGCGCTCTGGAACGCCGTTTCCAGAAAGTTATGGTGGGTGAACCCTCCGTCGAGGACACGGTGTCGATTCTCCGTGGCATCAAAGAAAAATATGAGATTCATCACGGCATTAAAATTTCTGACGCTGCAGTTCTGGCCTGCGCCAAACTTTCCGCGCGCTACATCAGCGACCGCTTTTTGCCGGATAAAGCCATAGACCTGATGGATGAGGCGGCCTCCATGGTGCGCACCGAAATTGATACCATGCCCCAGGAGCTGGACGATATGCACCATCGCATCCTTCAGCTGCAGATTGAAATTGCAGCCTTAAAGAAAGAAGAAGACGAGGCTTCGCGTGAACGCCTGAGTCGGATGGAAAAGGACTGTGGCCAGCTCCAGGCGGAGTACGATCAGAAAATTGCTCTTTGGGAGGCCGAAAAAAAGAATATCAACCGTGTTAAGGAAATCAAAGCCGAGATCGACAAGGTTCGAGTGGAGATGGCCGAAGCTGAGCGCAAGTATGATTTTGAAAAGCTGTCGGAGCTGAAATATCATCGTATGTCGGAACTTGAGGCGGAATTGACTGAGGCTAATAAAAAGGCGGAAGAAGGACAGAGCGGCCTCAAGGAAGAGGTGAGTGAAGACGATATCGCCGAAGTGATTTCCAAGTGGACGGGAATCCCTGTCTCCAAGCTGATGGAGAGTGAGAAAGAAAAAGTGCTCGCCCTTCCGGAGATCCTTGGTCGTCGTGTGCTCGGCCAGGATGAAGCGATTCAGGCAGTGAGCCGCGCTATCCTGCGCGCTCGCTCCGGGCTTAAAGATGCGAGACGACCAATCGGTTCTTTCATCTTTCTCGGCCCCACTGGCGTGGGCAAGACTGAGCTGGCTAAAACTCTTACTGAAGCGCTTTTCAGTGATGAAAAAGCCATGGTCCGCATCGACATGTCCGAGTATATGGAGAAGTACTCTATCTCCAGGCTTATCGGCGCGGCTCCGGGTTATATCGGCTATGAAGAAGGCGGTCAGCTGACTGAAGCCGTGCGACGTCATCCCTATTCAGTCGTCCTTTTCGATGAAATTGAAAAGGCTCATCCTGACGTCTTTAATCTGCTGTTGCAAGTCCTGGATGATGGGCGTTTAACCGATAGCCAGGGACGCACCGTGGATTTCCGTAATACGGTGATTATCATGACCTCGAACATTGGTTCGCAGTTTTTGATCGACGGCATCGACCGAGATGGAAAAATCAGCGATGAGGCCAGGGAGGCCGTTGAGCGCCAGCTCAAGAAGAGCTTCCGTCCGGAATTCCTCAACCGTATCGACGAGATTGTTATGTTCAAGCCGCTGGGCGAGAAGGAGATGATTCGTATTATCGACTTGCAGCTCAGAGATATTGAAAAACGTCTGGAAGATCGCAGAATCACGCTCAGCCTGACGGACGAGGCGCGCGAATTTGTCTTCCACCGGGCTTACTCGCCGCAGTATGGGGCAAGACCCATTCGGCGTTTCCTCGAGAACGAAATGGAGGCTGCGCTTGCGCGCGCCCTCATCAAAGGTGAGATTCACGATGGCGATAAGCTCAGTATCGGGCTGGACGAGCATCAGCGCTTTATTTTTAATAAAGTCTAAGTGGAGAAAAAGTCTGAGTGAAAAGGGCAGCTGTGGCAGACACAGCTGCCCTTTTACTTTCAGCCTTTACCTTTGAAGACGCCGCCGCATTTGTTCGCCTCATGGGCTTGTGCTAAACTGACACAAAACAGCACGCGAACTCAAAGCGTCACACAGACTATAACGATGTCACGGGGGAAAACCATGAAATTAAAAGAATCTGGTGAAAATTATCTGGAGAACATTTACATCCTGCAGAAACGCAATGGCAGTGTGCGTTCCGTCGATCTTGCGCGTGAGATGGATTTTTCCAAACCCTCGGTGAGCCGGGCTATTCATTTGCTGGAGGATGAAGGCTATCTCAAAATCGAAGACAGCGGCAATCTGGTTTTGAGCAAAAGTGGCCTGGAAGTCGCCAAACGTATCTATGAACGACACGTTTTCTTTTCCAGCTACCTCATGGCCCTGGGCGTGGACGAGGAGACCGCGGTTACAGATGCCTGCCTGCTTGAACACGATATCTCGAGCCGCTCCTTCGAGGCCATGAAGGGACATATTTCAAAATGCATGTCCTGCGAGCACTTCAACAATGACGAGCATTTTCTGAAATACAATAATGAGAGTATTCGCAGGAATCTTGAAAAGATCGTCGAAAACTAGTGCCTGCGCTGCCTTTCAATCGTCGAAAACTAAGGTCTGTGCTGCCTTTATAGAACCTAAGCAAGAAAAAGCCCCGCGCTCGCGGGGCTTTTTCTTTTGAGGAGATGTATGAAGAGGTGTGCAACAATAAAGACGCAATCTTCCAAGGTAGGACATGGCGGAGTGATTTTTACTTAGAAGGACTAATAGATGTCGCAAGTTTTGCGATCTTCTATTGATAAGCTACAAAAATAGGAACATAATGTTAGCCGAAACTAACCAAAGAAGCAGGCGCAATATGGCAGTTTCACAAAACAAATTATGGATAATTATAAAAAGTTTTGTGACATTGTAGTCAACATGCATATTAAGCGAATGTGCTTTATGAGGATTGAACATGAAAGCGGATTATAAAAACTGGATACCTAAAGGTATGCTTATTACAATGGCTGTAATAAGCGCACTGTTGTTATTATTTTCAATCGGATTTTCTATCTTGATTGACGGTAAATTGGGCATTACGCTTAGCGCGATTACCTTCGCAGCATTTCTCATATCTGCTGCGACTTCGATAAAGTTATTCCGTTTGCATCAGGCATTTTCCTATGATGGAAAGAGAAAACTTTCTAAGCGGATTATTGAAGGAACAGCTGCGTATGTAATACTTCCTCAAGGAGGAGTGGGCCTTGACGTTGGCTGCGGAAGCGGTGCGCTGACTATAGCTTGTGCCAAACGCAATCCGCAGGGAAAAATGACAGGACTGGATCGCTGGGGAAAAGAATACGCTTCTTTTAGCCGTTTACTCTGTGTTCAAAATGCAAAAGCCGAAGGTATCAATAACGTTGTCTTTCAGAAAGGTGATGCGAACAAGCTGCCCTTTGCTGATGAATCGTTTGATGCAGTCGTAAGCAATTATGTCTATCACAACATTGCCGGAAAAAATAAGCAGGAACTCTTGCTTGAAACTCTTCGCGTATTAAAAAAAGGCGGAACTTTTGCGATTCATGATTTGATGAGCAAAAAACGCTACGGTGATATGGATGCGTTTTGCCGAAAACTTAGAGAAATGGGTTATGAAAAGGTTGAACTTCTTGATACTGCAGATGGAAGCTTTATGAGTCCCAAAGAAGCAAGATCTTATATGCTTACAGGGTCAAAACTGCTGTTCGGAAAAAAATAAGGTATGTGCATTAATTCAGAAAATCGAGATTGAAGGGTTATTTAATGGAGTGAAATAAAATGAGTTTAACTTATAAAATTGCATCAGGAATAGTTAGACTTCTTGGGGTCAAAAAAATGTTTTTAAAGAACAAAGATGAAATGCTTGAGTATGCAAAAGGAGAAAATGCAAAAAAAGTATTTGATTTAGATAAGGCAATGAAGAGGGCAAAGAGAAAAAATTATTATCTCTATGACCGAGATGTTATGGGATACAGACTTCTTTCTTATCAAAAAAATGAAAATTCTGCCGATGGTGCGGTTTTGTATCTTTTCGGAGGGGGAATGATCACTCAGCCGAATCAGTTGGATTTTCCTTTGGCAGAAAGAATCATGGAAAAGACAGGAAAAGATCTTTGGTTTTTATTTTATCCTTTATGCTCTGCGGACGAAAATGTGAGTAAAACTTATGAAGTATCTTTTGAAACATACAAGATGATGGCGAATGAATATAAGCCTGAAAACATAAGTGTACTTGGATTTTCATCAGGCGCTTGTCTATCCATCGGAATTTTTTTACACAATAATGCTTTAGGCAGACCTCTTAAAATGCCTGGTAAAATTATTTCAGTTTCTCCGGGAGGAATTCCCGATGTAAATCTTGATGAAAATAAAGAAATATGGGAGAGAGTCAATGAACTTAACCATAAAGACATCATGATTGAACCGACATATATTAAAACTGCAAGAGACATTTTAAAGGGAGATGAGGATTTACCTGAATATATGTTAGACGGAACTGTGGGAGATTTTACCGACTTTCCGAAAATTTACTTTTTTTTTGGAGAAAATGAATGTCTTTATGCCTTTGCGGAAGAATTTAGAAAAGCAATGGAAAAATACCGTGTCCCATATGAAATCATTGTAGGTAAAGGAATGTGTCACTGTTATCCTATGGCGAGGTTTTTTAGAGAAGGAAAAGAGGCACAAGATCAAATTATTGAATTATTGAAATCTTAATCTAAAGACGAATAAGCAGCCGTCTCTCTATGAAATAAGAAAAAGCCCCGCTTGTGCGGGGCTTTTCTTTTGAGGAGATGTATGAAGAGGTGTTTGCAACAACTTTGTTGCATCTTTAGGATACTTTCTTGCTGTGACGGCAAAAGGGAGGGCTTGTGAACGAATGTGAATTTTTTGAATGAATCAGAAAAGTCCATCGTCGAAGAAAAAGGTCTCAGGCCAGGACACATATGCCCTGCAGGCTCTTTCAAGAGTGGTTCGCGGAGACGGTAAAAATCAAAGCGGTAAAACGCGTGCGCCTTCGCAGGCTGTGACGGGGTAAAAGTCTGCGGCATAGCCAAATTCCGCCTGGTATTTTGGGCCGATATGCTCAATAAAATCTGTCACGCCTTCTTCGCGCACGAGGGAGATGGTGCACCCCCCGAAGCCTCCACCCGTCATGCGTGAACCGAGACAGCTTTTTTCTTCGAGAGCCGCGTCGACGAGAAAGTCGAGTTCCCGGCAGGAAACTTCGTAGAGATCGCGAAGGGAAGCGTGCGAGGAAACCATGAGGCGTCCGAGAGCGCCCAGGTTGCCACCTTTCAGAGCTTCAAATGCGGCCAGCGTGCGGGCTTCTTCATAGACTGCGTGGCGTGCTCTCTGGCGGCAGAGAGGATCTGCGATAAAGCTTTGGAGCGCATTAAAATCATCGGGTGAAAGCTGACAGAGAGCTTTGAGCTGCCTGAGGCGTTTTTGCAGATCGCTGAGGGCTTTTTCACACTCTCTGCGGCGGTCATTGTAGGCTGAATTGCCGAGACTGCGGTGTTTGTTGCTGGAACAGATGACCAGCTTGCAGCCCTCCAGCTTGAGGGGAGCATAGTCGTATTCCAGGGTTCCGGTGTTCAGAAGCAACACATGGTCCTGTCGACCCATGGCGACGGCGAATTGATCCATAATGCCGCAGTTGACGCCAATAAATTGATTTTCGGCTTTTTGTGCGAGCAGAGATAGCTGGATAGAATCGATCTCCAGACCCCAGAGAGCCTTGATGACGATACCGGTGAGCAGTTCCACGGAGGCTGAGGAAGAGAGTCCGGAGCCGGAGGGGATGTTGCCGTAGATCATGAGATCCAAGCCGCCCTCAAAAGTATAGCCGGCCTCGCGCAGGGTCTGCAACATGGCTTTGCAGAAGTTACTCCAGTGGTCGCGAGAGTCATTCTGCAAGGGGCCATCGGCCATTTCCAGAATGCCGATACCGCGAAAATTCAGAGAATAAAAGCGCAGACGCTTGTCCTCACGCCGCCGTGCCAGTCCGTAGGTGCCAAGGCTGATGGCAAGGGGCATGACGTGACCGCCGCTGTAATCGATGTGTTCGCCGATTAAATTGACCCGGCCTGGGGCAAAAGCGCAGAGTTCAGCTTCGCCCCCGAATTTTTCCTGCCAGCACTGCCGGAGTTCACTCAACATTTCTTCTTGAACAGACACCGATTGAACAGACACTGATATTTCCTCCTGGATCGTTGGCCTTGCACCTTTATTTGTCGTCCTGAGCAGCTGCCGGGCTTATGGGGTTTGTTAAAGGAAACAGACCGCAGGCATTATCCAGGAAAAGACTTTATTTCAGCCCATTATAGCAAAGCTTTGTCCCTCGCTGTTAGAATACACTGTCTCTAAGCAGCATTTCTGCTGTGCTGATTGATGGCGCAAAGTTTAAGGCATTGCCGAAGCACCTGGGTTTTGAATCTGCATTTCAAAAGTCTCTGAAACTTTTGGGCTTTGAATCTGCATTTCAGCCTTGCTGATCGTAAGTGTCAAGGATCTTTGCCATAAAGGGCGGCAGCAGACGTTGTGCCTCTGCTTTTGTGAAAAGCCCGGAGGCTGGTCTTTCCAAGGCGTTTTCCTGATTCATCTCAGCATCAGAAAGGCTGAGGCTTGATCTGAACGGAGCATCCTCATTGAGTTCAGTTAAAGTTAGAGTAAAGGGGAGACAGAGCTCCTGGTCGTTGCTGTCCTTCAAGATATAGCGCATTTCCGTGCGAGAGTTGCTTGGTAATGGGGCAGGATCGGCGTGGACATTTTGGAGTGAGCTCCGTGTGCAGGGTGCGGGCTCATGGCCCTTTTGGCCTGAATTTTCATCTGGGAGGGCAGGCAGCTCGACGGAGGCCAGGCTGATATCCCATATCCGGTGGCTGAAAATGTGCCTGAAAGTCGTAAGAAGACGAACGCTTCCTCTGTGTTCAGGCAGAGCAGCGGGCAGGAAGCTCTTCCCCGACTGTTCGGGCAGAGCGCTGAGCTGCACGCTCTCTCCATCCTGCAAAGGCCGGAGCAGGGGGAGGTACTCGTAAAATCCATGCAGCAGGCTTTCGCGGCGCTGCTGCAGGTAAAGTCGACCCTGCACAAAAAGCAGGAGATAGGGTTTGCTGAGACGCTTCTGGCGAGTGCTCCGGGCTTTCAGCGGAAGTTCTTCCTGCTTTCCGCAGCGGCGGGCGCGACACGTGCTACAAAAGGGGCAGCTCTGGCAGTCTGGCTTGCGGGGCGTACAAATCGTCGCGCCGAGATCCATCATGGCCTCATTAAAATCTCCGGCTCTTTCCGGGGGAAGCAGGCTGTCAGCAAGGCTTTTGACCTCTTTCATGGAGGCTGTATCGCCCGCCTGCCAGGGGATGCAAAAGCAGCGGGAGAGCACACGCAGGAGGTTCCCGTCAATAGCTGCTGTGGGCTGGCCAAAAGCCATTGAAGCGATGGCTGCGGCCGTATAGGGGCCAATACCGGGGAGTTCTCTCAGAGCAGCTTCGCTGGCGGGAAGCTGGCCGTCATATTTTTCGACGACTTTGCGAGCACAGGCCAGCAGATGGGAGGCGCGCCGATAATAACCCAGACCAGCCCAGGCCTCACGCAGCTCATCCTCGCTTGCTGCGGCAAGATCCTCAAGCTGCGGCCAGCGGCGAAGAAAATCCTCATAATAGGGAATAACCGTGTCGACCTGCGTCTGCTGACACATAAATTCTGAGAGCAGGACGGTGTAAGGTCGCCTGTCCCGTCGCCAGGGCAGATCGCGCTTATGCTCGTCAAACCAGGCCAGCAGGCGCGGCGAAAAGTCCGTAGCTTCAGACTTAGGAGTGGCCATTGTCCGCCTTGACACCGGCCATCAGGAGACCCAGCGTTTTGCGATCCGTTGCGTGGCCTTTGACGATGTCCATGACCTGGCCTTCATAGAGAACCAGAATGCGATCAGACAGCTCCATGATTTCGTCCAGTTCGGTAGAAACCATAAGAACGGCTGCGCCCTTGTCACGGGCTTCGACAATGCGCTGCTGAATATACTTTGTTGCGCCGATATCAAGGCCACGCGAGGGGTGGACGGCGATGAGCAGATGGGGTTTGCGCTCCAGCTCCCTGCCAACGACGAGCTTTTGTTGATTGCCGCCGGAAAGGTTGCCGGCAAGTTCATTGATGCCGGGAGTCCGAACCTGGTATTTTTCACAGAGTTCGCGGCTGTAACTGTCAATTTTTTTCCAGTGCAAAAAGCCCAGAGTGTCAGAGAAAGGAGCATGGCCATGATCCATGAGAATAATATTTTCCCGCAGGTTCATGGCTGCGACCATGCCCATTTTAAGGCGGTCTTCAGGAATGTGAGAAACCTTGTGCCCGAGAATTTCCTTTGGTTTGAGATGGGTCACATCGTGCTTATCAATCTCAATTTTCCCTGACTCCACAGGCATAAGCCCGGTGATGCAGCGGATAAGTTCAGACTGGCCGTTGCCGTCGACCCCACAAATACCGAGAATTTCTCCTTCGCGTAAATCAAAGCTGACATTTTTCAGGGCGAGGAGATGACGGCTGTTGCGGGCATTCAGTCCTTCGACACGCAGTACGACTTCACCCAGTTGAGGGCTTTTCGTTTTGGTCTCCAGTTCGACATCTTTGCCGACCATGAGTTCGGCCAGTTTATTGGCGTCCGGAATCTCTGAGATGGGCAGGCCATGGGCTACAACGCGGCCACTGCGGAGCACTGTGCAGCGATCACAGATTTGCATGATTTCGGTTAGCTTGTGAGAAATGAAGATGATGGTTTTACCTTCGCTGGTGAGTCGGCGAATTACGTCGAAGAGACCGTCGACCTCCTGTGGGGTGAGCACGGCGGTCGGTTCATCCAGGATGAGTAATTCCGCATCACGATAGAGCGCTTTGAGAATTTCCAGACGCTGCTGTTCACCTACAGAAAGATCTTCAACGCGAGTCCAGGGATCGATGTCCATCTTATAGCTGTGAGCGAGTTCTTTAAAACGCTCTGCAGCTGCCTGCAGATCGAGGACGGCCTGATTTCCTTTATAACCCAGTACGACATTCTCGATGGCGGTGAGGGCAGGGATGAGCATGAAATGCTGGTGCACCATACCGATACCTTTCTGTATGGCCTGGCGGGGATTATCGATATGAATTTCTTCACCCTTATAAATAATCTGCCCCTCACTGGGCGCATAAAGACCATAGAGAATGTTCATCAAGGTACTTTTTCCGGCTCCATTCTCACCAAGCAGGGCGTGAACCTCACCTTTTTCTACGCTTAGGTTGACCTTTTCGTTGGCGATAACGGAGGCAAAATGTTTACTCACGTTGTGCATTTGCAGAATTTCCATGAGAAGCTCCTATTCCTTGATGTAAGGTTTAGCGCTGGAGGCCGGTCGATTAGAGCGGCGCAGAACGACGCAGATCGCCGCGATCGTGATCACGTAGGGCAGCATCAGGGCAAACTGGCTGGGGATGCCCGTGCTGGCTGCCTGTAAGCGGAACATGATGGCATTGCTGGCGCCAAAGACAAGGCTTGAAATGAGCACACCCAGGGGAGTGTAATTGCCAAAGACCACGGCAGCCAGGGCAATGAAGCCACCCCCTGCGATCATGTTTTCGGTAAAGAAAGTCATCTGTCCCATGGAAACAAAAGCGCCGGCAAAACCGGCCATGATGCCGGAATAGAGAACCGCCAGAAAGCGTGTTTTGCTGACATTGATACCCACGGTATCACAGGCTTTGGGGTTCTCGCCCACAGCACGCACTTTGAGCCCCACGTTGCAGTGCATCATGACAAACTGGGCAAGCGGCACGAGGAGCAGGGCGATGTAGACGGGGAGGGGCTGGCTGAAAACTGCTTCGCCCAGTATGGGGATGCGGGAAAGCAAAGGCAGTTCAACAGCGCCAAAGGTACTGATTTTAGGCGGACTGGTGCTGGCCCCGAATACGGCCCGGTTAATCGTGATCGTGAGGCCGGATGCGAGGATATTCAAACCGGTGCCGATGACCGTCTGGTCGGCTTTAATGCTTACCGTAAAGAAAGCAAAAATCATCGCAAACAGGCAGCCCGTCAGCATGGCGATCAGGGCTCCAAGCAGCGCTGATCCTGTGTAATAAGAGCCCATAACACCGGCGAGAGCGCCCATCAGCATCATGCCTTCAGTGCCGATATTTACGATGCCTGCTCGCTCAGAAAACACGATACCGAGAGCAGCAATCAGGGTAGGCGTGGCCAGACGCAAAGTTGATGCAATAAAAGAACTTACTGTGGTCATCATCGTTCGGCTCCCCTTTCTTCCATAGCTTTAGGGGGAATATTCAGAGTTTTATGGCGCAGGTGCCGACCATGCTGAATGCGGAACATCAGGCGACCGGCAATAAAGAGAATGATCACAGCCTGGACGACCAGAACGACGGAGGAACTTGCATCGGTGACGGTCTGCATGCGCAGTGAACCCGTTTGCAATCCGCCAAAGAGCAGTCCTGAGAGCAGCATGCCGAGAGGATCATTGTTGCCGAGCAGGGCCACGGCAATCCCGGTAAAGCCGTAGGTGACTTTGAAAGAGGTCATCATGAGGCGATATTGTACGGCGATAATTTCAATGCAGCCGCCCAATCCGGCAAAGCCCCCGGCCAATAACATGGAGCGCAGAACGGAGCGCCGGATATTCATGCCGGCGTATTCTCCTGCCGTGCTATTCAGACCCACGACACGCAGTTCGTAGCCCCTGGTGGTTTTCCAGAGAAAGACATAGTAAAAGATCACGCAGGCCAAAAGAATGATCAGCCCCCAGTGAATCCTGCTTCCTGGGAAAATAGCTGTAAGACTTGCAGATTCGGGCATGTGGGCAGACTGCGGATAAGAGCTGGAAGCGCTGTCCATAATCGGACCGTTTACGCTGTAGGAAATGAGCTGCGAAGCAATATAATTCAACATGATCGTCGTTATCAACTCAGAAGCCCCGAACTGGACGCGAAGAATGGCGGGAATAAGACCGAAGACAGCCCCACCGAGAAAACCCGCTATCAGAGTTAAAGGCAGGTGTAAAATGGCGGGCAGAGAAGGGCAAGTGACGGCGGCGATTGTTGCCGCCAGGGCGCCCATCTCAAATTGGCCTTCGGCACCCAGGTTGATAATGCCGCAGCGGTTGGCAATGGCGTAGCTGAGGGCGGTAAAAACAAAGGGAATAGCCTTGAGAATACTGTCTTCCCAGGCCCTCGGACTGCCAAAAGCCCCTGTGAAAAGAGCTTTATAGGCCGCAAGAGGAGAACTGTGGCTGCTCAGCAGGATCACCAGCGATCCCACCAGAAGCGCGGCGAAGATGGCAATCAGGGGAAAGACCACGGCTTTAAGCTGGTGGCCCATTTTCTGCAGAATGGACTTCTTCATACAATTTTCGTTTTCTAAGCTTTAATTTTTGATCTGCCCGCAGGATAAGTCAAAATGTTTGACTAGTTAATTCCTCGACACAGAGTTGTAAGACGAATCCGGCAGGGTGAAGATCAGCAACAGTGGCTTATCTTAACGCTCTAAGCGTCGTCAGTTCTTGTGGGTGGATGAGTAAAGATCAGCAGCGTGCTAATCTTTACTGCATTTTTGCAGATAGGCATAAGTGAAAAAAATGGGGCCTTTTGCAGCGCAAAAGGCCCCATACAGAACTTAATCCAGTTTAATGGTGATTTCGCCGGCTTTCAGTTTGTCATAAATGTTCTGGAGTTCGCTTTTCACTTCGTCGGGAACATCGACGTAATATTTGCCGATGGAGACCACACCCTGGGCTGCGCCCATGGGCAGTATGTCATTGGGGATCTTTTTGTCGAGATAAGCCTTATAGGCGGCCTCATAAGCGATTGAAGTGTCCTTCAAAATGGCGACGACACAGGCTTTTGGCGCAATGCTCTCCATGTTCAGGCCGGACGCAATGCCCTTGGCGCCGGCTTCTTCGGCAGCTTCCATAACGCCGAGTGAGGCCTGGTTGGCCATGGGGGCGAGCACATCGGCGCCCTGACTGATCATGGCTTTGCCAAGTTCCTTAGCAGCGCCGACATCGTCAAAATTGCCGGTGTTTTCACTGAGAATCTTGATGTCCTTGTTAACATAGGCTACGCCCTGAGCAAAGCCCTTGCCGCCGTTGATAATCGGATTGATGGGCAGACCGCCGATAAAGCCGACCGTGTTGCTCTTGGTGAGCAGTGCGGCCAGGGCACCCATGAGGAAACCCTGTTCGGCATCCTGAATGGCAAAGGAACAAATGTTGTCCTCGGTCAGCGTGGAGTTGATGGCGAAGAACTGAACCTGCGGAAATTCTTTGGCAACGCCGGCCAGAGCATCCTGGTAGCTGTTGGACGAGAGGAAGATGACGTTGTAGCCTTCATCTGCAAAGGTGCGGATAGAATCCTGGGCTGAAGAAGCTGGCACATTCTCCACATATTTGGTTTCGGCGCCGAGGGCTTCAATCTTTTTCAGCCCTTCGTGAGCGGTAGCGTTCCAGCTCATATCGGAGATGGCGCCTTCGAGAATCAGAGCGACCTTATTTTTCTTTTCAGCGCCTTCGTCTTTTTTCTCTTCAGTTTTTTTCTCTTTGGCTGTTTCCGCGTCGGCTTTATCGTCTGCCGGAGCCGCCTCAGAACCTTTGTCTTTTGCATCGTCTTTGGCTGCTTCCGTCTTTTTCTCAGCCTCTTTAGGTTCAGTTGCCGGAGCACAGCCTACGGCGAGTCCGAGCAACAAGCTGAGAACGAGGAGCAAAGAGAGCAGTTTACTTGTTTTTTTCATAAATACCTCCAATATATCCTGAGAAGGCCCGCTCAAACTTTTTAGCTAAGCCATAATCCCAGTTATATAAACTGAAAATGAAAAAGGCAAGCCTGACAAGTTTGAGAGCTGTCTTCCAGAGATCCGATAAAAAGGCGACTTTGAACTTAAGAGACGCTGTTTCTGCAGTCTACCAGGACATTCTTAAGAGAAAGCTGTCCGCGCTGCTGACCTTCGCTCAGGCTGGTCCAAAGCGCTGGTCCATGACTTTTTCGATGGCCTTGATTATATTCACATAACCGGTGCAGCGACAGAGGTTTCCGGCAATTTGCCGCCGGATTTCGTCGCGGCTGAGGCGTTTGCCCGCACGGAAGATCGCTTCTGCGGCCAAAATAAAACCGGGCGTACAGTAACCGCACTGCAAAGCGGCTTCGTCGACGAAGGCCTGCTGCAGATCTGAAAGCTCGCCATGAGGGCCTTCCAGCCCTTCGAGGGTGGTGAGGTCTTTGCCATCTGCCCAGATGGCGAGATAAATGCAGGAGTCAAAGGGCTCATCGTTAATCAGGACCGTGCAGGCCCCACATTCTCCGACCTCACAGCCTCGTTTAACGGAAGTCATGCCACAATCGTTACGCAGCATCTCAAGAAGGGAGAGTCGCACATCGACGGTTAGTTGTCTGGGACGTCCGTTTAAGGTAAAGCGGATCGTTTTCATTTGACGCGCCAGTTCAGGATTCTCCTGGATTTCCCGATCTGTGGCTTTCTGCTGTGCGCAGACTTGAGAGAGATTTTTTTCTTCGTTCATAAGCTGCCCCTCGTCTTGAGTTCGTCCCGCGCCGGCAGGGGCGTGAGGACTGGAGTGGATTTTTAATTTAAGCTCGGCTCCGGCACGCCACAGGGCGATTGGGAGCGCTTTTTCGTTATAAGTTCAGTCACGCCGATTCCGGGCGAGCACTGTGCTTTATTTACCCGAGGCTGAGGCCGGAACGCTGCAGAACGGTCTCCAGCGCTCTTTTGGCGGTGGCTTTTATCAGGTGCAGGCGGAAGGCCTGGGACGCGCGCCAGCTTTCGCGGGGGGAGAGCCCTTCGGTGATATGGGAGAGCACTTTGGGAATAAAGTTCTGATCCAGAGGCTGGCCTCTACCAGCTGCTTCCGCAGCGAGTGCACGGGTGGGAACCGGTGCGGCAACACCGTAGGCGATGCGCAGGTCCTCAACGCTCTTTTTATCTTCGGAAAGCCGCAGATTGACGCTGCAGGACAGCGTGGCGATATCCATGGCCTCGCGCATGGCGTATTTGATGTATTCTCCCACATAGCCCTCGTAGGAAGAGCGGGGGATGCGGATGGCGACCTGTATCTCGCCGGGTCGCAGATCCACCTTGCCCACGCCCTTGTAGAAATCTCTCAGGGGCAGGCGGCGCAGGCCTTCTGCTCCGTGAAGTTCGACTTCAGCATCGTAGGCGACCAGGGTGGCCCCTGAATCGGCAGAAGTGATGCCGTTGCAGGTATTGCCGCCAATGGTTCCGATGTTGCGAACCTGTGGGCCTCCGACCAAGCTGACGGCTTTGGCCAGTGTCGGAACCAGCTTCAGGACGAGCGGATCTGAGGCCACCTGGGTAAAGCTGCAAAGACTGCCGAGGCGGAGTGTGCCATCCTCTTCCAGCTTGATCTCCCGCAACGCATCGATCATGTAAATGCTGACGAATTCGCGGTTTGCCAGTTTGCCTTCGCGAATTTTTATGAGGTTATCCGAACCGCCGGCCATCACCCGCGCTTCCGGATGCTCCAGAAGCAGGCGAGTGGCTTCTTCCACTGAGAACGCTTCATATAGCGCTTTGATATCAAACATCTGTTCCTCCTTAGAGATCAAGCTTAGAGCTCAAACGTCATTGCTGCCGAACCTTCCCGGAATTATTCGTCAAAAAGCTTCGCTTCGCTGAAAGCACGGAAAAGTTCGTGTGGATTGAGAGGATTCTGATTGATGGCAACGCCGGTGGCCTGAAGGACCGCATTGCGGATGGCCGGGGCACCTGAATTGGCAGGGGGTTCGCCCAGAGACTTGGTGCCGAAGACGCTGGTTGGCTCAGGGTTTTCAACAAAGAAGGCCTGCATCTTGTCCGGATGATCCATGCTGGTTCCCAGCTTGTAGTCGAGCAGATTGTTGTTGAGCATGCGTCCGGTTTTTTCGTCGAAGAGGCATTTTTCCGTGACGCCATAGCCAAGCGCCATGCTCATTCCGCCATGAACCTGAGCTTCCGCCAGCTGGGGATTGATGAGACGGCCGCAGTCGTGCACGTTGATCATGTTAAGGACTTTGACCTTGCAGAGGGGAATGTCGACCTCTACTTCGGCAAAGGTGCAGCCGAAGGAGTAGGCGTTGCTCTTGACCTGAGCCGTGCTCTCTGCGCTGAACTGCACGCTGTGTTCGAGACTGTAAAGGGCCTGGGTGGCCAGTTCCCCGAGAGTCATCAGCTCACGCCTGTCGCTGCTGCGAATAATCTTCCCATCGACGATGTCGAGCAAAGCGACAGGGAAGCGGAGGATCTCGTGGGCGTAATTGAGAATTCTTTCCCGGAGAATATCTGCCGTCTTGCGAATGGCGAAACCTGCGACGTAGGTCTGACGGGAGGCATAAGAGCCTGACCCGTAAGGGGTGAGGTCGGTATCCTGGGCGCTGACGATGTGAACATTCTCAAAGGGCACGCCGATGGCTTCGGCGGCCATCTGCGAAAAGGCGGTATCCGCGCCCTGGCCGATTTCTGTTTCGCCTAGCTGCATCTGGACGCTGCCGTCTTGGTTGACCAGCATGCGGCAGCTGCTGGACTCCAGGCTGATAGGCCAGACTGCCGTGTTGTACCAGAAGGCAGCGCAGCCAACGCCTCGGCGGATGTCGCCGCTCTGTTCGGCATATTCCTTTTGCTTGCGCTTGAAATCGATCGCTTCGGCGCCCTTGTCCAGGCATTGCCGGATACTGTCGAAATAGTTCTCATTTTTGGAGAAAGCGTCCACGTAGCCGACGGGCATGGTGTTCTTTTTGCGGAATTCCAGCGGATCAAAGCCCATCTGCTGGCAGATGTCGTCGGTATGGGCCTCCATGGCGAAAGTGACCTGTGGGATACCATAACCGCGCATAGCCCCGGAGGTGGCGCGATTCGTGTAGACCGTCCAGGCCTCACAGTCGACATTGGGGCAGGGATAAAACTGCGGGAAGGCCCCCATACCCTTGGCGGTCACGCCGTGGCTGTGCGAGCCGTATGCGCCCTGGTTCGACCAGCACTGAAAAGTGCGTGCGGCGAAACTGCCGTCCTGACGGACCCAGGAGCAGAGGTGATAGCGAATACCATGACGCACGCGCGTGCTCGTGAAGGTTTCCTCGCGCGAGATGGAGACCAGCACCGTGCGGCCGCCCATCTGCTGACAGAGCCAGGCATTCAGGGGTTCGTAGAGAGCATCCTGCTTGTTGCCGAAGCCCCCGCCGATATAAGGCTTGATGACCCTCACCTTACCCCAGGGCAGACCCAGGGCGATGGCACAGACGCGCCGGGTAATCTGCGGGATCTGGGTGGAGCTGACGACGACGATTTTACCGGCTTCTTCGTAAGCGTAGCTGATCGGAGGTTCGATATGAGAGTGTTGAACGGCGGGCGTTTCGTACCAGCCTTCAATTTTGGTCAGCCCCTCTTCCTTAATCGCCTCTGTGACGTTCCCCAGATGGATCTCGCTGTGACCGCAGACATTGTTGGGAAAGCCGTCATGGACAAGAGGCGCGCCATCTTTCATGGCCTCCTGGGCATCAAGTACGAAAGGGAGGACCTCATAGTCCACTTTAATCAATCTCAGGGCGCGGTCGCAGGCGATTTCATTTTCGGCGACCACGGCGGCCACATCGTCGCCGTAATAGCGGACATGGCGGTTTAAAAGATGGCGGTCAGCGACATCGCGGTGACTTTCTTCGATAGCCCAGGGGTGACCCGCCGTGGCGAAGGGAATGTCTGGGACATCAAAACAGGTAAAGACCTTCAGGACCCCTGGAACTTTTTCCGCTTCCGTGGTGTCGATCGAGCGCACCATGGCATGAGCGACGTTAGAATGTAAAATTTTGGCAACCAGTGCGCCCTGTTTCAACAGGTCTTCTGTGAACTTGGCGCGCCCGGTGACTTTATCCGGAGCGTCAACCCGGGTGATACTTTTCCCAACAATCATGGCGAACCTCCCTTTTCCTGTCAGAGCATGTACGAACAGGAAACAGTGATGAATGATTTTAACTCAATTCATAGCTAAAGCTGATACTCTTCCTTATCTATGAAGTATCTTAACACGTGAACGATGTCACTTCTTTGTATGATTCACACAAACACTGAGACAAAGATTTCATCTTTTGTAGTGAATATACGATGTCCAGGACCCTGTGAGCGTCTAGAATAAGAATAAAAAAAGGAAAAGGTTTTATGCTTGAGGACATTTCCGCTATCTTGCTGGCCGCAGGCGAATCTGCGCGCATGAAAAGCTGTGAGAGCAAACTTCTCCTGCTGCTGGAGGGGCGTGAGCTGGTCACTTATCCCGCTGAGGCCGCCAGAGAGGCCGGGTTACAGGATTTTATTGTTGTCCTTGGGCGCGATGCGGAAAAGGTGGAGAAGGCTGTGCAAAAATATCGTCCCCGCTATGTGCTTAATCGCCACTATACCCGCGGACAGGGCAGCTCCATTGTCTGTGGCATGAAAGCGATAGGAGCTGATAGCCGCGCCTGCTTTTTTCTCATGGGGGATCAGCCGGGGCTGCGTGCGGCTCAGCTGAGGCAGCTGGCTGCGGTCTCGACCTCCGATAAAATTATCGTGCCGTTCTATGCAGGTCAGCGGGGCAGTCCCTGTCTCTTCGGGGCCGACTTTTATGAAGAACTGCTGCAGCTCCGGCCTGATGAAAGCGGACGCAAGGTCATTCTGGCCCACCCGGAGGCCATCCGGGAGCTGGTCATGGGCGACGATGCTGACCCCATGGATATCGATACGAAAGAAGACTACCGTCAGGCTTGCTCGAAATTAAAGGCTGACGATGCCCGGAGCCGCAGAGGAGCGGAAAGCCAATAGGGTTGCCGATGCGAACATAGCTGATTGTGCATGGCGCTGTGCGGGTGGCCGCTGGGGATGACAATACGCGGGCAGCCGATTGAGGGCGACACTAACAGAGGATGAAAAAGGAGAAGAAGCATGGGGGACACAGTCAAGTTTACAGTCAATGGCTGCGAGCAGATCTGCCGGGAGGATAAATCTCTGCTGCGCTATCTGCGAGATGATCTGAAACTCAAGTCGGTCAAAGATGGCTGTAGCCAGGGAGCCTGCGGAACCTGTACCGTCATTCTCAACGGCAAGGCGGTCAAGGCCTGCGTGCAGAAAACCTCACGACTTGAGGGCGCTGAAATCACCACGGTTGAAGGCCTGACCCGCGAAGAAAAAGAAGCCTTTGTGTATGCTTTTGGACTGAACGGCTCTGTGCAGTGCGGCTTTTGTATTCCGGGGATGGTGATCTGCGGGGCAGCCCTTTTGCGCAGCAATCCTTCGCCGACGGAAGAAGAAATCAAGCTTGCCCTGCGTGGCAATATCTGCCGTTGTACCGGCTATCGCAAAATCATCGACGGGGTGGCGCTGGCGGGCAGAATTCTGCGCGGCGAGGAAAAGATAGATCCCCTGACGGAAGCAGGCGAGGCTTACGGTGTCGGCAAGCGTGCCTTCCGCATTGATGTGCGCGATAAAGTATTAGGCAGCGGCGAATATGTCGACGATATGGAAGTTCCCGGCCTGGCTTATGCCTCGGCTGTGCGCAGTCTTTATCCCCGTGCCAGGGTGCTTTCCATTGACGCCAGCCGTGCCTTGCTGCTTCCCGGCGTCCTTGCCGTACTGACCGCTGAAGATGTTCCTCACAATAAAGTGGGTCACATCCGCCAGGACTGGGATGTCATGATTGCCGTCGGCGACACGACGCGCTGCGTCGGCGATGCCATCTGCCTTGTCGTTGCCGAAGACGAAAAGAGCCTGGAAGAGGGCAAAAAGCTGATTGATATTCAGTACGAGGAGCTTCTGCCGGTCTGTTCGATCACGGAGGCTTCTGCGCCCGATGCTCCGGCGGTGCATGAGGGCGGCAATCTCTGTGAGGAACGGCACGTCTATCGCGGGGACGCCAAAAAAGCCCTAGCGGAGTCAGCCTATGTCGTGACCCATTCCTTTAAGACTCCCTTCAGTGAACACGCCTTTCTTGAACCCGAGTGTGCCATCGCCCTGCCATACAAGGACGGCGTGAAAATATATTCGAGCGATCAGGGAACCTACGATACGCGGCACGAGGTTTCGCTCATGCTGGGCTGGGATCCTGAGCGCATTGTGGTCGAAAATAAATTGGTGGGCGGCGGCTTCGGCGGAAAAGAAGACGTCTCGGTGCAACATCTGGCGGCTCTGGCGGCGCTTAAGGTCGGCCGTCCGGTTAAAGTTCGATTCAGCCGTGACGAGTCTCTGGCCTTCCATCCCAAACGTCACGCGATGGAGGGGACATTTACGCTGGGCTGTGATCGCGAGGGCCATTTTACCGGCCTGGATTGCCTGATTCACTTTGATACCGGGGCCTATGCCTCCCTCTGCGGACCTGTGCTGGAGCGCGCCTGTACGCACGCGCCCGGACCTTACTGCTATCAGAATACGCATATCGACGGCTACGGCTGGTATACCAATAATCCCCCTGCCGGAGCCTTTCGTGGCTTTGGTGTCACACAGAGTGAATTTGCGCTTGAGTGTCTCATCAATCTCCTGGCCGAAAAGGTCGGCATTTCTCCCTGGGAAATTCGTTACCGCAATGCGGTTGAACCGGGAGCATACCTGCCCAATGGTCAGCAGGCTGACCCTTCGACAGCGCTCAGGGAAACCCTGCTGGCCGTGAAAGATGTTTATGAAGCGAACAAGGATCATGCCGGTATCGCCTGTGCGATGAAAAATGCCGGTGTCGGCGTTGGTCTGCCAGATAAGGGCCGCTGTCGCTTAGCGGTGCAGGGGGGAAAGATTGTCATATACGCAGCGGCTTCAGACATCGGCCAGGGCTGTGCGACGGTTTTCCTGCAAATCGCGGCCGAGGCCATCGGCTGTGGACGGGAAAGCCTGGTTTATGGCGGCTGCAGCACGGAATACTGCCCTGATTCAGGAACCACCTCCGGTTCGCGGCAGACCCTCATTACAGGGGAGGCCATTCGCATGGCCGCAGTCAAACTAAAAACAGATCTTCTTGCGGAGGGCGGCAAGCTGGAGGCGCTGGAAGGGAAAAGCTATGAAGCTGAATTCTTCGACCCCACCGACTCCATTAAATCAACCAAAGAACACCCCAAATCGCACGTGGCCTATGCCTATGCCACGCATGTGGCGATCCTGGATGAGCATGGCATGCTCGAGCGCGTGGTGGCCGCGCATGATTCCGGCAAGGTCGTGAACCCCATGGCCATTCAAGGCCAGATTGAGGGTGGCGTGCTGATGAGCATGGGTTATGCGCTGCGCGAAAATTTCAAGCTGGAGCGCGGCAGACTTAAAGTGAAATATGGAACCCTGGGCCTTTTCCGGGCGAATGAAATTCCAGATGTCCAGGCCATTTTTGTGGAAAAAGAGACTTTACTACCCTTTGCCTTTGGCTCAAAGGGGGTCGGAGAAATCGCTGGCATCCCCACACCGGCGGCCATCCAGGGGGCCTATTATGCCCTCGACGGCAAGTTCCGCACCGAACTGCCTCTTGAAGATACGCCTTACGCTAAAAAGAAATAAATGGTTTCAGTGAGGCGGCGTAAAGGCCTGAAAAAAGCTCAGCGGGCAAAAGGGCTGCAGTAGCTTCGGCCAGCTGCAACTCGTCTGCTGTGTCACAGTGATTAAAAAGTAAATGGACGCGGCGGGGCTTTTCTGTCGCCTTGCCCTTCATGGGCCCGAAGAGTTCTGACCCGAAGAGGTCGGCCCGCCTCAGATAACCGAAGCGCAGCACCTCGGCCAGAACTTTCGCATCGACGGGGGTTTCAGCGCCCAAATCAGGGCAGCTTTTCTGCAGCAGCTCAAAACAATGACAAACCTGGCCGAGGGGCTGACCCGCGGCGGCCAGCCCAACGATGAGCACAAGGTCGCTGAACCAGCTTTCCAGGCAGGGCTCTGTGTCTCGGGGAACTTTAAGTGGCAAACGCTTTGAGCCATCGGCCTCCCAGAGGCTGAGCTCACTGAGTCGATAGATTTCGCTATTCTCATCTGAAGTGAAAGAGCTCAGCTTGTGAGGACGATGCCCTCGCATGGCGGGAGAGCCTGAGGTGAAGATTTCCGGCTTGAATTCACGTGGATCCTTTTCAGTGTTTTTTTCAGAAGGAGTATTTTCTGCATTCTTTTCAGAAAAATGGATGTCTGCCCTTCGTTCATCTCCCTGCCTGGGTTTCAGAGCCGCGGCAAAAATGGGGGCTTTTGTTGCATCGTGAGCTGAAATTTGCTGCCGCTCCAGCAGGACTTTTTGCGCGTCCGCGAAACTCGTGAGAAAAGCCTCCTCAAAAGCCAGGTGCGTGGTGGTTCCGGCAAAAGTCAGAAAACCCTTATCTGCAGCCTGATGGGCCAGCAGGTGGAGGAGGGTGGTTTTTCCACCCGACCCAATAAGACCGATCGCGGTTTTTCTCCCAGCCTGAGCGTTAGCCTGGAGAATATTCTCCAGCAGGGCATCGTCGGCTATGGGCGTGAAAGTCTGATTTTTAAATTGCCAGAAAGGCATAAAAACTCCTTAAAAAGGCTGCGGCTTTTGAGCCGCAGCCTTTTTTGCGCAAAGAACATTACTTTGTTTGAAGATTCAGCACCTCAGCGATCTGTTCTTCATTCAGCTCAATGTGATAAAAATGCTGATAAAAGTTCTTTAACTGATCTTCGATCTTGAAGTCATAAGCTTTGGCTTCTGGGTAGAGAAGTTTGCCCAGCCAGTCGAGCCCCATAAGACGGTTGACGGAAGGCGGATCAGAGAGAAAGCCATAGGGGATAGAGGGGACGAGATAAGCGCGCCCCTCTTTGATGGCCCGGAGGGACTGCCAGCTGCTGTCCTTCTGGATGAAATCCATGAGCTCGGGACTGTCCACAAGAATGACATCGGGATCCCAGTTCAGGATTTGTTCCATGGAGACTTCGCTGCCGCCGCCTTTGCTATTCGCTTCGATATCGGCGACGTTGATCACGGGCAGGAGCTGCAGAGCCTGGGACTGAAAGGATTCTCTGGCATTGGTGTTGCCGCCCTTATCGCCCATGGCCCAGTAAACCTTGACACGCTTATCTTCGGGGATCTCCTCATTGGCAGCTTTGGCGCGATCCAGGATGGTCTTAGCCTCAACGGCCAGAGCATAGAAGTGATTGGTCTCTTTCGCCCTGGCGAGGACATCGGCCAGCTCGGGGCTGTCCTTGGCGTCTTCGGACTCTTCGGACTGTGTAGCCTCTTTTTCTTTTGCTTCTTCGCTGTCCTGATCTTTATCGCCCTGATCTTTGGCTTCTGCAGGTTTTTCTGTGTTTTCAGAAACTGTGGCAGCAGCAGAAGCGTCCGAAGCTTCCGCTTTTTCATGTTTTTCACTTAGGAGGCTCTCGCTCATCTCGGCGGTGAAACTTTCGCCAAAGAGTTCGGCCAGTTTCTCATAAGTCTGAGGCAGGGATTCCAGAGAAGCCTCGATGAAAACACAGGGGATGCCCAGCTGCTCCTGCAGCTTGTCCATGTCTTCGTTGATGGTCTTTTTCTTTTCGCCGATGTCGATGATGACACTCGGAGCCGCCTTGAGCAGGGCTTCCATGTTCAGGTTGGCATTTTTGCCGTAAAACTGTCCGAACACTGGAAGATCCAGCGCTTTTTTATCCATGTAGCCTGCGGCTGCTTTGCTGAAGGGGCGGGCAACGCCGACCAGTTTGTCCGGAACCGCCGTGTAGAGCACAATCTGAGCGAGAGGGCCGGAGGGGGCAATTTTTTTGAGCACCGAGGGAAGACTAACCTCACGCCCGACAGAATCCGTAAACTTACGCAGCGCGGCGCTTTGCGCCGGCAAAGAGATAGTGGCTTTCTCCAGGTTTGGAGCAAGATTCTCTGCGGCCTTCCCAGGGGCCTGAGCTTTTACGCTGTAGAGGCTCAGGGGAGAGAGCAGGAGCGCTGCAAGCAAGAAGAAAGAGAGAGCAGCCCTGATCGATAACGATAAAGTCCATTGTTTTTTCATATTAAGGTAATAACCTGCCTTTCTGTGGCAATCTTGCTGCAAGTATATGACAAATTTTCGCAAACTTGTAGTCATATGACAAGACGAAAGGTAAAGTCTTGATTAAACTTGTGTATAAATGCAAAAATATTGCAAGATGGGCAGGTCAATGGACAACCATGGTGTCTGTATAGGCCTAATCATGAGATGATTTTTATCTTGGAAAAAACTTATCAAAATGAATTTTTAGCCTCGAAAAAGTTTGGCTTGACAGCATGAGTTAGCAGAGGCATACTCATGTCAGTTAGCCGATGCTAAAACAGCGGCTCGGCAATAAGCTTGCTTACTGCCGGGAAAGGTGGAGGTTTGTTCTTGTTGATGAAAAAGCAAAATCATCTCTGCAGCAGTCAGATCAGTTGTCGGAAGAGAATTCTCTGTTTTTTGCTTCTGGCATTTCTGCTTTTCAGTGCTGGCCCGGTACGGGCCTATAGCTCCTGGACGGACATCGCCAAGGAAATGTCAGATGTACTCTTTGAGGGGGTAGAAGCCTTTCGCGATGGCGATTTAAAACTCGCTGCAAGCAAGGTTAATGATGCCTACTTCGGTTTCTACGAAACGGCAGGTTTCGAGAAAAATGTAAACAGTTACATTTCCGGAGCGCGCAAGGTCGAAAACGAAAATGCCAAAACGGCAGCCCGCCGTGTGGCTTTGAATGATGGCAGTTTTGACGATTTCCTGGAGCATGTTGCCATCTGGGTTCGCTTGCTTTATGAGGATGGAGCCATTCTTGACGGTGAGGATGAAGATGTCGCCCTCGCCATGGGCGAGGCGGCGGTTGGCGTTTTGTATGAAAAACTGGGGCTGGAGGCTGAATTGCCCCCTGGCGATACCGCAGAGAGCAGTGAAGTTTCTGTGTCTGAAGCGGTGAATGAAGAACGCGCTGAGGCGACTACTCTAGCCGGATCGACTGAGAGCCCGGACAGCTCTGAAAAAGCTTTGCCGTCCAAAGCAAATGATTTAGCGAAGGACAGCAACCCTGCTGCAGAAAAAGAAACGGCACTGCAGGCGCAGGATAAGACTGAAAAAAGTGGGCAAAAGTCTGCTGCGGAAGTCCTTGCGTCTCTCTCCGGGAAAAATAAGGCCGATCGTAAAAAAGGTCAGGATTGGGTGACTTTTTCAGTCGCCTTCGGCCTGACAATGAGAGAGGGATTGGAGGCAATCCTGGTGCTAGCCGCCATCCTTGCTTACCTGGAAAAGAGCAGGAATGAAAAATATATGCGTCCTGTCTTTTCCGGGGCTCTGCTCGGCGTTGCCTTCAGTATCATCCTTGCGCTTATTTTTAACCTGATCCACGCATCTCTTGGCGCCGGCGCCTCAACGGTCGGGCAGGAAGCTTTTGAAGGTTTTGGCATGTTCCTGGCGGTGATCGTCCTCTTCTGGGTCTCTAACTGGATGCTCAGCAAGTCGGAGGCAGAGGTCTGGGAGCGCTATATTCAGAAGCAGGTGGAATCTGCAGTGAACCGCGGATCAGCCATGGCTCTGGTTTTCTCGGCTTTTCTGGCCGTTTCCCGTGAGGGCGCTGAGCTCATTCTCTTTTTCCAGGGCATGAGATCCAATGAGATGAATGACAACCGCATGATGTGGCTGGGTCTTCTCGTGGCTGCGATCTGCCTTGTTGCCGTCTACTATGCCATTCGCAAGTTGACGCTGCGCTTGCCGCTCAAGCCCTTCTTCTACTTTACCTCTATTCTGATGTTTATTCTCTGCCTCAGCTTCCTGGGTAAAGGTCTCTTTGAACTCCAGGAGATTGAGTGGGTATCGAAAACGCCGGTATTGTGGATGAATGGCTTTACTTTTGATCTGCTCGGCATTTACCCATACTACGAAAATATTCTGGCGCAGCTTGGTCTGCTGCTCCTCACTCTGTTGGTCTTTGTGACGCATACCCGTAAGGCAAAGCGTGAGCTTCAGGCCAGAGAACATGAATTCCCTGGGACGTCTATGAACCTCAAAGCGGAAGCTTTGCTGGCACAGGCGAAAGCGGCCGAAGAGCAGGCGATGAAAAAACGGGCACGGGTGATCTATTACAAGCGTGAGGCCTCGCGGATCGCGGCCGAGAAAGGCAATGAAGCCTTATCCCATCAGTATCTGGATGATTTTGCAGATTACCCCGATCAGGCCTTCAACTTATTTGAAAAGTTGAATGATAAGGGTCGTTTCGAGCGTAAGAAGTCTCAGAACTAGACGATTAGAACGAAAATGGGCTATAGGGCTTAAAGTCCGGCTCAGGTTTTAAAGTTTATTCATTCTTTGTCGATTCACACTCTGGCACATTCAGCCAAAGTTGTGGAGAGCGAAGGTGAAAATAAAAAAAAGATTCATCAGGAGGATTAAGATGAAGAAAAAATCATTTTCTATTTTACTGGCTGTGCTTATTCTGGCTGGCCTCACGTTTGTAGCTGGTCGTGAATTTTTCATGCCGATGGCGGAACGTGAAGTTTTAGCTGAAAGCAAAGACGCAAAGAAGGACGAGAAGAAGGACGAAAAAAAGGACGAGAAGAAGGACGAAAAGAAGGATAAAGAAGCTAAAGACGAGAAGAAAGCGGCTCCGGCTCCTGATGAAGAGGGCTCTGCCGGCTTTACTGAGGTTCCTATTGGTGATGAAGTCGAAGAAGGTCCCCTCACCATCGGTGCTGTTTACTTCCAGCCGGTAGATATGGAACCTGCAGGCAACAGCCTCTCAAAAGAAGAGGCCGACTGTCATATTGAAGCCGACATTCACGCCAACAAAAAAGGTACAGAACTCGGCTTTGGCGTTGGTGATTTCGTTCCTTATCTCAAAGTGAAATGCACGCTGCAAAAAGTCGGTTCAGACAAGGTTCAGGAGATTGCCTTTATGCCGATGAACGCCTCAGATGGCCCGCATTATGGTGCGAATATCAAGTTCGAAGAAGGGCTTGGCCGCTACAAGGTCAAATATGAAATTTCTGCCCCCGGCAATGAATACCTGCTCCATGTGGATAAAGAAACGGGCGTTGAGGGCGAGTTCTGGACGGATCCCATCGAGACCGAATGGGAGATGGAGTGGACCGGACCTTTATGGTAAGCCGGTTTTAAAGGCTGCAGGGTTTTGTCTGCAGCGCCAAGTTGCAATCACTGTGGGAGCGGCAGACGCAAGAGGGCGTTTGCTGCTCCCTTTTCAGGCCATCTGGCTGTGGTGGAATCCTGCTGAGATTGGATGAAGACCCTTCAGTTGGGCTTTACAGCTCAGCTGTCTGAGGCGCTGCTCCACTTGCTGGTTTCTCTGGTCAGTCAGAATATCACGTCGACGAAAGGAGGTCGTTTAGCTTCATGATAAGCTATTTTGTAGATGTGCTGGAATGGGGACTTCTTCCTGTGTGCATCGCAGGGATCCTGCTCGCCGGGATGGATTTCAAGCGCCAGCCGCGTTGGAAGGGCTATCTGATTGCAGGGCTGATTCTGGGCGCTCTGGCCGGGATGGCCTCCTTCTATGTTCAGATTGTGCCAAACTTCATCAATCGCTCAGAGCATCGCTACCGCCTGAATTACCTGATCCTTGTGGCTTCCCTGTGCATCTTTGCACTGAGTTTTCCGGCATCGAAGAAGAAGAGACATGAGGGCCTCCTTGCCGAACTCAGGGCCATTGCGGCGGCTTTATTCTGCGGGCAGTCGCTCCTGACCTGCCTTAGCCCCATTTTGCTCCTGACACGCGACTTTGTGCCCTATGGTGGCAGTTTCTGGGAGACGGAAGTCCTCGTTAAGGTTGCGGGCTGGTGCCTGGGACTTGCCTTTTTATGGCTGCTTTTCCACGCTTTCCGAGTTACAGCTGAATTTTCTTCAGGGGTAGATCAACATAGTCTGCGCATTCTCCTCCTGGGAGAAATCGTACTCAGTCTTGGGGAGATCCTGCTCCGCCTCTACAGCAAAGGTTTGTTAGTCCGCGATCGTCTCTTTTTCGAACTTCTGGCAGCGGTCAATAATGGACGACGTACGCTGACACTTGTTTTTCTGATGGGCTCTCTGATCCTGCCGCTTGAACTGCTGATCAAGGCAAGACACTGGTCCTGCTTTTCTGATAATCCCGCGGAGCGGCGCAAAAGTCTGGCCCGTGTTCGTTCTGCGCGCCGACGGGCTGTACTGCTTGTTGTGCTGCTCTTGACTGCAGTCCTGCAATTAACGGTGATTCATGACCTCGCCACTCAGGAAGTCAAACTCTCCGAACCGGAGGAGTACGAACTGAGTGAAAAGCAGGCCATGGTGGATTTGAGTCTTCTGGCAGATGGTCGCCTGCATCGTTTTGCTTATCAGGCCAGGGGTGGAGAAAAGATGCGTTTTATTGCTCTGCAGAAAAATCCCGGCTCGTATGTTGCGGCTTTGGATGCCTGTGAAATCTGCGGTGCATCCGGCTATTACGAGCGCGGCCATGAGGTGATCTGCAAGCTCTGTGACGTCGTGATGAACCGGGGCACGATTGGCTTTGCGGGAGGCTGCAATCCCATCCCCTTAGTTTTTGAAATTGTCGGGGACAATCTTTTGATCAGCCGTGAGGAGCTGGAAAGCCATGCAGAAAGCTTCCGCTAGAGAAATGAGGATCCTATGTTTTGGCGCATGATGCGCGGACGCTTTGTCCATGCTGGAAAAAAGTTGTTACTTATTGCCCTGACGATTGCCCTGGGGGCTTCGTTGTTCACGGCCATGATTAACGTTTTGCTGGGGGTTGGCGATAAGGTGAATGCGGAACTCAAAACCTACGGGGCCAACATTACCATTATTCCCCGTGAAGCCTCGTTACTGGATGAACTCTATGGTTTTTCGGATACCAGGACACATGAGGCCAGCTTTCCTGAAGAGGAACTGCGCCACATCAAAGAAATATTCTGGGGTCATAATATTACGGCTTATGCGCCGTATTACAGCAGCTGGGTAACGGTGAATGAAGACAGCAAGCCCTACCGCCTGCAGGGCAGCTGGTTCTCCCACAGCATGAAGCTGAATTCCGGAGAGCTTTTTACGACAGGCCTTAAAACCATGAAACAGTGGTGGAAGATTGAGGGAAACGCGCCTGAAGAGGGCTGCCAGGAGGCCATGCTGGGATGCGAAGCGGCCTCTGAGCTGGGGCTTGCTCCGGGTGACACAATTCGTCTGAAGGGCGAAGCTGCGACAGCGGATTTGCGGGTCAGCGGCATTTTAAGTTCCGGATCAGAGGATGACAGGGCCATATTCACGAATCTTGAGACAGCTCAGGATCTGGAGGGCGAAAGAGGCCGTATCACCAAGGTTGAGGTATCTGCACTGACCACTCCGGACAATGACCTGGCTCGCAAGGCTGCAAGAAACCCAAAAAGCTTAAGCCTTAAGGAATGGGAAGCCTGGTATTGTACGGCCTATGTCAGCGCCGTCACGTATCAGCTTGAAGATGCGATGGCGGGGGTTGCCGCTAAACCGGTGCGCCAGGTGGCGGAATCGGAAGGTGCAATCCTTGATAAGGTGCAGTCCCTGATGACCATGATCGCCCTTTTATCTATGGCCGGCTCGGCCTTCGGCATCAGCAATCTGGTGACCACCAGTGTCATGGAACGCAGCAGTGAAATTGGCCTTATGAAAGCGATAGGAGCTCATAACCGTTCTGTGGTGCATGTAGTGCTCGCAGAAATCATGCTCACGGGCTTGCTTGGCGGTCTGGTGGGTTATCCTGTCGGTTTGATTTTTACGCAGCTTATCGGAAGAACGGTTTTTGCTTCCAACATCGATTTTGCTCCCATGGCCATTCCTCTTGTTTTTGTGATGGTGCTGCTGGTCAGTGTCCTTGGTTCGGTACCGGCGATTCGTCTTTTAACCAGCTTGCGTCCGTCTGACGTCTTACATGGTCGTTAAGGAGAGGAGCTCGTCTATGAAGGTTTTAAGCCTGAAAGAAAAAATGGCTCGCGCCAGCCTGCGACGCAGGATGCTTCTACTTTCCCTCCTGCGCGGGCGGTCACGATTTTTGAGCACGCTTCTTGCTTTGGCTGTGGGAACGACGATATTAGCGGGCCTGCTTGGACTCTATCTGGATATCCCGCGTCAGCTTTCGCGTGAATTTCGCAGCTACGGCGCCAATCTGGTGCTGCTTGGCCAGGATCTGAGCCGGGGAATCTCCCGGGACGTGGCCGCAGAGGCTCGTAAGATCATTCCTGCTGATCGCCTGGTTGGCTTTGCCCCCTACCTCTATGAGAAGGTCAAAATCAACGAGCAGCCTTTTACTTTTGCTGCGACCGAATTGGCCGAAGCCAGGGCCAATAGCCCTTACTGGCTGGTGGACGGAGCCTGGCCGGAAAACGAAAAAGAAATTCTTGTGGGCAAAGAGATCGCAGAACAAATTGGCGTGAGCATTGGCGGCAGGCTCATCCTCAGCCGCACGAGCGGCGATTCGCAGAGCATGGATGAACGTGTCAATGTGCAGCGCGAATACAAGGTGACAGGTCTTGTGCTTACAGGGGGCAAGGAGGAAGCCATGATTTTTGCCAGCCTGGAAGCTCACCAGCGGATTTTTGAAGCACGTCCCTACGATGTTATCGAAGTTTCCATGGTCGGCAGTGAAGCGGAAATTGATGACCTTGCCGCGCAAATGGAAACGGCCTTTCCTGGCTTGGAAGCTCGACCTGCCAAACGTCTGACCTCTTCGCAGGATCAGGTCCTGAACAAGCTCCAGACTTTGGTCTGGGTGGTGAGTCTGATCGTTATCTTGCTGACCACCATCAGTGTGACGACGACCATGCTTGCCGCGGTAACCGAACGCCGCAGAGAAATTGGATTAAAAAAGGCGCTCGGGGCCGAAAACCGGGAACTCATTCGCGAATTTATGAGTGAGGGCGTCCTCCTGGGGCCTGTCTCTTATACACATCT
>ERZ1031273.109-NODE-109-length-41746-cov-13.779833_pt1 | contig 41746 bp, 35 predicted proteins | sample MGYA00516575_ERZ1031273 | MGnify/ENA primary metagenome ERZ1031273 (study PRJEB33718, sample SAMN03159816) | human skin metagenome | collected 2014-02-25 | study: EMG produced TPA metagenomics assembly of the PRJNA266117 data set (Human skin bacterial metagenome... | reverse complement strand
GCTCCAATGCTCTTGTGGTGCAAGAGAATGTAGCCACCAACCATGATCGACATGAGTCCTGTTACGACGAGCGCGGGGAACCCGACCATTTCCTCAAAGTTTGTGAGGAATCCGTACACAATACCCACTGGAATGAAGAAGAATGCAGTGGTCAGCATGATCCATCCGGCTGATTTCACTTCTTGGCTCCTTCGTTCTTAGCTGGCAGTGAGTAGGCGTCGCGTGGGTGTCCCGCGAGTTCCAACAGTTCGGGGTGGTTGGCGTCAAATGCTGGACGTTCCGAACGGATACGTGGCAGCGACGTGAAGTTGTGGCGTGGAGGTGGACACGAAGTCGCCCATTCGAGTGATCCGCCGTAACCCCATGGGTCGTCGACAGTTACCTTAGGTGCGTTGCGTGCGGTGATCCACACGTTCCAGAACCACGGAATCATGGAGAGAGCCAGAAGCAATGCACCCCATGTGGACACCTCGTTGAGGAACGTCCATCCGTCCTGCGGGAGGTAGTCTGCGTAACGACGTGGCATACCTTCCGCGCCCAACCAGTGCTGCACCAGGAAGGTGCCGTGGAAGCCGAAGAACAACAGCCAGAAGTGGATCTTACCCAGGGTCTCGTTAAGCATCTTTCCGGTCCACTTTGGCCACCAGAAGTAGAAGCCTGCAAACATTGCGAATACCACGGTTCCGAAGATCACGTAGTGGAAGTGAGCAACAACGAAGTACGAGTCAGCCAACTGCTGGTCGAGTGCAGGGCTCGCCAAGATCACACCGGTAAGTCCACCGAACACGAAGCTGACGAGGAACCCAAGCGCCCAGAGCATCGGCGTTTCAAAAGTGAGAGATCCCTTGAACATGGTGAAGATCCAGTTAAAAATCTTCACACCTGTTGGAACAGCGATGAGCATAGTCATGAACGCGAAGAACGGCAACAGAACCGCGCCAGTCACATACATGTGGTGAGCCCATACTGAAACCGACAGTGCCGCAATGGTGACCGTTGCATACACCAGCATCTTGTAACCGAAAATCGGCTTACGGCTAAAGACTGGGAAAATTTCAGAAACAATACCGAAGAACGGAAGCGCAATCACGTATACCTCTGGGTGACCGAAGAACCAGAAGAGGTGTTGCCAAAGGATTGGCCCACCGTTCTCGGGGCTGAAGATGTGTGCGCCAAAGATGCGGTCTGCACCCAAAGCGAACAGCGAAGCTGCAAGAGGTGGGAACGCCATCAGGATGAGGATACCGGTGATCAGGGTGTTCCACGTAAACACAGACATACGGAACATCGTCATACCAGGCGCACGCATCGTAATGATGGTGGTAATAAAGTTCACACCACCAAGGATGGTACCGAATCCTTGGAAACCAAGTCCCAAGACCCACAAGTGTCCACCAATACCCGGTGTGTATGTGGTGTTACTCAACGGGGCATAGGCCGTCCACCCAAACGACGCCGCACCCTGAGGGGTCAAAAACCCTGAGCAAGCGATCAGTGAACCAAACAGGAATAGCCAGAAAGCAAATGCGTTCAGTCGAGGGAACGCAACGTCGGGAGCACCGATCTGCAGAGGCATGATCACGTTCGCAAATCCTGCGAAGAGAGGCGTTGCGAACATAAGCAACATAATCGTTCCGTGCATGGTGAACAGCTGGTTGTACTGTTCCTTTGTCTCAATGAACTGCATGCCCGGTGCGAAAAGCTCTGCGCGAAGCAACAGCGCCATCACACCACCGATGCAGAAGAACACGAACGACACGATCAGGTACATGTACCCAATGGTCTTGTGGTCAGTCGATGTCATCCAGTTGACGATGACCTTACCCAAGCTCTTGGGCACCTTTGGTTCGTCGACGACAGACTGCTTTTCATTCGCCACGGCAGTCATTACTTATCCCCTTCCTGGGTGTAAGGGTTCTTGTACCATTCGGTACGGTCCAGCTCAGGTCCGAGGCGACCTTCATTTCCTTCAGCCTTAAGCTTTTCGGTGTACGCCTTGTACTCGTCAAGAGAAACAACCTTGACGTTGAAAATCATTTCTGCGTGGAACTCACCGCAGAGCTCTGCACACTTACCGACGTACTCGCCTTCTTTGTCCATTCGAAGGTGAAGTGTTTCAACACGCCCAGGAACCATGTCACGCTTTTCGAGGAACGCTGGAATCCAGAACGAGTGAATGACGTCACGAGAGCGAAGTTCGATCTCTACGTCCGTGTTAGCCGGGAGATACAGAGTTGGTGCGTCGATTCCGGGCTGCTCGGTCCCGTCGAGGTTGACCTGCTTGCCTCCGTAGTACGCGTTCTCGGTGAGGTAGTTGAAGTCCCACGCCCACTGCTTACCTACGACCTCGACCTTTACTTCGCCAGGTGTTTCGTCGTACACGGTCTTGTCGAGGGTGTTGACGGTTGCAAAAAAGAAGCCAACAACCAAGATGATCGGAAGCACCGTGTACATGATTTCCACCGGCATGTTGTACTGCACCTGCACAGGCAGTCCACGGTCCTTCTTGCGACGGCGGAAAGCGATGATGCAGAACAGCATGAGTCCCCAGGTGATAGCACCCACGGCGAGCAATGCGATCCAGCTTCCGTTCCACAGCGAGATGTAGTGGTCGGTGTGGCTCGTTGCACCCTTCGACTCTGGTGGGAGGAAACCAACCTCCCACTGTTCTTTTGTGCAACCTGCGAGAAGCACCGTGCTGGCTAGTCCGCCTAAAACACCAACTCGCTTAGCCCAGCGTGCGCCAGACTTGCGTACTGGCTGATTCGGAGAATCCACGTGCAGCCTTTCGAAACCTAGTCGGACCATCTTGTGCGACAAAGAGCCAGCCCAAATGGTCCGAACACAAACCTTGACAAATACACCTTACCGCTACATGCGGTAGAAATTCACGCTAACTGCCCGATTTATGGGAAATTCCTGAAAAATCTACATCCTGTAGCGCTAACGCGAGTCGTTGGCGGTAGTCCCGGGCAACAATTTCCGACACGCCCAAGCTCTTCAGATGCGGTGTTTGCCACTGTGTATCGATGATCCATGCGTCTCCACACGCATCAGAAAGGACGCGAACTAGCTCGACCAAAGCGGCCTTCGACGCATCTGTCACCCGGTGAAACATCGACTCGCCAGCGAACAATTTCCCCAGCCACACGCCGTAGAGGCCACCTGCAAGCTCGCCGTCTTTCCAGACTTCCACCGAATGCGCAACACCTCGGTCGTGAAGTTCGCAGTAGAGGTCGCGTATCTGCGACGTAATCCACGCGCCGGGGCGGTCGGGATCAGCGCACGCATCAACGACCTCGGGAAACGCGGCATCAAAAGAGAACTCAAACTTCCGCACCGACTTTCGCAGACTCTTACTTACACGCAAGTCCCCCGGAAGCAAAACACCGCGCCGCACGGGCGACCACCACCCAATCGGTCCACACCCCTGTTCGCCTACTCCCATGGGAAACAGGCCGCTGCGATAAGCAGAAAGAACCCCAGGAACCGTGAGTTCGTTGCTGACGCAACACAGGTCCCTGGGGTCCATCGCCGAGGTCGTTGAAGTTTTCGTTGAGCGGCGAGTCTTAGCTGAAGGAGTCACCGCACGCGCAGGATCCCTGCGCGTTGGGGTTGTCGATGGTGAACCCCTGCTTTTCGATGGTGTCGGAAAAGTCGATGGTGGAACCGTCGAGGTATGGAACACTCATGCGATCCACAATCACTTCAACGCCGTCAAAGTCACGGACCGCGTCACCGTCGAGCATGCGTTCGTCGAAGTAGAGCTGGTAGATGAGTCCGGAACATCCACCGGGCTGTACCGCAATCCGTAGACGAAGGTCGTCGCGACCTTCCTGTTCAAGGAGGCTACGGACTTTGTCGGCGGCAACCGTCGAGAGTTCAACACCGTGGGTTGCTGGTGCGGTCATGTGTACTCCTTAATAACTCGTCAACTCGTCAATGACACGTCGTCTGTTCATGCCTAACGTACTGTACGCGCATTCTATTCCGGTTGTCTTACTCCGATTTTCCCAAACGGTGTAGGAATAGAGCTTCAGACACGATAGCCGACTTGAAGTCCGGTAGGAACAACGACTCGTTGGCGCTGTGAGCGCGCGTGTCAGGGTCCTCAATGCCGGTGACCAAAATCGAAGCTTGAGGGAAGACCTCCAGGAGGTCGGCAATGAATGGAATCGACCCTCCGAGTCCCATTTCGACGACATCTGCGCCAAATCCGTCGGTGATCGCCTGTTTTGCCACGGCGACGCGAGGGTCGTCCAAGTTCGCCTGCCACGGTGCGCCCGACTCCTCTGGACCGAACTCAAGCGTGGCACCAAATGGAACGTTTTCTTTCAGGTGCTGCTTAAGCTTCGACAAAGCGTCCTGTGGGTCCTGGCCCGGAGCTAACCGCATGGAAACCTTGGCGCGCACCGATGACTGCAAAGTGTTCGACGAGTGGTCCACATCAGGAATGTCGATGCCGATCACGGTGAGCGCAGGCTTGCACCACACGCGGCTTGAGAGCGGGCCGGAACCAATGAGTTCTGTGCTGTCGAGAACTCCAGAGTCCCTACGAATGGTCGCTTCGTCGTAGTCGCTTGCGACGTCTTCACTCTGAACGAGTCGCTCAACCGCAACAGAGCCGTCTGCGTTGTGGAGCGTTCCCAACAGACGGATCATGGCCATACCTGCATCAGGGACAACGCCGCCGTACATACCAGAGTGGACCGAGTGCTTGAGGGTGCTGAGTGAGAACTCAAGCGCCACCATGCCGCGCAGGCTCACTGTAAGCGCAGGGACACGTTCCGCCCAGTTACCCGAGTCGGCTACGACGATAACGTCGCCTTCGAGCTTGTCGCGGTACGTGTGCAGGAAGTTGTTGAAGCTCGGCGAGCCCGCCTCCTCTTCTCCCTCAATGAAAAGGACGACTCCCACATTGAGCTTGTCACCCAACAGCTTGAGCGCGGTCAAGTGGACCATGGCACCGGCTTTGTCATCGGCTGCGCCACGCCCATACATACGGTCGCCCTTGACGGTTGCAACAAAAGGTTCGGTGTCCCACAGGGCAACGTCACCGGTTGGTTGAACGTCGTGGTGCGCGTACAAAACGACAGTGGGGCGACCTTCTGGCGCTTCTTTCCGCGCAACAACAGCTGGGTAGCCGTCATCACCGTCGGGTGTTTGTGCCGTCAGAATCTCAACCGAGTCGAACGAAAGTTCGCGCGCCATCTGGGCAACGACCTCGGCGCTCTTTTCCACATTCCGACGGTCATAGGCTGGCCACGCAACGGATTCGATAGCCACGAGCTCTGAGAGCTGAGAAAGCACGCGGTCAAATTCAGCATCGAGAGCAGTGCGCAAGCTCTCTGGGGTCAGGGTGTCTGAAACATTGGAATCTGAAGGACCCGCCTGGGCGGGGTGAGAGTTGTTAGTCATACTTCCGATACTATGTTGGGCGTGTTTGGACGGAAAAAAGACAAAGCGACGGAAGCTCAAGAAGTTGAGCAGAACACGGCTCCCCAGGAGCCGACCGTTCGCGATGCCGAAGCTAAAAAGAACAAGCCCACGCCCACCCGCAAAGAGCAGGAAGCGAAGCGGAAACGCTCGTTGCTGCCCGATGACCGGAAAGAGGCGAAGCGTAAGTACCGTGCGGAAATGGCTAAACAGCGTGACGAAGCCCGCCGAGGTGTCCTCGAGGGTGACGAGCGTTACCTGACTGCCCGTGACAAAGGGCCGCAACGACGCTACGTCCGTGACTTTGTGGATGCCCGGTTCTCGATTGGTGAGTTGCTCATTCCAGTGGCGGTGCTGGTGTTGCTCATCGGTATTTTCAGCAACAGGCAGATTCAGTTGTACGCGACCATTGTGGTGTACGGGCTGTTTGCTCTGATCATACTGGACTCGATCTTCCTTAGCTATCAGCTCCGTGGGCGCATGGCCCAGAAGTTCGGTGGCAAGGAGAACCTGGAACGCGGGCTGGGCTTCTACGCGACCATGCGCGCGATCCAGCTACGTGTTCTGCGCACTCCGCGCGCCAAGGTTAAGCGTGGCGAATACCCTTCGTGATTTGTGACGCCCAGCCAGGGCCACGGTAAATCATGCCCGTGTATCCCTGCACTAGCGACGCACCTGCGGCCAGACGCTCGTGAGCGTGGGCCGCAGTTTCGATTCCGCCTACCGATACCAGCGTGAGCGCATCCGTGTGCGCGCGGATGAGGCGAAGGACTTCCACAGACCGGTCAGCGACGGGTCGACCGGAGATGCCACCGGCTTCTGATTGAGCAAGTTCCTTGTCTTGTCCGGAAAGGACGTCACGGTTAATGGTGGTGTTTGTGCAAATGAGGCCGTCTACCCCAGCGTCAATACACATGTCTGCGACTTCCAAGATGTCCTGGTCGTTCAGATCAGGTGCGATCTTCACCAGCAGCGGTACGTGGCCCAGGGTTGAGCGGGGGTTGTTCACGGCCGTATCTGCTTCATCGCGCACAGCGTCAACAATTGGACGCAACGTGTCGATTGCTTGAAGGTCCCGCAATCCCGGGGTGTTGGGCGAACTGACATTAATAACAAGGTAGTCAGCTAGCGGGCTCAACAGCCGCGCCGATGTCGCATAATCACTCACCGCGTCATCTGCAGGAACTACTTTGGTCTTTCCAATGTTGATCCCAACGATGGGCCGGCGTGACTCAGGCAGAACCCGCAACTTCTTGAGCTCGGATTTGATATTAAAGACTGCTTGTCGCGCCCCGTCGTTGTTAAAGCCCATGCGGTTGAGGATCGCGTGGTGATCCGTGAGCCTAAACAGGCGTGGTTTGGGGTTGCCCGGCTGCGAGTGGGCGGTGATGGTTCCCACTTCGATGTGGCCAAATCCCAATCGGGACAACGCACGGATCGCGCTACCGTTCTTGTCGAATCCTGCCGCCAGACCCACACGGTTGGGGAACTGGAGACCAAGCACGTTCACCGGATCGGGAGCAGTCCCGTACATCTCGCCGAGATAGGAGCCGAACCCTGCCGTGTCCAGCGCCTTGAGCGTTGACATGCTCGTGTGGTGTGCGCGCTCTGGGTCGACGTGAGTCAGGACGTTGCGAAACAAGAAGTCATACACACCCTCATCGTATCGGGCTGATTCGACTAGTATCGAAAAGAACCCAATAAACGGAAGGAATGTTACTTATGCCAACAGTCCCGCTTTCAGTGTCGGCTTCGAATGCGTCTGCTTCGAAGGTGAAGGCTGACATTTTGGTGGTTGCGAAGGCGCACAACGGCGCCGTTCTCGCTGAGTTGGACAAATCGGTCGTCAAAGAGCTCACGGGCGCGCTTGATGCGATCGACTTCGCCGGTAAAGCTGGTTCGTCTGTGCGTGTCGCCGCACCCAAAGGTGTGAGTGCTAAGAGCGTCGCGGTCATTGGCGTTGGTGAAGTTGTGAAGTTGGAAGATGACCTCGAAAAGCTCCGCCAGCACGTGGGGTCATTTACTCGCGGGTTGGACGCCGAGGTGTCGGCCGCCTTTGCGATCCCCACCCCCACCGCCGAGGTCGCAGCTGCGATCACGTTGGGTGCCATGTTGGGCGCGTACCGCTACAACGACTATGTGAGCGAAAAGAAGAAGACCGCGTCCGAGATCACCGTTATTACGGCTAAGAAGTTCAAGGACGCTGTCGAGGAAGCCCGCGTTATCGCTTCCGGTGTGATTGGTGCTCGCGACCTGGTGAACCAGCCTCCGCTGGACCTGTACCCAGAGACCTTTGCTAACCGCGTAAGCGAACTGTCCAAAGGCCGCAAGGTTAAGGCGACGGTGTATGACGCTAAGTATCTGGAAGAAAATGGTTACGGCGGTCTGCACGGTGTAGGCCGTGGTTCTGCGCGTGGCCCACGCTTGGTCAAGCTCGAGTACTCGCCTAAGAAGGCTGAGAAGCACTTGGCACTTGTGGGTAAGGGGATCACTTTCGACTCCGGTGGTCTGTCTCTCAAGCCTGCTCAGTCGATGGAGGAGATGAAGTCGGACATGGGTGGCGCAGCGGCAGCCACACACACGCTGTTCGCCGTCGCCGACCTCGGCCTGAATGTCAAGGTCACCGCATGGCTGTGCCTGGCTGAAAACATGCCTGACGGCAACGCGCAGCGCCCGTCCGACGTTGTCACAATTCTGGGTGGCAAGACCGTTGAGATCACCAACACCGACGCTGAAGGTCGCCTGGTGTTGGCAGACGGTCTGGTTGCCGCGCAGAAGGACAACCCGGACGTCGTTATCGACATTGCTACGCTCACCGGCGCTCAGATTGTGGCACTCGGTAAGCGCACGACGGGTGTCATGGGGACCGAGGTCACCCGCGCCAACGTCTGTGTGGCGGCTGACGAGTCCGGCGAGCAGGTGTGGCCAATGCCGTTCCCTGAGGAAATCCGCGAACAGTTCCGCTCTGCGACTGCCGACCTGAAGAACTCTGGTACACGCGAAGGTGGAATGTTGGCAGCCGGTATCTTCTTGAAGGAATTCATTGAAGAAGGTACCGAATGGGCACACATCGACATTGCTGGGCCATCGTTCACGACCAGCCCTTGGGGTTACACGCCCGAAGGTGGGACCGGTGTTCCAGTGCGGACGCTTGTTGAGTTTGCCCGCTCAATGAGCAAATAACCCTGGTCTCGCGCACGATTGTGCGGATGTCAAGCATGGAATGTGGTGTGAACTCTACTGTTGTTCGCACCACATTCGGCTTTCTTCCCGCAACGTGTTGCCAAATCTTTCCCAGTTCGTGGAAAGATAAGAATAACCGCTGATACGGCAATTTGTTTTCACGAGTATGAGGAGCTCATCGTGGTTGAATCTAAGAACTCGTACGACTTGGTCATTCTGGGAGGCGGAACAGCTGGTTACGCGGCTGCAATCCGTGCGTCACAGCTTGACATGAAGGTCGCACTCATCGAACGCGACAAAGTAGGTGGAACATGCCTCCACCGCGGGTGTATTCCCACCAAGGCGCTGTTGCACGTAGCGGAAGTCGCTCACAGCGTCCGTGATTCCAAGAGCTTCGGTATCCTTTCCGAGTTCCAGGGCGTCGACATGGAAGCGGCCATCAAGTTCAAAGATGGAATTGTTGACCGCAACCACAAGGGCCTGTCCGGCATGATCAAGGCTGACGGTGTTGACCTCATCAGCGGTGAAGCCAAGCTGAAGGACCAGTCCACGGTGACCGTGTCCACTGATGAAGGTGAACTTGAACTGGACGCCAAGAACATCATTCTGGCTACCGGTTCCGAACCGAAGACGATCGGAATCGAAATTGGTGGCCGCGTTCTCACCAGCACTGAAGCGCTGAGCCACACCGAGGTGCCAGGCAGCGCGATCGTTCTGGGTGGCGGTGTGATCGGTTGTGAGTTCGCAAGCATCTGGTCCTCGCTTGGTTCGGAAGTCACGATTGTTGAAGGACTCCCCCGCCTCGTCGCTAACGAAGATGCCGACATTTCGAAGGAACTGGAAAAGGCATTCCGTCGTCGCAAGATCAAGTCCAAACTGGGCGTGAAGTTCAAGAGCGTCGAACAGGACGACAACGGTGTAAAGGTTCAGCTCGAAGACGGTTCAGAGCTCGAAGCTGACGTTCTCTTGGTCGCCGTTGGTCGTGGACCGGTCACAGCTGGCTTCGGCTACGAAGAAGCAGGCGTGAAGCTCGACCGTGGATTCGTTGTCACCAACGAACGCCTGCACACCGGCGTTGGCAACATTTGGGCAGTCGGTGACATCGTTCCTGGTCTGCAGCTGGCTCACCGTTCGTTTGGACACGGAATCTTCGTGGCAGAAGAAATTGCGGGACTTGAGCCAACTCCAGTCGATGAAAACGGTGTGCCACGTGCCACCTACTCAGAACCTGAAATCTTCTCCGTGGGACTCACCGAGGACCAGGCCAAGGAAAAGTACGGTGAAGACAAGATCGCCAGCGTGAAGTTCCCATTGGGCGGTAACGCTAAGTCTGCAATCCTCAAGACCAACGGTTTCGTCAAAGCCGTCCGTGTCAAGGAAGGTCCAGTTGTGGGTCTGTGCGGTATCGGAGCTCGTTTCTCTGAACAGGTTGGTGAAGCGCAGCTCATCATCAACTGGGAAGCATTCCCAGAAGAGGTCGCACACCTCATCCACGGGCACCCAACTCAGAACGAAGCAATCGGCGAAGCAATGCTCGCCCTTGCCGGTAAGCCACTCCACTTCCACAACTGATTCAGGGGAATACACATGTCTAACTCCGTACAGATGCCAGCCCTCGGTGAATCCGTCACCGAAGGTACCGTCACGCGCTGGCTCAAAGAAGTCGGCGAAGAAGTTGAAGTCGACGAACCGTTACTTGAGGTTTCGACCGACAAGGTCGACACCGAAATCCCCAGCCCATACGCAGGTGTCCTCGAGAAGATTCTTGCTGACGAGGACGACGTCGTAGAAGTCGGCGGAGATCTCGCAATCATTGGCGATGGCTCCGGTGGTGGCGACTCGTCTGAGGAGCCAGCTGAAGAAGAGACTCAGGAAGAGGCTGAGGAGCCAGCTGAAGAAGCACATGCTGAAGACGCCTCGGATGACAACGCTGAGGACGACTCGGCTGACGACGCTTCAGAAGACAAGACGGAGAAGTCCGCACCAGCGTCATCGGGTGAGTCCAGCGAGGTTCCTATGCCTGCTCTGGGCGAGTCGGTGACTGAAGGAACCATCACTCGCTGGCTCAAGGAAGTTGGCGAAGAGGTCGAGGTCGACGAACCACTCGTCGAGGTTTCGACCGACAAGGTCGACACCGAAATTCCTTCACCTGTAGCCGGTGTTCTTCTTGAACAGCTCGCTGCTGAAGACGACGAGGTCGAGGTCGGTGCCCCACTGGCACGCATCGGCTCCGGCGACGCTTCCGCAGACGACTCTGCCGATGAAGAAGCCGCTCCACAGGACGACGAGCCCAAGGAAGAAAAGGCTCAGGAAGAAGCTCCCAAGGAGGAGCCTAAGGCAGAAGAACCTAAGGCTGAAGAGGCTCCTAAGGAAGAACCCAAGGAAGAGCCTAAGAAGGAAGCCGACAAGCCTGCAGAAACCAAGACGCAGTCCGTCAAGGGCATTTCACGTCCTAACGCTGGCGCATACGTGACCCCACTGGTGCGTAAGCTGGCACGCGAAAAGGGCGTTGACCTTGACACTGTTGAAGGAACGGGAGTGGGTGGACGTATCCGTAAGGAAGACGTCCTCAACGCTACTTCTACCTCGTCAGCTGCAGCCACCTCGGCGCCTGCTGCTAAGGGTCCTCACAAGGTAGAGATCCCAGAAGACGTGAAGAAGCTGCGTGGCACCACGCAGAAGGCTTCCCGTATTCGCCAGACCATTGCGACACGCATGCGCGAATCGCTCCAGAACTCCGCTCAGCTCACTCAGGTGATCGAAGTGGACATGACTCGCGTCGCCCGTCTGCGCAAGCAGCACAAGGACGCGTTCCAGAGCGCTCACGGCGTGAAGCTCACCTTCCTGCCGTTCTTCGCCAAGGCTGTTGTCGAAGCCCTGCAGGTTCACCCTAAGGTCAACGCACAGTACGACGTGGACGCGAAGGAAATCACCTACTTCGACCACGAGAACCTGGCAATCGCGGTAGACACCGAACGTGGTCTGCTGGTTCCTGTTGTCAAGGACGCCGGTGAAATGTCACTGGCTGAACTGTCGAAGTCGATCGACGACATTGCTGAGCGCACGCGTTCCGGCAAGATCGGTCCCGACGAGCTGTCCGGTGGAACCTTCACGATCACCAACATCGGTTCGGTGGGCGCACTGTTCGACACGCCAATCATCAATTCCCCTCAGATGGGAATTCTGGGCACCGGTGTCATCACCAAGCGCCCAGTCGTGGTCAAGACCGAAGACGGTGAGGAATCGATCGCGATCCGCGACATGGTCTACTTGCCACTGACCTACAACCACGAACTGGTTGACGGTGCTGACGCAGGACGCTTCCTGCAGACCATCAAGGCTCGCCTGGAAGAAGGAAACTTCGAAGCCGACCTTGACCTGTAAATCGCGCTAAGAACAAAGCGGGAGGTGTGTAGACACCTCCCGCTTTGTTTATTCCTACTTACTCTGTGACCTCCCAGACGCGCCACCTCTTGTCCACCTTCTTAAGTGTGAGTGTGAGGCGCACGCCGGTTTCCGGGTGTGCGGTGACGGTTGCGGTGACCACGGCCGAATCTGTGGTTTCTTTCACCACGTCGATGTCCGTTGCGTCAATGGCGATGTCCGCTCCCCCGTACTTGTGGATGTCGGCGAACTTCTCGGCCTTGCGTGCCGGCGAACCGTCCACCGTGAGAGAGCGCAAGAGATCTTCGTCTGTGGTGCTAAAAGCCAGTGCGCGTTCATTACACAGCCGGATGACGGCGTCGTGGGCCGACTCGTCCTGAGACGGTGGATTGTCCGGCTTGCTGGTAGACGTTTGTGGTGCCTTGCTCTTTTCTGTGGAACTGGCTTTGCTGGCCGGCGCGTTGTGCGCGACGGTTCGCTCACTCCCCCGCGGAATAAACGCAATCCCCACAATGACAGCCACGACAGCTACACCAGCGGCAATAATCATGAGGTCATACCGCCGAGGTCGTTTACGGGTGCGCTTGCTTTTGCGGCTGGCGCGCGTGGGAGACGATTGCGTGCGGCCGGATTTTTGTCGGGTGTTCTGGGCTTCGTTGTTGCGGAGTGCAGCGACAACTGTGGGTAGCTCAGTTGTGGGCGCACTGGCGGCGTCCTCTCGCACGTCCTGAGCTTCTTGCTCCGTGTGCTCACGGGACTGACTGTGTGGACTGTTCTTCTTGTGGAGGTTCCGCAAGTACTCTTCGATGGGTTCCATGAAAGTAAATCCGTTCACGTTCTCGACGACCCAACAGCATTGTTTGATGTCGTTTGATGTTGTTTAGAATAATTTGTTTAACGTAGAAAAACAAGGGTTGAGCATTTAGTTTTCTCTATTTGGGTGTGGTCGCTAAGGGGTCTAGGGTTGTCGTTATGGCTTTCACTGTCGAAAAGTTGGGCTTTGCTCCCGACCTTGTTGACTACACAAATGCACTGCGCGTGCAGAATCAGTACCACAGCGACGTGGTGAACGGAACCCGCGAATCAACCCTCCTCGTGTTGGAACACAATGCCACATACACGGCTGGGAAACGCACGGAACCCCATGAACGACCTCGGGATGGAACACCGGTCATCGACATTGACCGAGGTGGGAAAATCACGTGGCACGGCCCCGGTCAGTTGGTTATTTACCCCATCTACCGGCTGCATGAAGCGCACCAGGTTCGCCTGTATGTGGACCAAATCGAGAAGGCCGGGATCGAGCTGTTGGCCGAGTATGGCATTCAAGCCGGGCAGGTCGACGGTCGCTCGGGAGTGTGGCTACCTGCAACCGACACTAAGCCGGAACGCAAGATCCTGGCCATCGGGATCCGCATCCACCAGGGCGTGGCCATGCACGGACTGGCGCTCAACTGTTCGAACTCGACTGACGGGTTCGACATGATCGTCCCGTGTGGCATCGCCGACGCGGGCGTCACCTCAATCACTGATGAGATCGGCGAAACCGTCAACCCCAGTGACGTTGCCGATCGTCTCATTGAACTCTTGAACACCCACATCACCGCATAAGAAGGATCGATACAGTGACAGTTGCTCCAGAAGGTCGCAAGCTACTTCGCGTTGAAGCGCGCAATCAGCAGACGCCTATCGAGGACAAGCCCAAATGGATCAAAGCGAAAGCGAACATTGGGCCGGAGTTCACCGAGCTGAAGTCCTTGGTTCGTAACTCCAAGCTCAACACGGTGTGTGAAGAAGCGGGTTGCCCTAACATTTTCGAGTGCTGGGAAGACCGTGAGGCCACGTTCCTCATCGGTGGCGAACAGTGTACGCGTCGTTGCGACTTCTGCCAGATCGACACTGGAAAGCCACAAGAGCTCGACCGTGACGAACCACGTCGTGTGGCAGAGTCGGTTGCCAAGATGGGTCTTCGCTACTCAACTGTCACAGGGGTTGCGCGTGATGACCTGCCTGACGGTGGCGCGTGGCTCTACGCTGAAACCGTGCGCCGGATCCACGCCCTCGAACACGCGGACGGTCAAGGAACCGGAGTTGAACTCCTCATTCCCGACTTCCAGAACCGTGACGACGACCTCGACGAAGTCTTTTCTTCACGTCCAGAAGTGTTGGGCCACAACCTCGAAACTGTTCCCCGAATCTTCCGACGTATCCGCCCCGCGTTCCGCTACGAACGCTCACTCGAAGTGATTACAAAAGCCCGAAAGGCTGGACTTATCACGAAGTCGAACCTGATCCTGGGTATGGGTGAGACGAATGAAGAAGCCGTTGAAGCTCTGCGTGATCTGCATGAAGCGGGAACCGACCTGGTCACCATTACGCAGTACTTGCGCCCCAGCTCTCTGCACCACCCGATTGACCGGTGGGTTAAGCCACAAGACTTTGTTGAACTGCGGGACGCTGCCCTGGAGATCGGTTTCCTAGGAGTCATGTCGGGTCCGCTGGTCCGTTCGTCATATCGTGCAGGGCGTCTGTGGGCAGGTGCAATGCGCAAGCGCGGCCAGGAGATCCCCGCTCACTTGAGCCATTTGGACAAGGAGTTTCCCGCGAAACAGGAGGCTCAGTCAGTGGTTGATACGTTTGGTGCCGGCGACGAGGTAAAATTCTAGGTCGAGGTATACGAACACTAACGAGAGACTATGGCTGAAAAAGAAAACCAATCGCGAGGCTTGTTCAAACGTAAACCAAAGGACCCCGCAAAACCTGGACGCATTGAGCAGATGCGTGAAGTGTTTAAGCTTGCGCGCAAACACTACCCGGCCCTCCCATGGATCATGCTCGCGGCAATCGTGGGCATCACCCTGGTGGGTGTGCTTGTTGGGCTCCTGTTGCCACCCGTGTGGCTGTGGGGAATCCTCGGTTTCATGGGCGGTATCGTTTTCGCCTTGTGGATTCTGGGACGCTACGCAGAAAAAGCGGCGTTTGCAGAAATGCGCGGAAAGCCAGGCGCGATTGGTGCCGTGCTGAACTCAGCTCGCAGGAGCTGGCTCATGGATGAACAGCCCATTGCGGTTGACCCTCGCACCAAGGACATGGTGTTCCGCTCCACCGGCCGAGGTGGTGTTGTGCTTGTCAGTGAAGGCCCGGCTAACCGTACGTACAAGATGTTAGAGAAGGAACGTAAGCGTCACGAACGTGTCCTTCCGAACGTCCCGGTCCACATTATTCAGGCCGGTGACGGTAAGGATCAGGTGCCTATGGACAACCTGGTATCTACCGTTCACAAGCTACCTCGCAAACTGCACAAGGACGAAGTTTTGGCAGTGCGTAAACGTCTGGCGTCGCTAGGGTCGATGACCAGTCGTCCACCTATTCCAAAGGGAATCGACCCGAACCGTGCGCGCCCCGACCGTCGCGCAATGCGTGGACGCTAGTCCCTTTTCTGCTTAACCAATCTATCTACGCACCACGACCGCACCAGCCGCGAGGTCATGAAGTCCTCGACGGTCGGGGTCGTAGATGAGTGGCGGGATAATCAGACAAAACAGAACGTGGCGCACAAGAACCCGTACCACGTTGACCTTTTTACCGCTGGTCGACATAAGCAGAATTCCGCAGATCAAATACCCCAGGGTGTATCCGAACAGGGGCAACATCACCAGAACCTGAAGTGTGTACAGTCCCAACGTGACCCACTCGTTGTTGTTGAAAAACAGGACTGACAGACCAAACGCAACTCCCCAGTCGATGAAGAGTGCAACCAACCGACGAATAACGGGTGCAACAGAACCTCTCCCCGATTGGGGAAATCCGTACTTCTTACCTGGGTAGTCGCTTGTCGACTGCGATGCTGCTCTTCGATTCACCCGCCCAGTGTACCTGGCACCATATGAGCCCTCACCACCTCGGCCGTGTCGAAACACGCAGGAAACAATCCGGACATGGTTCCTTCATGGTTGGCCGTTAAACTCAAGGTACTGGTGAAAAACCAAATTAGGAGTGAATGTGTTCTCGACACCAAGTGAACTAGTTGCCTATCTCGCAGACCACGACGTGAAGTTCGTGGACGTCAGGTTCTGTGACCTGCCAGGCGTTGTGCAACATTTCAATCTTCCCGCTAGCGCATACGGGGAGGATGAAATTCAAGGCGGTCTGCTCTTTGACGGATCGTCAGTTCGCGGGTTCCAAACAATTAACGAATCAGACATGAAACTGCTCGCCGACGTCAGTTCGGCGTACATCGACCCTTTCCGAGATGCAAAAACACTCGTTGTTAACCACTCGATTGTGGATCCTTTTACCGATGAGCCTTACTCGCGTGACTCGCGTCAGGTCGCTGCAAAAGCCGAGGCGTACTTGAAGTCCACTGGAATCGCCGACACTGTGTACTTCGGTGCAGAAGCCGAGTTCTACATGTTCGACGAGATTCGCTACTCAGTGACGCCAGGCCACAGCTTCTACTCAATCGACTCGGAAGAAGCTGCGTGGAACACCGGGCGTGAAGAACTCGGTGGCAACCTGGGTTACAAGTCGCCCATGAACGGTGGTTACTATGCAAGTGGCCCGCAGGACAAGGACGCCGACATTCGCGATGAAATGTCCCTCACTCTCGAATCGATCGGGTTTGAGATGGAACGCGCGCACCACGAATGCGGAACCGCTGGGCAACAGGAAATCAACTACAAGTTCGCCACTCTTCAGAAGGCCGGCGACCAGCTTCTCGACTTCAAGTACATTGTTCGCTCAGTAGCTGAGCAGTGGGGCAAGACCGTCACGTTTATGCCACGCCCGCTGATGAACGACAGTGGTTCGGGCATGCACTGCCACCAGTCACTGTGGAAAGACGGCAAGCCTCTGTTCTACGACGAAAACGGATACGCTGGCCTGTCCGACCTGGCCCGCTGGTACATCGGTGGCCTCATTGAACACGCAGGCGCTGTCCTGGCGTTCACCAACCCCACCATCAACTCCTACCGTCGTCTGGTACCCGGTTACGAAGCACCGATTAACTTGGTCTACTCGGCACGCAACCGTTCGGCTGCGATCCGTATTCCTGTCACCGGCGACTCCCCTAAGGCCAAGCGCTTGGAGTTCCGTGCGCCGGACCCTTCATCGAACCCATACCTGGCGTTCTCCGCTCAGCTCATGGCTGGTTTGGATGGAATCCGCAACCGCATTGAGCCACCGGAGCCAGTCGACAAGGACCTGTACGAGCTCCCACCAGAGGAACTGCAGGACATCAAGCACGTGCCCGCTTCGCTGGAAGAAGCGCTCGACGAACTCGACAACGACCGCGACTTCCTCACGCAGGGAGACGTGTTCACGGAAGACCTCATCGACACGTGGATCAACTACAAGCGCACTCACGAAATCGACGTGATGCGTCTGCGCCCAACGCCAACGGAGTTCGAACTGTACTACTCACTGTAGGAACACAGCGTCTCTGAGCATATGCACCGGTCAGTGTTGGCCGGTGTATATGCTTTTTCTATGGCACATTTTGATCTTCTTGTCATTGGAACTGGCTCTGGAAACTCGATCGTTGACGACCGGTTCAGCCACCTGAAAGTCGCGATCGCTGAAAAGTGGTTGTTTGGCGGGACGTGCCTCAATGTTGGGTGTATCCCCACCAAAATGCTGGTGTATCCGGCCGAGGTGGCGCACAGTTCCGCGGATTCGGCGCACCTGAATCTGGAGACGAGCTTCAATGGGGTTGATTGGAGCGGGCTGTCTCACCGGATCTTCGACCGTATCGATGCGATTGAAGAGGATGGTCGCGACTATCGAACCAACCGGCTTGAGAATGTCACTGTGTTCCCTGAACACATCCACTTCACCGGTCGCAATTCCGCTCAGACAGCTTCTGGTGACACGCTCACATTCGATCGCGTCGTCATTGCCACCGGGTCCTCCCCCACTCCGCTGAGCGCTTCCGGGCTGGACTGGGACCGCGTGGACACTCAGGACTATCCCGTGAAAACCTCCAATACGATCATGCGAATGCCTGAACTGCCACGCTCACTGGTGATCGTAGGTTCAGGTTTCATTGCGGTGGAGTTTGCCCACATCTTCGCGTCACTCGGTGTCGACGTCACCGTTCTGGCCCGCGGAAACCGGTTGCTGGGGAATCACGACCGCGATGTGTCCGATGCTTTCACACGCTGCTTCTCTGAGAACGTCAACGTCCGTTTTGGCGTTGAGGTCCAATCCGTTGATGTAGCTGATGGAGTCTCACTAACGCTCAAGGAGACGGGCCGCGCACAGGATGCTGACACCTCGGCGGTGGAAGCCCAACTCATGCTGGTAGCCGTGGGACGCACGCGCTCCTCCCACGCACTCAACGTGGGCGCTTTGGGCGCCCACACTGACGGTGACAGATTGGTTGTTGACGAACGCCAGCGCGTCTTGTCGAACGGAGAACCACTCGACGGCGTGTGGGCGCTGGGCGACGTATGCTCTGAGCACATGCTCAAGCACGTGGCCAACGCTGAAGCGCGCACCGTGCAGCAGAACATTCTGGTGGACCTGGGCCTGGAAACCACGCCGGCGAGCACCGACCACAGCGTGATTCCAGCGGCCGTGTTTAGTCACCCGCAAATCGGTTCCGTGGGTGCGACGGAGGAACAGTTGCGCGCAGAGGGCGTCGATTTTGTGTCGAGCACATGCGAGTACGGCGGTGTCGCCTTTGGGTGGGCGCTAAACGAGCCGGGCTTTGCGAAAGTACTGGCTCACCGCACAACCAAGAGGATTCTGGGCGCGCACGTGGTTGGGGCGCAGGCAGCGTCGCTCGTTCAGCTTTTCGTACAAGCGATGGCCTTCGACATTCCCGCTGATCAGATGGCCCGCGGGCAAATGTGGATCCACCCTGCCCTGACCGAGGTCGTTGAGAACGCACTCTTGGGGCTCGACTTTGGTGAGGGCTAAACTTCTTCTGGTTCGAATCCGAAAAATACGTGTTCCATGACTTTGCGGGCCCGACGGGTAGCGCCCAAGTAATCGTCGACCAGCTGGTAACTGCCGCCGGGTTCGTATCCAAGAAGAAGCGCAAGTGCTTCCAGCTCGGTTTCGTCCGTGGGCAGCGCGTCTGAGCCTCGGCCTTTATACAAAACTGTGGCGCTGCGCACCCGTGAGGCGATTGTCCACGCTTCTTCGAGTTTGTGGGCGGAAACTTCGTCGATGAGCTTCTTGTTTGTAGCCGCGTGGAGTGCGTCAAGCGTGGACGTTGTACGGAGTTCCGGGTAAGCGTGTGCATGCTGAAGTTGCAGCATTTGCACTGTCCATTCAACGTCACTGAGCCCACCGGTACCCAGCTTGAGATGGCGTTTCTTGTCGCCACCTCGGGGAAGTCGTTCACTTTCCATGCGTGCCTTCAACCTCCGCATCTGCATGAGGGACGACTCAGGTACCTCTTGAGGGTACCGGAGTGGGTCGATGAGGTCAGTGAATGCCGTGCCCAGCTCGTCGTCGCCGGCAACGGGGCGGGCACGGAGAAGCGCTTGAGCTTCCCATGGTTCCGACCATGTGGAGTAGTAGGCAGCGTATGACTCGAGCGTACGTACCAACGGGCCCGATTTACCTTCGGGTCGTAGGTCAGCGTCGATGTCGACGATGGGTTCCGCGGACGTCGCTTCGAGTTCGGATGTGAGTGTGAGTGCAATCTGTTTCACGTGCGCCGGGAGGGCTTCCCGTTGAGCCGGTGTGAGAGTCTCTCCGGGTTCGTAGACAAACATGACGTCGGCGTCGGAGAAGTAGCCGATTTCAGCTCCGCCTAAACGCCCCATCGCAATAATGCTGAACTGGTAATCGTCAATACCGGACATCGCATCAAGACGTATGCGCACATGGGAAAGCGCCTGGTGAATGGTGATGTCCATGGCATTTGTCAAAGCAGTTTGAACCGCATTCATGTCATAGATGCCTAATGTGTCTGCCAGAGCCGTCCGCAAGACTTCTTCACCATAAACCTTGCGAATTGCAGCCACACCATCGTCCCGTCGGCGACTGCGTTCTCGCATGCGGGTTGCTAACGCTTCCGGTTCGGTCGGGTTCAACCGTTCATTGCTTCCCAGCCACTGTACGGACTGCGGGTGGGAGATCAGGAGGTCGGAAGCAAAGCGGGACAGCGACAGTACACGGGCCATGTTTTTCACGGCCACACCCGAATCGCGCAACATGGCCAAGTACCACGTGGTGTGCGAGAGGCCTTCCGACAACCGACGAAAGGCAACCAAACCCGCATCGGGGTCGACACCTCGGGAGAACCAGTCAAGCAGCGCCGGCAACACCTGGCGTTGCACATAGGCCACCCGGTTCAGGCCGGTAGACATTGCGCGAATGTGACGCATAGCAGCCGCGGGGTCCTGGTAGCCAAACGCGATCAACCGGTCGCGTGCCGCGGATTCACTCACCGTTGACATGTGCGCACTGCCCGTTGCCGCATCGAGGATAGGGCGGTAGAAGATCTGTTTGTGGAGCGCGCGGACAGAGCGCATGTGGCCCGTCAGTTCTTTCTGCAGGCGGTCGACGTTGCGCTGTTCCACTGGGTACACGCTGCGAGCCAGAGCCCGGAGCTTGCTGGTGCGTTCCGGGAGTACCGCTTCACGCGCCATGCGGGGAATCTGCAAACGGTGCTCCACAACGCGCATGAACCTGTAGGCCACGGCAAGTGTGCGAGCCTCGCGGGAGGCCAGATAGTTGTGTGAACTCAAGATTCGGAGCGCGCCACCGGTTGAGCGGACGCGGAGATCTTCGTCGTGGGGTCCGTGGACGAGTTGCAGAAGCTGCACGGTGAACTCGACATCGCGCAGGCCACCGGGGCCCAGCTTGATGTGGCGATCCACTTCGTTCTTAGGGATAAGCGATACCACGCGACGTCTCATTGAGCGCACTTCAGAAATGAACCCGGAACGAGCACCGGCCGTCCACACAAACGGCGAGACTTCGTCTTCGAACTGCTCGCACAGTTCTGGGCACCCAGCAATCGGGCGCGCCTTCAATAGGGCCTGAAACTCCCAGTTGTGCGCGACCTTCGAGTAATACTTCACGAACTCGTCGATCGTGCGAACCAACGCCCCGGACTTTCCTTCTGGGCGCAATGCCGTATCGATCTCCCACAAAGCCGGTTCATGTGCGCCACCGGAAATGAGCTCAGTGACACGAGTCGCCAGTTGCGTCGCTTGGGACCGGACCTCGTCATCCAGTTCTTCGCCTTCCCTTGGCGCATACGCGAAAATGACGTCGACATCGCTGACATAATTCAGTTCCCGCGCCCCACACTTACCCATCGCAACAACAGCGATCCGGGCACGTAAGCCGTCACCGTGTTCGACCTCGGCGATCTTATACGCGGCCTGAAACACCGCGGCTGCCAAATCAGCAAGAATCCGGGTGACATCTTCCACGATCTCTTCTGGGCGGGGATGCTCCAGATCCTGGACAACCAGACGCGTCACTAAATCACGGTACGTGCGTCGGAGCGCGGTAATGCCCCGCTCCTCCGTCAACACGGTGTCATCGTGGGCAATGGCCTGCGTGAACGCTACTTCTAACTCTTCTGGCGATGACGTCTGTGAGCCAATGAAGTCCGGTTCGAGCGCCAAAGTTCGAATCACTTGTGGCCAACGAACCAGGTGGTCGACCGTGGCTTCAGAGCCACCTGCAACGATAATTAGCCGGTTGAGCAGAACCGGAGACTCGTCGAGAAGTTGGTGTAAGTCAATGTCGTTTTCCTGGCACGCCTCTGCGATTCGCACAAGCCCCAACGCAGCCAGGTCCCGGTCAGCAGCGTTGACGAGCGCACTTTCCGGGTCAGACGAGAGCTGCGTACCCAGCATGTCATCGAACTGACCCAGAAACCGCTTGGTGCGTTCAAGGGCTTGGCTCCGTTGCCGAGCGGGGTCTTTCTTGCGCATTACAACGAATTGAAGTGGCGAGCCAGCTCAAACTGTGTGACTTGCGCACGGTACGAGGACCACTCTTCGCGCTTGTTCTTCAAGAAGAAGTCGAACACTTCCTCGCCCAGGGTTTCGGCGACGAGCTCGCTTTGTTCCATGTTGTGGACCGCATGGGACAAACTCGACGGGAGCGGTTCAATACCAAAAGCGCGCCGTTCGTTGTTGGACAGCTGCCACACGTCGTCCTCTGCCTCGACCGGGAGCACATACTCTTCTTCGATCCCCTTAAGACCTGCAGCCAACAGAACGGAGTACGCCAGGTACGGGTTGGCAGACGAATCCATACCCCGGTACTCGACACGCGCTGAAGACGACTTGCCCGATTTGTACTGAGGAACGCGCACAAGCGCCGAACGGTTGCGGTGGCCCCAGCAGATAAAGCTGGGAGCTTCGTGCCCAGTCCACAAACGCTTGTACGAGTTCACGTACTGGTTGGTCACAGCACAGAATTCTGGAGCGTGCTTGAGGATTCCGGCTACGAACTGACGACCAATCTTGGACAGTTGATAACGTGCCCCTGGTTCATAGAACGCATTGTCATCACCTTCGAAAAGCGACATGTGGGTATGCATACCGTTGCCAGGTTCATCCGAAAGTGGCTTAGGCATAAACGACGCGTAGACTCCACGTTCGATTGCGACCTCTTTGATGACGGTCTTGAACGTCTGCACGTGGTCGGCCATGGTGAGGCCGTCGGCGTATCGCAGGTCAATCTCGTTTTGTCCCGGCCCGCCTTCGTGGTGCGAAAACTCAACGGAGATGCCCATTTCTTCGAGCATCTGTACCGCTGAGCGACGGAAGTCGTTGGCTGTTCCGCCATTGACGTGGTCAAAGTATCCGGCCGTGTCAACGGGAACTGGTGGCTGTCCGTTGAGTTCGCCGGACTTAAACAAGTAGAACTCGATTTCCGGGTGGACGTAAAAGGTAAAGCCCATCTGGGCGGCCTTCTCCATGGTGCGTTTGAGCACTTGCCGTGAATCCGCAGACGCAGGAACACCTTCGGGCGTGTTGATGTCGCAGAAAATGCGACCGGTCGAGTCGGTTTCGCCACGCCACGGAAGGAGCTCGAACGTGGAGGGGTCCGGCTTGAGGACCATGTCGGATTCATATACCCGGGAAAACCCTTCGACGGATGACCCGTCAAAACCGATTCCTTCGTCGAATGCGCTTTCAAGTTCCGCCGGAACGATCGCTACCGACTTCAGCCGTCCAAGAACATCGCTAAACCACAAACGGATAAACCGGACGTCTTTGTCCTCGATGGTCTGGAGTACATAGCGACGGTGGTCGGTCATGAATTGTTCTCCCACTCTTGATCGTCGTTGTCCCATTCGCGGGTGCGCTCTTGCGCAGTTTCCAGTGCCTGTTGAGCTTCTTCCTGGGTGTCGTATGGCCCCATGCGCTTATCCCATGCGCTGACCTTGCCTTTTTCTACCTGGCCGGTCTCCAGATTGAAGAAGTACTTTTCGTCGCCGGTGTCTGCCATGAGAACTCCCTTACGCTCGGTGGTTTGTATGTTCAGCGTATCGCGTACCTTGCATAAAAGAAGCTGTTCAACAACGTGCCGTCCGCATTTTGGATAACCGTGCATGAGTGAGTATTGTTCAAACTGTTTGCGTAACGGCCACAAACACTTGCGTCACGAACAAAGGAGAACGGATGCGTATCTCAGTCCCCACCGAAGTCAAGAACAACGAAAATCGCGTTGCGGTCACGCCTGCTGGTGTCACTGAGCTTGTACGTGCTGGTCACACGGTAACCGTGCAGAAGGGCGCGGGCGTTGGTTCAGCTATTACCGACGAACAGTTCATCGAAGCCGGTGCCCAGATCGCCGACACGGCTAAGGAAACGTGGGAAGCCGGCGAAATGGTTCTCAAGGTCAAGGAACCTATCGAGTCTGAGTACGGTTTCCTGCGCGAAGATCTTACTCTGTTCACATACCTGCACTTGGCAGCTGACGAACACCTCACCAAGGCTCTTCTGGAATCCGGCACAACTGCTATTGCGTACGAAACTGTTCAGCTGGAAAACCGTGGATTGCCACTCCTCGCACCCATGTCGGAAATCGCGGGGCGCCTTGCCCCGCAGGTAGGTGCTGCTGAGCTTCTTTCACCCCGAGGTGGTCGCGGAGTTTTGCTTGCAGGTACCCCAGGCGTTGAACGCGCGCACGTCACCGTGATTGGTGCTGGTGTCGCTGGTACGAACGCTGCCCGTATTGCAGCAGGTCTGGGTGCTCGCGTTGAGATTATCGACATCAACATTGCGCGTCTTCGCCAGATTGACGAGACTTTCGGCTCGCTCATGCAGACTACCGTGTCGAACGCGTATGAAATTGAACGAGCTCTGTCGACTTCTGACCTGGTAATTGGTTCTGTTCTCATCCCTGGTAAGCGCGCGCCTAAGTTGGTCACGGACGACATGGTGAAGAACATGCGTAAGGGATCTGTTTTGGTTGATATCGCGATCGACCAGGGTGGATGCTTCGAAAACTCACGACCCACCACCCACGACGACCCAACATATCGAGTGCACGACTCGATTTACTACTGCGTAGCAAACATGCCGGGTGCTGTCGCTGCTACCTCCACACGTGCTTTGACAAATGCCACCTTGCAGTACGCAACAAAGATCGCGTCGATGGGCTGGAAGGACGCCATGCGCAAGGACCCTGCACTGGCAAAGGGTCTCAACACCGACGCAGGTAGCGTCACAAACGAAGCAGTTGCAGAAGCGTTCGACATGGAGTTCACGCCGGTCGAAGACGTTTTGAAATAAGCACAGTCAATAACTTTCACAAGCGCTGAAGGCGTTGAGTTCATAGGGGTCCAGCAATCTGCTGGGCCCCTATGACTATCATGGAGACATCATGACTTCGATTGGTAACCTCACAAAAGGCACTGTGTCCCCTCAGCTCCCTGTCCCTTCTTCCATTCCACGTCCCGAATACGTAGGTAAACGTGAACCTACTGAAGGTTTGGGCGGGAACATGTACACGGAAGAAGAGATCGAGCGTGTGCGGATCGCAGGGCGCATCGCTGCCAACGCCATCGTCGAAGCTGGCAAGGCGTGCGTGCCAGGAAATACAACGGACCAGATCGACAAGATCGCACACGAATACCTCCTTGACCACAAGGCATACCCCTCCTGCCTGGGGTACCGAGGTTTCCCCAAGTCCATCTGCACCTCGGTCAACGAAGTGATCTGTCACGGAATCCCAGATTCCACGGTGCTTAAAGACGGCGACATCATCAACCTGGACATCACCGCGTTCATTGGTGACATGCACGGGGACACTAACTACACGTTCTTGGTCGGTGACGTAGGCGAAGAGTCGAAACTGTTGGTGGAGCGCACGTACGAAGCAACCATGCGTGGCATTAAAGCCGTTAAACCGGGGCGCGAGATCAACGTGATCGGTAGAGTCATCGAAAAGTACGCCAACCGCTTTGGCTACGGCGTGGTGCGCGACTTCACGGGACACGGAGTCGGACGCGACTTTCACACCGGACTCATCGTCCCCCACTACGACGCGGCACCTGCGCACAACGAAGTCATGGAGCCGGGAATGATCTTCACGATCGAACCCATGCTCAACCTCGGCACGGAAAAGCATCAGGCGTGGGACGACGGGTGGACCATCGTGACAGCCGACCGCAAGCGTTCTGCCCAGTTCGAACACACTTTGGTAGTGACTGAGAACGGGTCAGAGATCCTGACCCTGCCCGATCAGGACTAACACTCAGGAGTAGCCGTGTCAGAGCAGTGGGCCGTGGGAATTGATATTGGCGGAACGGGAATTAAAGTTGGGTGCGTCGACTCTGCAACAGGTCAGCTCATGGAAGAGCAACTGCGGATTCCCACACCTGAGCCGTCAACGGCGACACACGTCGCGCAGGCCGTAGGCCACGCGTTAGACCAGCTGGAAGAACGCTCACGACACGCCATCCCGCACGGCATCCGTTCGCTACCTATCGGACTCGCCTTTCCCGGTTCGATCCGCAGAGGCAAGGTCACGTTCTTAGGAAATCTGGACCAGTCGTGGGTGGGTGAGGACGTGACAAGCGTATTCTCGTCCGTCACCGGTGCGGAGTGCGTGTTCCTCAATGACGCCGACGCTGCCGGGCTCGCCGAAATCCGTTTTGGTGCGGGAACTCAAGCGCACGACAAGTCGGTCCTCATGCTCACGTTGGGCACCGGGATCGGATCGGCCCTGTTCACAAAGGGTCAGTTGTACCCGTACACGGAATTCGGACACATTACCGTCGACGGTAAAAATGCCGAACGATACGCGTCTGTGTCCACAAAGGATCGCGAAGGTCTCTCATACGAAGAGTGGGCACAGCGGCTTCAGAAGTACGTTGATCAGATCGTTCTGCTGACGAATCCGGAGCTCATTATTGTGGGCGGATGGATTTCATCCCAGCACGCCTCGTGGCTCCACCTCATCGACTCGCCGGTACCTGTTGTCACGGCTCAGCTTCATAACGACGCCGGCATTGTGGGTGCTGCGATGTATGCACACGAGCACGCCTAACCTCAAACGCTTTTAAGGGGACAGGCCGCGTATACGCCGGGTTTTGTACGTGGGGCGGTTACCCGCGTCCACGCGACGACAATCTATCTAGGCGACGCGTTGCCACGTCGCTCGAGCGATCCACCCGACAGCTAAGCGAGCAACCTGAGCTGTCTGTCTGATCTTGCTCCCGGTGGGGTTTACCAAGCTGCTCCAGTCACCTGGAACACTGGTGGTCTCTTACACCACCTTTTCACCCTTACCACGTGCGTGGCGGTCTGTTTTCTGTGGCACTTTCCCGCGAGTTACCCCGGGTGGGCGTTACCCACCACCGTGCTCTGTGGAGCCCGGACGTTCCTCGTTTTCACGTAGCCGTCCCGCGACCTGTCCAGCGGAACATTTTACCTTAGGATCGACGTGTGATTATTCTTTTGCCTCCGTCCGAGTCCAAGACGCCCCACGACCATGGTGATCCTCTGTCTCTAGACCAACTGTGTTTTCCAGAGCTGACCCAGGATCGCGCACACACGTGTGACACACTCATGGAGATCTCGTCGCGCGAACGTGGCTGGGAAGAGTTGGGTGTGAGCCAACGGTTAGCGCCGGAAGTCCAGCGCAATACGGAACTTTTTACCACCTCGGCCGGGCCTGCCATCAACACATACACGGGCGTCCTCTACACGGCCTTGGACGCGGACACGGTGGCACATGAGGACCGGTTGGACTCGGTGTTCATCAGTAGCGCCTTGTTCGGGGTGGTAAACGCGCGTGACCGCATTCCTGCGTATCGCTATTCCATGACCCCTAAGTTGTCTACGTGGTGGAAGAAGCGGCTGTCGCCGGTCTTGGATGACGCATGGGCCGCCGAGGTCGTTGTCGACTGCCGTTCGGGTGCGTACCGGCGCGCGTGGCCGGGTACCAACACGCTTCCCGTGCAGGTGGTCACTGAGACGAACGGTGTGCGCAAAACGGTTTCACACAATGCAAAACATACGCGCGGCTTGGTGGCGCGACACCTGTTGAACCGCGACGGGCAGATGCCCGCGACTCCATCAGACGTGGTCAGCGCGCTGCAGGAAGCGTTTACCGTGGAGTTTGAGCACCCACAGATCACGATTGTGGTGTGAGGCTTCAGCCTTCCTTTACCACGTAACTGTCGCACTCTTCGCATTCGGCCACGCCGTAGGGGCCCGAGTTTGAGAGCGAGTCCAGGGCCGTTCCACTCAAAGCGGCCCCACAACCACCGCAAGCTCCGGAACGTAACGTGGTGGCACCGGGTCCGTCCTGGGCGCGTTGTGTCACCTGGGTCCCAAAGTCCCCCATGTTAGACGCTAATCCGGCGAGCTGGGACGAAAGTTCCTTGGCTTCTGCGTCCAGTTTGGCGGCTGTGTTGGTGCGTTTTTCTTGGAGTTCTTTACCCCGCGCAGCGATTGCGTGGCCCTCTTGAGTAGCGGTATCGATCGCGGAAGTTGCGCGCTCTTCTTCTTGCATGGCTGCGAGGTGCTCGTCTTCCGTGCGCTGCAGTTTGGTCTTGAGCCCGTCAACTTCTTTTCCGATAGCGACCAGGTCGCTCGACGTGAGCCCTGTGCCGTCGTTCATGCGGTCTTCGCGCTCACGGATCTCCGCTTCCAGATCGGTACTCTGTGCGTTCAACGCGCGGACTTGTTTCTGTATGGCGTCGCGATGAGCAGTCAGTTTAGCGATCTTTCCCGCCTGCTCTTTGTGCTGGGCGACAAGTGCGGTGAGCTCTTCTTTCAGCGTCTTTTGCTGAGCGTCCGCCCGGTTCTTGCGCAACTGGGCCGAGACTCGAATCCACTCAAGAGTCGCAGTGTGCTGTTCAGCTGTGAGTTCCATGGCGGTCCTCTCCTTGGGCTTCGTCATGGGCCGGAATGCGTAGGTCCCACGGGTCGGTGCGGGCGGTGGAAACGTGAATATCGACATCGAACCCGTCTTCTTTGAGCCTCTCCCCCAACTGTGTGGCGGCAATGCTCATCCACGGGGATTCGGCCGCCCAGTGGGCAACGTCGATGAGGTGAGGCGTGTTGTTGCCTCGGTGCGCCGTGTCGCGTGCTTCGGTTGCCGGGTGGTGGCGAAGGTCCGAGGTGACATACACCTCGGCGCCGTGTGCCCGGACTTCGTCGAAGAGTGAGTCACCGGAACCGGCGAGGACAGCCACGCGCGTCACGGTTGCGTTGGGAACGCCGGCTACCCGGATTCCCGTGTGGGTAGCCGGCGTGGCGCGGGCCAGGGTGTGGGCAAGTTCTGCGACGGTGCGGGGTTGCGGGAGGTTTCCAACGCGCCCCAGTCCAACGCCGGCTGGGTGGTTGGGGCCCGAGGTGATTGGCTGGCGGTCTGTCAGCTCTAGCATGTCTGCAAGGACGTCGGATACGCCACCGAGTGCGGAGTCTGCGTTGGTGTGTGCGTTGTACTGGGCAATGCCATGCGAAATCAGACGGGTGAGCGCTCCGCCTTTCAGTGTGTGAGACGCGACGCTGGTGATGCCACGGAGAAGAAGCGGGTGGTGGGTGAAGAGTAGGTCGGCGTTGAGAGCAACTGCTTCGTCGATCACCGCGTCCATGGGGTCCAGCGCCATGAGGATTGTTGACACGCGATTGCCCATGTCGCCCGTGGCCAGGCCGTTGGTGTCCCATGGTTCGGCGTACTCGGTGGGCCACAAGGTTTCGATGTGTGCGATGATGTCGCCAAGTGTCGCGTGTGTCATATCTCTACTCTTTCATATGTCGCGTGGTCTCGAAGGTGTGAATGCGCCCGTGGCACGTCTCAAGTTTTGAAATATTTGTCATCTTTTATGATTCGCTGACGCGAGATGGTTGGATTCTTTTTATGACTTCAATCACATCTGTTAATCGCAATACGATCTCCGACGTTATCCGCCGCTCAGCTACACGGGTTCCAGACAAAACCGCGATCGTTTTCGACGACCGTACGTGGACGTACGCAGAGCTCGAATCGGCGGTGACGTCTGTTGCTCGTCACCTGGTGAGCCAGGGGCTTGAAAAGGGTGACCGCGTAGCTGCTTTCGATAAGAACAGCGACCTGTTTGCGATCCTGTTCTTGGCGTGTACGCGCGCAGGTCTCATCCACGTGCCTATTAACTATCAGCTCACTCGTGAAGAGCTGGAATACATGTTGGAGAACTCGGGCGCAAAGCGCATCTACGTGGGCGAAGAGTTCATTCGCCATGTACAGTCAGCGAAGGCAGAAGACGTAGAGGTCGTTCCCTTTGCCGACCTCTTGGAGGTTGCGCTACAAACAGACGTGGAGCCATCGGAGCCCGGTGAGTTCGACGTTGTCGACACGGACGTTGCCCAGCTGCTTTACACCTCGGGAACCACGTCCCTGCCCAAGGGAGCGATCATGACGCACCGCGCCCTGCTGACCGAATACCAGTCAGCATTGCTCACCCTGGACCAAGAAGAGTCCGACCGCTGGGTACACGCGCTTCCGCTGTACCACTCCGCACAGATGCACGTTCTGTTGATCCCATCGTTGATGAAGGGGTCGTTCAACATCATCGTGCCTGCACCGGTGACAGGTCAGCTCTTGGAGATCATTGAGCGTGAAAAGATCACCTCGTTCTTCGCAGCACCTACGGTGTGGGTCGCTATCGCGCACCACCCCGACCTGCAGACCCGCGACCTGTCGAGCTTGAAGCGCGCCATGTACGGTGCGTCAATCATGCCCGGCCCGATCTTGAAGCAGTTGCGCGAGACTCTGCCCAACCTTGGGTTCTACAATTGCATGGGACAGTCCGAACTTGGACCGTTGGCGATCGTGTTGCGCCCAGAAGAACACGACGAGCGCCCCGACTTCGCTGGCCGTCCCGTTCCGTTTGTGGAGACCCGTTTGGCAGACCCCGAAGGTAACGACGTTGCGCCCGGTGAGCAGGGTGAAATCCTGTACCGCTCGCCTCAGCTGTGCCTGGGGTACTGGAACAAACCAGAAGCCTCGGAAGAAGCGTTTGCCGGTGGTTGGTTCCACTCGGGCGACCTCGCGGTAGCTGACGAGCAGGGATACATCAAGGTGGTTGACCGCGTGAAGGACGTCATCAACACCGGTGGTGTTTTGGTCGCCGGTCGTCAGGTTGAAGACAGCATCTTCGAACTCGACGCCGTTGAAGAGGTCGCTGTAGTTGGTCAGCCAGACGAGAAGTGGATTGAAGCCATCACGGCCTACGTCGTTCTGAAGGAAGGCCAAGAGCTTGACGAAACCACGGTGATCGGGCACGTCAAAGAACGCTTGGCAGCTTTCAAAGCGCCAAAGGCTGTTCACTTTGTGGATGCGTTGCCCAAGAATTCCGCGGGTAAGATCCTCAAGCGCAAACTGCGCGAATCATAAGAATCCTCGTCAATCTACATCTGCTCGTCTAGGCACGCCTATTCGCCTAGGCGAGCAGATTCGTCTGTGACGTAGCCAGAGAGGCGACGTTGCAGTTGCGATACCCACCGCGGTGGCATGCCGGGAGCGTCGATGAGCGCGCGGATTCCCCGAGCGTCCGTGCGGTCAATGTTCATGACACGGTTGACTTCAGGCAAGTCGACGCTTCCCGGCTCTCGTTGAACCAACGTCACAGGGTCGTTGGTGCGAATTGTGCCGGGTGTACGGACACGTACATAGAATCCGCTTCGCCCCGTGCTCTGCACTAGACGGGGAAGGTCTTTCATATTCCACCGATGTGCCAGCGTGGTACATGGCCGGCGGATTTGGGAAACCTGCACTGTGACCTCACCAATGCGCAGTGTGTCAGCGAGGTGAATGTCGCTGGTACTCAGTCCGTCAATGGTGATGTTTTCGAAGAAGTTACCCGGTGCGAAGTCATACCCGTCGCGAATCCACTGCTCATATTCGTCTTGCGTGTAGAGCAAGAGTGCCTTCTCTGGGCCTCCGTGTACTTTCAGGTTGCCTTGTTCGTCACCACACGCGCCGTTCACGTCGACGGAGATAGCGTCAACAAGGTTCTTGTGCGCGCCCGTGAAGATGTCTCTCCCGCCATAGTTCTGCCATTGGGCTTTGCCCACCCACAGATGAGTGACGGTTCCGCTGATTTTTGACTGCACAGTTAACGACTTTACACAGTGCTACACGCGTAACGTTGTTTGCACAGCCCACAAAGCGGCATGAACAGAATGGTCGGGATAACAGGATTTGAACCTGCGACCTCCTCGTCCCGAACGAGGCGCGCTACCAAACTGCGCCATATCCCGGTGCAAAACTGCCCACCCATCTTAACGCTGACCCATCGTTTGTCCTAATCAGCGATGAGTGTGCTCCTCTTCACGCAACTTCTTCAGTGTTCGTGGGCTTCGCAGTGCCAGGAGCGCGTACAGGATCGCCACCAGGTCGACCACTTCTTGCGTGAGGGCTCCGAACACTGCGGGTATCGCACCCGTCGCGGCCACCAACATCAGTCCCACGCTGAGGATGATGCCCAACCAAATAGCGGTCAGGGCAACAGACACCGTGTGCCTGGAAATAGCCACCACTTCCGGAACAGAACGCAAACTATTGCGCAAAATCACACCGTCTGCCGCCTCGGAGGCGGCTGTGGCACTCTTCGCACCGATAGCCAAGCCCACGTCAGCGCGCGCCAAAACGGGAGCGTCATTGATACCGTCACCCACCATGAGAACGGGGCCCGGTGTCGTTTCCGCCGCGAGCCGAACCTTGTCCGGTGGCAGGAGGTCCGCCTGCACGTCGTCGATTCCGGCCAAATCCGCAATGTGCTGTGCAGTGTGGGAGTTGTCGCCGGTGAGCATGGAGACGCGCTTGACGCCGTTTTCTCGCAACCATGAAATGACCCGAGGTGTCTCCGGGCGGATCTGATCCGCCAACATGACGGCCCCGGCGTAGGCGCCGTCGATGGCGACGAAAGCCGCCCCTTCGCCAGGCTCCAGGGTAGGTGCTTCGATGGAACCCACCGACTCTTCAATGAAGCTCCGTTTGCCCACCCGCAGATCGTGCCCTTCGATGACGGCCCACACGCCGTTGGTAGCGACTTCATCAGCAGTGTCCGTGTCGCTGAGGCGCAAGGAACGGTCCTGTGCGGCCTGGATGATGCCACGTGCCAGTGCGTGGATTGAGTACTGTTCCGCCGAGGCGGTGAGCCGTAGGAGTTCGTCTTCGCCCCAGTCGTGTGCCGGGACAATGCGGGTGACTTCCGGGGTTCCGCGGGTGAGTGTTTCCGTTTTGTCGAAAAGGGCTGCCTGGATGCGCGAAAGCTGTTCGAGAACCGCACCGGACTTCACGATCACCCCGTTGCGTGACGCTTGCGCCTGACCACCGATGAAGGCGACGGGCGCTGCGATGAGCAAGGGGCATGGAGTGGCGAGCACCATCACTTCGGCAAAGCGGGTGGCTGAGCCACTCACGAACCACGCTACCGCACCGATGACCAGGGATAGCACGGTGAATGGGATCGCATACCTGTCTGCGAGACGCACAATGGGTGCTCGGTTTTCTTCCGCTTCACTCATAAGCGCGACGATCTGTTGGAACTGCGATTCGTGAGCGCGCTTGTTTGCCGTAACGGTCACGGCAGTGGTGCCGTTGACCACGCCGGAAAGGATCTCGTCGCCTGTACTCTTGGTCACGGGCAGGCTTTCCCCGGTCAGTGAGGATTCGTCGAAGCTCGCAGTGTCGCTATTGAGCGTACAGTCCACTGGAACGACTTCGTTTGGTTTAACAAGGAGTTGGTCACCGATTTTAACGTCTTCGACATCGATGTCTCTGGGCGCGCCGTCTTCAAGAATGTGGGCGATTGCTGGTGAGTATTTGAGAAGGTTCTCTAGGTCGCGTGCGGCCCGGTGTTGAGCGTAGTCCTCAAGAGCTTCTCCCCCAGAAAGCATGAGGACAACGATGATCGATGCGAGTACTTCGCCAACAGCAAGGGTGGACACCATTGCGACAACGGCAAGAATGTCCAGACCCCAGTTTCCGCGGACCATATCGCGGATCATTCCCAGGAGGGTCACTACGATAAAAAACGCTACGTACAGTCCGCCGCTCCAGATGCCCAGAGGTTTTTGGCCTGACAGAGCCAAAACACCATACAGCAAAGCGATGATGCACGTGAGGACGACCCTCCTGTATCGACGAAGTAGTGTTCCCATATAGATATTCTTGAAATTTAAAACCTTTCCTGCCAGGAAGGGAAGGCAACCCAAACGTAGGCTAAGTGATATGGCTCTGAGCACCGACATCATTACTGACGCGGCGTTGAAGATCGCGTCCGAGTTCGGGCTGGGCGACTTGTCAATGCGTCGTCTAGCTCGCGAACTCGATGTGCAACCGTCCGCATTGTATTGGCACGTGGCCAATAAGCAGGAGGTTTTTATTCTGGTTGCGCGCAGGATGTCACAGCAGGTGGATGAGGCGTGTGGTGCTCCCCCGCACACGTTCGCTCAGGTGGCTGTTCATTTGCGACGAGTACTTGCGTCGTACCGAGATGGCGCAGAGATTTTCTTGCTGGCATTCGCGCTCAAAGGTGAGGATGTGACGCCCCAGGTTCTGCAGGGCGTTGTGCGCGCCTCCTATCCCGAGGTGTACCCAGCTGTCCTTGAGCGTCTGGTTTCGTTTGTGGTGGGTTTCGTTGCGATTGAGCAAAACCGCGAACTGTACGGTACGGCGGGTGCCTCCAGCGATGAGGACTTCGAAAAGGCGGTGCAGCTCCTCGTCGATTAGGAGTTGCACCGCCGCATCTGTGGCGCTGTGCTTGTGCGTTGGTCAGATAAACAGCTTGAGTGACTTCAGCACGATCTGGACCAGACCGTAACCGAGCCCAACGGTGACGATCGCCGTGAGTACCCACGCCGCGACAGTGTGCAGCACGTTTCCAGCGTTGACAGCAATACCGCCGTCTTTTCCTGTCTTAAGGTTGTGACTTGTATTCTGGCGCTCAACCTCTTCGTCACTGGCGTAGTGCTTCTCGGCAACGGGCCGCATGAGCGCGTTCGCAATGAAACCAACTACCAGAACTCCCACCATGATGAGCAGGCTCAACTGGTAAAGAGCCGGGCCCTCAGCCCCCGTGTTGCGACGAGATTCGAGCACCGTGTTCACGATCAGTGGGCCAGCGATACCTGCGGCTGACCACGCGGTGAGTAGACGGCCGTGGATCGCACCCACTTGCATGGTGCCAAAAATGTCTTTCAGGTAGGCGGGCATTGTCGCGAAACCTCCTCCGTAGAAGGACAGGATCACGAGTGTTGCCAAGATGAACAGAATCAGGGAACCGTGTCCGATCAGTGCGACCAAGAGGTAGAGGCCAACACCCACTCCCAAGTAGACAATGTAGATGAATTTGCGTCCGGTGATGTCAGAAACGGATGACCATAGGAATCGGCCACCCATGTTAGCCAAGGACAGCAACCCCACGTACCCGGCTGCAGAAGCCGGCGTGATCTGCGAGAAGTAGTCCTGGATCATTGGTGAAGCGCTTTCCAGGATTCCGATACCTGCGGTCACGTTAGTGAAGAGCACGATCCACAACAGCCAGAACTGAGGGGTCGTGATGGCTGTGCGTGCGCTGACGTGCCGTGTGGTCTGCATCGATTTCGATTTGACGGACGCTGGGTCCCATCCCTGTGGTTTCCAGTCGGGGTGTGGAACACGAACCACATACGCGCCCAGTGCAATCACAACGGCGTACACGACTGCGAGAACGAGGAAGGTCGGGAACACACCGTCTACCAAGTTTTCAGTCGCGTCTCCCCCACCAAATGCGACCATGAGCTGGTTAGACATGGGTGAAGCGATGAGCGCTCCACCCCCGAAGCCCATGATGGCTAGTCCGGTTGCCAGGCCGGGACGGTCCGGGAACCACTTGATCAGTGTGGAAACGGGAGCGATATACCCGATTCCTAGGCCAATACCGCCCAGAAAGCCGTAACCAAAGTACACAAGCCACAGTTGACCCGTGGTGATTCCGACGGATGCAACAAGGAATCCGATGACCCAGAAGGCGCCCGAGACCAGCATGGAAAGGCGAGGTCCCACTTTCTCTACCCAGGTGCCACCGATTGCCGATGAGATACCGAGCATGGCGATTGCCACGGAGAAGATCCACCCAACCGCGACTTCACCCGTGTTGAAGTGCTCAACGAGTGGCATTTTGAACACGGAGAACGCGTACACCTGACCGATGCACAAGTGGATGGCGAGTGCTGCTGGCGGGATAAGCCAGCGGTTATAGGTTGTGGGCGCGGTAATACCGGACCGCGTGAGAACTGACATGTGAACTCCAAAACTCGGGAACGTAATCGTCACGCTGGCAACGTTGAGAACGTGACGCTCTTAAATTCTTACAATGCTTACTCAGCGTTTACTCACGTTATCTTAAAGTGAGTTGTATCACACGGAATTGAGTCCGGTATTTCTGCTTGGAGTGATGAGAGTATTCCGCAACGCACGTTGTTTATGAAAAGCGGAAGGCCGGCCGGGCTAAAGCCCGACCGGCCGGGAAGAGTCACGCCAGTATCGTCAGCTTTCCACTTAGGGTCGACGCCTGGAAATAGTCATGGCGACAGCACCAACAGCAAGCAATGTGATTCCTGCTATTCCTACCGCCAGATTAGTGCCACCAGTACGTGGCAGTGAGTTAGAAGCGGTAGGGCTCGGCTTAGCGTTGCTCTCGTGAGAACCTGAAGTTTCCGCGGCGCCGGGCTTGTCTGCTCCAGGAGCTTTTGCGCCGGGCTTCTGGTCTTCTGGGTCCTGAACGTCCGGTTTGCCCTTGTCGTTTTCGCCTTTTTCAGGAGCACCTTCTGGGTCCTGAACTTCCGGTTCGTTAGCTTCGGGTTCCCTCACCTCGGGGTCATTGGTGCCAGGCTTGTTGGCCTCAGGTTCCTTGGGGTCCGTTGGCTCGTTATCTTCGTCGTCCGGGGTGCCAGGCTCGTTGGCCTCAGGTTCCTTGGGGTCGGGGTCCGTCGGTTCCTGTGGGTCCTGTGTTTCCGGATCCTTCGGATCCTGCGTTTCCTGTTCCTTGGGATCTTCGGCTGGGAACAGCGTGTTCTTCTGTTCGTCGGTGAGGTTGATGTTGGACCGGTGGAGAACCGTTTCGTCGTTCGGGTTGCCGTGAGCAACCCACACGACGGTGTCGTAGTCGGTGTCCTTGTTCAGCTTGTCTGCTCCTGCGGTCACCTTAGCGTTGAGCTTGCCGTCCTTGATGGCGCTGCCGGGGATGTACTCAACGGCGACAGGTTCCTTGGACGACTTTTCTGCTGCAGAAGCTGCCTTAGCGGACGGACGTGACAGTTCAATTTCGCTGTTCTTGACCTTGCGGTCGACAACTGCGACGTAGACACCGTTGGCGTCCTTGCCGGTGCTGGCCTTGGGCAGCACGCTGTAGCCTTTGCCGGTCACATTGACCGCCAGGCCCTCGTTAGAAACAGAGTGCGTGCTCTTAGTCGTGTTCTTAATCGTCTCCTCATCGACCTGCGGTTCAGACTCTTCGGCCTTGTACTTTACGGTGAGTGCAGTGGGTTTCTTGCGTGGGTCCGCAGCTCCGCCGGAGGAGTACCAGTACTGGGCCTGGCCGGTCTGTACGTTGTAGTCCACCCAGCTCTTGGGGAATGAACCCCAGCCGTCTTTCTCTTTGTTTTGGTCGGGCTGTCCGCTGTCAACACCTTCGTAGTCAGGGGTGACGGTGAAGCCATTTTCATCGAGCTCGACCTTGTTGTTTCCGAAGTCGGCGATGGTGCCTTCAACGGGCTTGAGCTTCTCCCACTTGGAAAGGTCTGCCATGTCGGCTCCGTAGCCGGAGAAAGTTCCGGTGATCTTGCCCTTGCCGTTCTTCACCTCGAGCTTCGGGTTACTGACCGACCAGTAGGTGAACCCGGAATAGTACACGACGGTGAACGAACCTTCCCACTCGATGGTGCCGGACTTCGTTTCAGGGTCGATAGTGCCCTTGCCACCGGAGATCTCAACGAAGTTGCCCGACCGCTTAGCCGTCTCGCCGTTATACGTGTTGACGCGTTCGCCCTCAGGCGTTTGGCACTTGTTGTCCCACGTGATCGGTTGCGTTCCGCCATCAGCGGTGGGGCGCAGGATCTTGACGTTGCCCTCTTCCGGGCTGAACAGCTTCTTAGCTTCCGCGTCTTCCTTTGACCACACGTCAGCCTTCCCCGCATCGCCAGACACACCGGCGGACAGGAAGTTGCATGAGCCGGGGTAATAAGCACCCGCACCGGATTCGGCGTTGATACCCCAGCTGAAGACAGCGTCGGAAACATTGACTTCTGCTGCCTGCGCGGGGTGGGCGGAGAGCAGACCGGCTCCTCCCAACGCGAATGCCACGCTTCCGGCCACGCCGGCGCGCCAGCTAAAGCGCGAAGGCGCGCTTGATGATGACTTCATGGTTCTCCTTTTGAACGTGATGCGGCGCTATACAGCTCGCAATCTTTTACGACATAGTTATTTGCCCTAATTAACTTAGGTAAGGCTATCATTAGTTAAACGTAACCTGTTAGTCAATTCACAGATCAGTGATAGTTCGCTTAAAGCGTCCAACCCACTGGCACGGAGAAACATGCAATGAAAATCACATCTCGAGCTCAACGTCGGGACACAGAGCCCGACGTTAAAGCCTGGTACAACCGCACGAGGTGGCGTGTACCTCGCCGGACCAAACGCCGTGTGACAGTGACCGCAGCGGTGCTCGCAGTTGGGCTTTTCCTGTGGAACAACGGATTCCACAACATCGGCACGCTCAATGCTGCTCACTCCCACGAGTGTGTTCCCCCACCGGCAACCCCTGCGGCGCAACTTCCGGACATCCCGGATGTTCCCAGCTCAAAGAAGCTACCGGCCAGCAAGATCCACGGCCCGACTACCGCCTACACCCGGGCCTCCGAAATCCGGCCGATTACAGATTTCGCAAATCAGCAGCAAACCCTCCCAGTGACCGTAACCTCGGACGATGGTCCCGAACAGACGGTACGTGACACCTCGAGAATTCTGGCGGTCAACCAGAACGGCGGTTTGGCCGCCGCGGTTGTCGGCCTGGGCCTGGGCTGCAATTTGATCGGTCGTGATGTTTCTACGCAGATGTCATCACTCATGCCGGGACAAAAAGAGATTCCGCTGGTCACTCAGAACGGGCACGAACTCAACGCGGAGGCGATCCTCAATCTGGCACCCACCTTGGTGCTAACGGATTCGACCATCGGCCCCTACGACGTCCAACTGCAGCTGCGCAATGCCGGCATTCCGGTGGTGTTCATTCCTTCTGCGACGGAGGACGGTGTGCAGGGTGTTAGCCCGCAGATCGTTGCGGTTGCTAAGGCGCTGGGCCTGCAGGATGCGGGTGAGCAACTGGCTAAGCGCGTGGATGAAGAAATTACTGAAACCGAAAAGAGAATCCATGCGATTGCCCCGGACAACCCTGCCGACCGTCCACGCACGGTGTTCCTGTATCTGCGTGGCGATATCTATTACTGGTTCGGCAAGGGCTCCGGCGCAGATTCCCTCATTCAGGCCATCGGCGCCCGCGATGTTGCGACCGAAGTCGGCTTTTCCGGCATGTCGCCAACCAACGCTGAGGCGCTTGTGAAAGCGGCCCCAGACGTCATTTTGGTCATGACGAAGGGCCTGGAGAGCGTCGGCAGTATCGATGGAGCCCTCAAGCTGCCGGGCATTGCGCAGACACCCGCCGGCAAAAACCGTCGGATTGTCGACATGAGCGACTACGAGGTGATGAGCTTCGGCCCCCGCACTGCGGAGGTCATCGCCGCCTTGGGCACTGCGGTCCACGCCCCCGAATACGCCTACGTCCCACAGGAAGAGTCCGCTGAAGCGGACGCCTAAGGAGAGAACTCTTGAGCACTACTCATTCCAGATCTGCCGAGCGATTCAATGCTCCCGCACCTTTTGCCGGTTCGCCTTTGGAGGAACAACGCACGAGGCGCCGCTTTCGTTCTACTTCTTCGACACCTGCCGCCCCGGTTCCAGGGGGCAGGCACAGTGAGAAGAGTTACGGGAGGGTTTCGGCTGGCCGGGTAACGACCGTCTTTACGACTTTGGCGGTGTTGCTACTTGGCGGAACTCTGCTGTCGGCAATGTTGGGTCAGCTGTACATTCCGCCGAAGGAGGTCGTGGGCGCTGTCTTGCAGTCGGTGGGCATTAGCTGGTTGCCCGGCCCGTCGCACGAATTCGGTGCTGAAGCTCTGTGGGAAGTGCGCTTCCCACGGATCGTTCTGACCGTTTTTGTGGGCGCTGCCCTGGCTATAGCGGGTGCGGTTATGCAGGGAATCTTCGGAAATCCGCTGGCCGAGCCCGGCACGATCGGCGTCTCTTCGGGCGCTGCGGTGGGCGCGTCGTTTGCATTTTTACACGGCCTGAGCTTCTTGGGCGGGTTCACGGTTCCGTTCTTGGCTTTTGTGTGTGGTCTGGTGACGACGATCGTGGTGTACGTATTGGCGCGGTCGAACGGCCGGACGGAAGTCGTCACCCTGATCCTCACAGGTGTTGCGGTCAATGCGATTTCCGGTGCCCTCATTTCCTTCATCGTGTTCAAAGCTCCTACGCAAGCTCGTGAGCAGATCGTGTTTTGGCAGATGGGAAGCTTCAATGGCAGCCGGTGGGAACAGGTTGCGATTGTCGTTCCGCTGGTGGTTGTGGGAATTGGTCTCACTACGTTCTTGGCGCGGGGCCTGGACTTGGTGTCGCTGGGAGAAAAGGCGGCCCGCCATCTGGGTGTCGATGTTGAGCGCCTGCGCTTGTACGCGATGATCCTGTCGGCTCTGTTGGTCAGTGCGGCCGTTGCGTTCGTCGGCATCGTCGCCTTTGTGGGCTTGGTTGTTCCGCACCTGATGCGCATGTTGTTGGGGCCAGGTCACCGTCTACTGCTACCGGCCTCGATTTTCGGCGGTGCGGCACTGCTGACCTTTGCTGATCTGGCTGCACGTACGCTCATTGAATTTGCTGACTTACCGATTGGCATGCTCACTGCGCTCATCGGTGGCCCGTACTTCTTCTACCTGCTGCGTCGCAGCCGTCGTGAGGCAGGAGGCTGGGCATGATCGAAAAGCTGCGTTACGGCCGCGAAAACCGTCTGCCGGAAGTCCCTACCCCGGGAACAACCGTGTTGTCGGTAGATCAGGTGACTGTGTCCTACGACGATGAAAGGAAAGTGCTCGAGGGGGTCTGCCTGAATGTTCGGGCGGGCGAGGTTCTGGCTCTTGTCGGCCCCAACGGTGCCGGGAAATCCACCCTGTTGGGTGTCATTACCGGCGATGTCGAGGAAGCTTCTGGGGCCGTGACCATCTATGACCATCCGCACTATGCGTGGAATACCCGCGAACTGGCTATGCGCAGGGCTGTTCTGCTGCAACAGATTGATGTTTCGTTCCCCTTCACGGTTCTCGAGGTCGTTGAAATGGGCCGCGCACCGTGGCAACGGACGCAGGCGGCAGCCGATGACGACAGAATCGTGTCCGCAGTGCTGGAACGCACGGACACGGGCCGCTTTGCTTCCCGCACTTTCACCTCGCTGTCAGGTGGCGAACGTTCGCGAGCCGCTCTGGGCCGAGTGCTTGCGCAGGCCGCCCCGATTCTTCTGTTGGACGAACCCACAGCGGCCATGGACATCCGCCACCAAGAACTCGTGCTGACGATTGCGCGTGAATACGCGGCCACCGGCTCTGCTGTTGTTGTAGTGCTGCACAGCCTGGACTTGGCTGGCGCCTACGCGGACCGAATTGCCCTGCTCAACGGCGGTCACATAGTAGCCGAAGGAACACCGGCAGAGGTGCTGACTGCCGAGAAGATCAGTGAGGCTTACAGCCATCCCGTCACTGTTTTTACCGATCCGGTATCAGGTTCACCGCTCGTGGTGCCGGTCCGCTCTCCCAGAAAGGACATGTCATGAATCAGCCTGGACACGCCGCGGGCAGTCGGAAGAAGCAGGTTGGTCTGCGGCGGTTTGTAGCCACGGTTGCCGCTGTGCTCATCGGCGGCATGGGCGCGTTTGCGGGTGCCACCGTCAGTCCCGAACCTGCCGAGGCGGCCGCCCGGGTTACCGTGTCGGGTACGCCTTCTGTTGACGGTACCTCGACCCTGAAACTCTCCGGCAGTGGTTTCCAGTCGGTGCAAAACGGCTTCGGAGGAATCTATGTCCTGTTCGGTGTCGCCGATGGTACCTGGCAGCCAAGCAAGGGTGGCAAGACAGGAACCAACTTGCGCTATGCCTATGACGATGAATCAAATCCAGTGGGCTATCAGCTGTTCGTCACGTTCCCAGGATCGTCGACAGCTCACGCTGCCA
>ERZ1031273.108-NODE-108-length-41785-cov-15.830601_pt1 | contig 41785 bp, 57 predicted proteins | sample MGYA00516575_ERZ1031273 | MGnify/ENA primary metagenome ERZ1031273 (study PRJEB33718, sample SAMN03159816) | human skin metagenome | collected 2014-02-25 | study: EMG produced TPA metagenomics assembly of the PRJNA266117 data set (Human skin bacterial metagenome... | reverse complement strand
GCTTTCAAGCTGGCGCGCCCAGTAGAGATCGAATCCACAACCTTCTGATCCGTAGGCACTTTTTTAAAATATCACAGAATTTGAATTAAAGTTTCAAAACGCCTTGATATCGGCCTTTGCAGGTTTTCCTGAATTTTGTAGTCTCGCCAGAATTTAGCCTTATTAAAATGCGATTGCTACCAAAATGCTACCAAAATATAAATTTAATTAGCGGGCGGGTCATCGTCCACATACTCTATTAACTCATTAACCGGAAGCCCAGTAAGGGCGCATATTGTATTTAATGTGCCCATGGAAATATCTTTTCCATACCGCAAAGACTTGATAGCTGCTTGCCCGATAAGGCCATCTTTGCGTAAGCGTGCTGTAGAGTAGCCCGCATCTTTTAGCTTTTGTAGCACATCTTTGTAAATAATCATATCTCGCTCTTTTTTGCTCTTTATTTATATCATTTTTCTTTGCTCTTATATTATCACTTTATATTGCACTGACAACAGTGCATAGCGCACAAAAAGATGCACTGAAATTTGTGCACTTTTACATGTTGACGTGCACTGAAATCAGTGTACAATAAAAGCATAAAAGCACTGAAATCAGTGCTAAAGAAAAGAAAGGCAATAGAAAATGAACACTGTACAAAGAAATTACTTAGAAGCAAAAGCTGCAAAAGAAGCCGCAGACAAGGCAGTAGCAGAATTTGAAAAATCACTTTTGAAAAAGTACGGGCGCAAAGAAAACGATATCAGCGATATCGAAGACGAAGAAGTTTTTAATCAGATGTGCAAAGAGATTGAAGAAGCAGATATAGAGTGCAGATTTTACGGTGATTATAGCTACTTTAAGAGCGCCGAAGATGAGCTGATTAAATGGGCGCTCGCTACTGTGCCTCAAGTAAAATTTGATGATAAATCAAAAAATCTGATTTTTAGGCACTGGAAATATAGGGCGCAGATCATCAGCTTAGCACTGCAAATCAAAGCATAAAAGCACAAATCAGGAGGATAAAAAGATGAAAAACGACAAATTTACAACTCTACGAAAACTCAGCAAAAAAGAAGCATTTGAGTTTTGGCAAAAGCACGATGCAAAATGGGCAAATGATAAAGCGGAAACTTACAATTATTACGAAACGGAAAATGGCGACGTCATTGAGCTTGGACGGCGTCTTCCCTATATCGAAAGCACCATGTACTATAATGACGAGCACGAAGAACCAAAGCTCGCATTTAAAAATTTTGAAAGCTATAATCTAAAGTATCATTTGCAGGAATTTGCCCCATTCACAATCGAAATTCGCGACTTGCGGCATAAATATGTGGCTGCTTTAAAATTTTTGCGCGATCACGTATATCGCGCGTGCTATCTCTCGCCCGACGGCTGGCCTGAAGCCTTTAAAGATGGCGACATTTTGCTCACGCAGGAAGAAATCGATATCTTAAATGCAGAGATCGAGAAAAACAAAGAAGATTATAAAAAACGCCTCAGAACCTACTGGAAAAAATATCAGGACAAAGTCACAACCTATGGCTACTGGGCTAATCGCTAAAACTTATAGCCTTATCTTTTAGTTTTGTGCTAATATGGGTATGCGCCGGTCGCCCTCTCGGGGGCGTGAATTGAAACGTTTTTTATTTTAGAAAATTCTATTGCCTAGATAATTCTATTTATTAGTTTTTCACTGATGCCGGTGTAAAGGCCCTCAGAAATGGGGGCCTTTCTTATTGTCATAACGAACAAAAAGTCATGCTAATGCCAGCTAAAACCGCCCTGAAATTTGTGCAACTTTAAAGCTATAATAACTCTTTAAGTGGTTGACTTTAGCTCTTAAAAGAGCTATTATAGAGGCAGGATAAAGAGAGCCTAGAGGCTCTTATAAAAAGAAAGGCAATAGAAAATGAAAAACTACAAACTCGTACTTTTTAATGATGGGAAAATCACAGTTGAAGCAGAAGGCACAGAAACGGAAATATTAAAATTTTGGGAAGATAACAAATCCGATTATATTAACTGGCTTAATGATAGCGACTGGGAAGACGAAAACGGAATCAATCAGGATAAAGAAAACTTTGACCGGGCGCTTGCGGCAGCCCCTCAAAGCGCGGAAGAACTCCAACAGATTTTTGATCATGAGCTTGATTATAGCTATTGGAAAATGGATATTGTGGAGGAGGACGCGGACAATTATAAAGAGGGCGCCACGCTTTACTACATGGATAGTGATTCATCGTATTATGCGCTTTTAGTCGATGACGACGAAAGCGAACCGCTCAAGCTGATGGATTTTGCCGACGTGCTGTTTATTAGAGACGATTTACGCGGCAGCAAATACGGGGACGAATTCTTCTTTGACTTCATCTTGCGAAATCGTACGGCCTTTAACTGGAAGGAATATCCCCGTGAACTTCTGCCGGAATTTATGAAAGACAAAATTATTCTAAAAATCGAAGGATAATTAGAATATAAAAAAGATAGTAAAATGTTTCAAAATGCCTCGCCGGTTCTCGGCGGGGCTTTAAGCAAGGAGGGAAACATGACTTTAGGCGAGAGAATAAAAAAAGCTCGATGGATAGCACGAATGAGGCAAGTTGACCTTGCCGAAAAAATCGGCTCAAAGCAAAATCAAGTGACGCGCTGGGAAACAAACAAGGCGACCCCACGAATAGAAACGCTTGCAAAAATCGCCGAGGTAACGGGCGTCCCTCTTTCTGAGCTTTGGTACGGAAACGATGAACAATAAAAAAGACTTGATTTATTGGCCGGTTAGGCTCACCGACGAGATGTCGAAGCGCTTTCCAGACTATCAGGCAACATTCAGGGATGAGCTAAAGAAAACAAATTTGCTCGCAAGCCGTAGAATAGATGAATCTTCGGAATTTGCGAAAAATTATGTCATGGCGCATAGCGGAATTGTAGTCTCATATCTCACATTACACGCAACGACGATGTGGAATTTAGAAAAAATCATCATCGACGTTGACGAAACGCTATTAAATGAGCTAACTCCCATCGGCGGTTTGCTTTCTGACCCGTTCTTTTATATACCTTATAGGTGCCCTTATATCGCAATGCCACACGCAATGCAAAAGGAGCTTGACGGCTTTTTTGTCTTTTTGGATGATATGCCGCGCATTGGCAAAGTGCTGCGTTTTTGCCTGATTTTTAGTAATGCGGTAGTGAGCGAATATTATGTAGGCCTTGAAAAATCCAAGCCTGTATCAAAAGTCATCGACCCTCGCCGTGATGATATTAAACCGCCTCCCGAAACAAAAATTTTAGGCGGGATGACAACGGCTGAAGCAGATGATGTTTTCAAAGACATTGAAACGCTTTTATCCTTAATCATGTATCTATGTGCGGAATCCCCTGACATTAGAGAGCGTGAAGTTGTATCAGGGAAAGCCAGAAAAACAAAAAAAGTATACGGGCCGACAATCCTTGACGCTGGATTTAGGATAGGCGCAAAAATAAGAGAGTACGAAAAAGCCAGTTATACCGAAGACCCGCAAAAGTTAGGCGGGCATGTAGCACCTCACATGCGGCGCGCGCATTGGCATAGCTTCTGGACAGGGCCGCGCGATGGAGAGCGTCACCTCATTGTCAAATGGCTGCCGCCCATCCCGGTAGGTGTCGACGATAAAAAAGAGATTATCCCCACGATCAGAGAGTTAGGCAAATAAAAAAAGCCCCGCCGAAGCGGGGCTTTTAAGTTAATCCGTTTGCACGAGTTCCCAGTCTTCCGGGGCTGCTCCGGGGTCTTTATCGGTATCTTTGAGCGCGCGATATTGCACGCCGCTCCACTCGATCACCGTGCCTTTAGGATACTTGGACGCGGGTGTTGGCTCTGCCGGGATGGGCACGCCCTCCCAGTAATCTGCCGCCTTCGCTCCGGTCGGGGCGTTTTCGGCGCTCGTGATGTGATCGACTTTAGCCCTTATCATGTGGAGCCCCACGCGGTACCAGTCACCAGCGTCCACGGATAGCCCGGGCTGCCACTCAGCATATAGCCTGATGGTATCGTCCTTGATCGTGTCCTGTAGCCCGCCAGTGAGCGCGAGGGCAAGCTTAGCTTTCCACTCTTCAAGCTCGCGCTCTTTGGCCTCTTTATCGGCGATAGCCTGCGCCTTTTCGGTGAGGGCCTGCGCCTTGTCTGTTTCTGCGACTTTGCGGGCCTGCTTCTCGCTTTCGGCAAAGGCTTGAGCGACGGCTCTTTCCTGCTGTGCCTGCTGCTTGCTTTTCTCTGCGGCCTCTACGTCGCGCTCCCACTTCGGGCGCGCCTGTTTGGCCTTATCCATGATAGCCGCTACGGCTGAGCTATCAGTATCACTCAAAGCAAGATCAATCAGGCTTCCTGTGCTATCCCACGTCACGGCGGTAAGCTCGCCACCGGAATCTCTCGTGATTTGTATTTTTTCAAGCATGGCTTATTTCCCCTCTTTGTTGTAAATTTTGGTATCGTCCCAGCCCTGAGACTTTAAGGCCGCGGCTCCAGCATCGTAGATACCCGCCGCAGAAGCCCCGTAAACGATACCCTGCACAATGTATTCCAAGTAATCCATCGCCGCGGCTGCGTTCGTACTGGCGGCCCACACAGCCCCCAGAACAGCCCCCATAGCTACGGCAATCCATGGGAGATATTTCTTGTCAATCGGCGTTTGTTTGATCAGCTGAGTGCCAATCAAAGTGATCGGGATAATAAAAGCGTTCCAGTCCATTTTTTAAATCCTTTCTTTTGGCTGCATATCTGTAGCAGCACAGCTTACTGTAAGAGCAAGCGCGGCTTCTATTCGTCCTGCTTGCAAGTGGTTGCCGTGGTTTTCTTTGTACGGCTCCCACAGAGCTTTGAGTGTGGCGCGCTCCTGCGGGTGGATAGTTCCACGCGCAAGGGCGACTTCCGCTATTTTTGTAATCTTGATACGCACCTGCGTCATTGTGAGATCGCAAATAGCGTCCAACTTCTCGCGCAATTCGCGTCGATCATTTTTTGATACATTTATAGCCTCCGCCTGCTCTCTGTTGATTTCCCGCTGGCTCTCTATGGCTTTTTGCTGCTCATCCAGAGTTTTAAGCGCATCGTCAAGGGCTTTACGATATTTTTTTATCACGGCCACAAATGGAGCGGCTACAGCACTCACAAGCGCTAAAAGCTGAGCCGCAAGCCGTAGCCACTCCATCGCCGTGCTTGGCCAAAATCCCATAGGCAATCACCTCCCCTTATAGGCGCTCGCTGTACGCGGCAACGCCTGCCACAAGTCCACGTCCTCCGGGGCACAGCTAGGCGGATGGGTTGCCCTCACTGGAGCGGCAACAAGGCATAAAAAAACGGCCATAAGGGCCGCAAGCAAAAGGGCAAGTGTTTGTTTTCTCATGGTTTCGCCTCCGTAACAATTTGAGCATTTTTGAGCATATCCAGCATCATTTTTGCTTCCGTTTCGCTTTTGCATGGCAGCGTGATATAAAAATGAGTTTCCGGCTCTTTTCCCTCCTCTGCCTTTTTTTCGGCTAGATAGTTGAGATTAAGGTCTTTTATTAGTTTCGGATAATCCTTAATGGCAAGGTTAAGGTCGGCGACACCGTTTATCCCCGGAATCTCGCCCCACCAGTAATGCTGCCAGATATTCGCCTCTGCGCGGACAAAGGCGTCCACCATGATAGCTGTTGCCATCTCAAAGCTGGGCAATTTCCCGCGGACAAAAGGCGCTGACTGCCATAGATCAAAGCGGCCTATCAGTTCATCTTGATAAAGTTTGTTGATGAGGTAGTCCTCGTTAGTATAAAACGCTGAGTAATAGCCCGCTTTCTCGCATTCCTCGCAAAAGGCTTTAATCATATCTGTACGTATTCGGTTGTTTAGCGGACGCCCCTGCTTTACTGCGTAGTCGTCGCTATCGTACTCCAAGTCGTAAATGAGCGGGTACGTGATTTTGCCTTTATGCTTATTAGCGAGAGCGATAAGCTCGCGGGCTTCCTGCTTCGCCTCGTCCGCATTAAGGGCATAGCAAAACCAGTATAGGCCGATGTCAATCCCCTGAGCGGCGGCCTCATCAATGTGTTGATGGATATACGGCTCTGCCCGGCCAGCATTACCCCGGCCATATCCTGCACGCAGAATAGCAAAGTCCACTTTTTCACCATGGACGCCTCTCCAATCGGCAACCTTTTTCCAGTCCACACGCCCCTGATGGGCTGAGATATCAATCCCATGAGCTACTATTTTTCTATTCATTTCCCTCTCCTTTCGGGCATAAAAAAGCAGCCCATATGGCCGCCAATAACCGAGTGTGTTACACCCTTGAAGTCCTATTAAAATTGTTTTCTGGATCCTGTTTGATCGTATCCGTAATAGTCAACGATCAGTTTTTTATTGCCTTGCTCATCATAATACGTCGGGAGTATAAATCCTTTTGAGCCGTCGTTTTTATACAAAGTCGGGAGTAAGTGCGGGGCGGGTGAAAGGGTGCAAGTAGCGATGGCATCTCCTGTTCCAGATTTGGTTTCCCCATATCCGCGCTTCTTTCCCCATACCCTATATCTCGCAGTACCTATAATCGGATAAGCTCCGGATAAAAACAAAAGACTATCTTCAGGCGTAAGGATATTGTTGATAGTTTTCCCATTCAGTTTACAATTCGCGCTGGATTCTTCAACATCGACTGAGCCAATGGAAGTTGAAGGAGCACTATACCAATCCCTCCTTGAAGTATAAGTAACTTTTATCCTTGGTTCAGATATATTAACGAGTTCAACATTTACTGAAATATCAGCTTCAGCCCTGTATGAGACGTCATAGCCTCCTTCCTCAGCGTCCACCATGTAAACAGTAAACATTTCACTAGTAGCTCTCTTATACCCATTAGCAATAATTCGGCCCATTTACACCACCTTAAACCAAATGCTGTTGGTCTCCCCTGTTGCCGGAGCGTCTTCCGTGCTTACTGTTATTTTTAGCCCCCCGCCTCCTTTACTTGCTGCCTCGTTGATAGCTGCCCACACGCTGGACTTATCCGTAATATCCGGAGCCTCTGACGCGCTGCCAATCCCGTCAACGGCGGTCTTATCTGCCGCGCTCATGAGGCCGGGAGAGGTTGGGGTGGCTGGGTTGTAGGTAGTGTCTGTGGCATTGAGGGTCCCGTCTGCAGCAATGCTGAGGTTTGTCCCCACTTTAATGCCGCCCAGCATTTGAGCACTGGCTGGCTTCAAGTCAAACTTGTTCGCCTCTGCCTCTATTCTGGCAAGTTTGTCCTTATCTTCCGCCGTATAGTTATTAAGAGATAGCCCCGGATTTGCACCGTCCGCCACCTGTACACTAATCTTCCCTTCTGCTGATACGTTTATTCCATCGCCCACTTTTACGCCGCCCAGCGTTTGCGCGCTTGCCGTTGGCAGGGTGTACTTGTTCGCCCCTTCGGCAATCCCGGCGAGCTTATCCTTTTCGTCGGTGGTGTAATCCTCTGTGCTCAGCCCCTTGCCGCTTACCTTGTCCACTTTTTCGTCCATGTCTGCCGTCTTAGCATAGGGCGTCAGGTCAGGCTGCGTGTCATTGTCTGTGCCCCAGTCATAGCCTGTGGACGTCTTTTTGAGCACTTGTCCGGTTGTGCCCCCGGCAGGGACTGCCGCAATCGTTACAGTGCCGGTCTGTCCGTTGACGCTCTTTACCTTGCCCGCCTCATTGAGAGCCGCGTCAAGGCCGGTAATGTCTGCCGTGCTGTGCTTGTGGACTTTATCCGCTTTGCTAGATAAATCGGGCTTGGGGACGCTAATCACCCCGCCATCGACGTTGATGCCGTCCCCGATCTGCACAATGCCCTTGCGCGTTTTTGTGGCGTCCGGTTGCACGGTCTGTGACGCATGCTCCGCGCGCTCTGCGGCGGTATTGGCGCGGGTAGTGGCATTTTCTGCGGCGGTCACGGTGCCTTGGAGGTTGTCCGCGATGGTCTGCGCCTGTGCCTTGGCTGTTTCTGCGCCGGTCTTTGCCTGTCCAGCACTCTGAGCGTTAGCGCTCACCTGATTCGCAAGCGTATCAATTTGCGTTTTAGTCGCATTGACATCCGTTTGCGCTGCCTTGGCGTTTTCCTCAGCCTGTACGGCGGCTGTTTTGCTGTTTTCCGCGTCACTGGCTGCTTTTGCAGCATTCGTATTACTTTGCGCGGCCTTACTGGCTGCGTCAGCAGCGTTTTTAGCTGAGGTTTCCGACGCTGCTTTTGCGTCTAATGCGGCTTCCTTTGCCGTAATAGCTCCGGCGGCGGCATTGCCCGCGCTAGTTGCTGCCGTTTTTGCTGCTGTTTTAGCCTCGTTAGCAGATATGGCACTATCCGCGGCGGCGTCTTTCGCCGCGTTAGCCCCGCTTTGCGCGTTCGTTGCGGCTGCTTCGGCGTTTTCTGCTGCTGTCTGTGCCGCTTGTGCCTTTTTCACGGCTTCGTTAGCATTGGTTTCAGCCTTTTCAGCGGCTTCTTTTGCGGCTGTGACTTCGGCGGTTGCCGTTCGCAAATTCTCTTCCGCGCTGCTACGTATACGCTCAATTTCTGTGAGCGTGTCCGTTTTGAGTTCTTCCGCTTTTTGTGCTGCAAAATCTAATATTTCTTGCTTCTCAGCAGGCGTGTAATAGTCAACTCCCGCCTCCGGTCGCCAGCGTCGGTTAGTGTTGACGCCGTTGATGTAAATAAAGCCATCGTCGCGTAGTTCAGGCATAGGAATCCCGTCATGCAACACCTGATCGATTTTTACATGGGCGTCGCTAATGTCTTTTGCGTCAATGATATCCTGATCTTGAGGCAGAGGCAGGCCATAATACTTCGTGGATTTACTCGCCATGATTGTTTCCTTCTTTCTTGCTTTCTTCCGGCGGGGTAAGGCCTGCCTTCAAGGCTTCCACCTCAAAAACAAGCCCCGCTTTATCGACTTCAAGTTGTGCTATTCGCAAGGCTAATTCGTTGATGACCTTTTCTTCTTTTTTCATTTTTTAGGCTCCTATTCTTAAAAGGCGCTGATCAATGTCCGAAAGGATATTTCCAAGTGATCTATTAAGAGATGATTCAACGAGATTGAAAAACGAACCCATAACAATTGAATTGCAGCTTATCGCGTCACAGGATAAAGTCTTCCCATTAGAGATATAAACGTTATCTTGTAAGGCAATCGGCGTGTTGACAACGATTTTCGCGTCTGTATGATTCGGGTTGAAACTGTGCCCATCCGAAAAAATGATGTAAGGCACAAATCCCGAAGCGCGCGAAGCAATAACAATGGATGACCCCGCGCTGTGTGTAATCTGAACGTTCTTGAGGTTCCCCTGTCCCGTCCATATGCCCGTCCCCATATACCCACACATCGCATTATCGTAGTCGAAAGCGATATGACCGCCCGTTAAGGTCGTCGTGTTGACCTTCCCTTCGACTATCCCGCTTGTTTTAATTACGCCCTCAATGCTCGCGCCCTGTGCCCAAAGTGAGCCGTCAGACTTGAGCTTGAAGTTCGGCGTTTTTGTTCCGTTAAGGTAATGCCCGGATTCAATAAAATCGCTATGTCCGTCATTTGTAATCGTGAAAAAGCTCTTGCCATCGTCAAAATTGAGAGAACGCGCATTCAGCTGCATCCCTGCAAGGTTGCCGGTCGTTTGTGAAGTTAGGTTAATCCGCCCTGCTGTAATATCTGTGGTCAGCGTGTTGATCTGCGTCGTGTGCTCGCTCACCGTCTGCTCGTTCCCTTGGACATATTGTTCAAGGGACGTTTGCGATGAAAGCGTGACCAGTTCAGCGCGAACCTTTACGGTCTCAATGACGCGCATAATCAGCTTGGATTGTGCTGTTATGCCTCCGCTCCACGTTTTGCCGCCATCGTCTGAGATACCCAGAGATGTCCCATCAAAGCGCCACAGCACCTTGGATTCTTCGAGCTTCGGCTTATCGTGCATGTACCAGTAAGACGCGCCGCTATCCTGTTTAACCTGTGTCGGGCCGTAAACACCGAGCGCCTGAGCCATGAGGTCGGCGAGTTGAGCCGTTTCCTGCTTATAGCTGCTAAGGTGCTTATCCGTGTATTTTTCCGCTTTGGCCGCAACAGAAGCGAGACGGCGAACGTTCGCTGATTTGTAATTTCTTGCTTGCTTTGTTTTGGCCTCGCCCTTGATTGTGGACTGCTTCCCAAGCTTAAAAGTGTGCTGCGTGATGTACGAAGTGACGAAACGTCCATCAAGTGTCTGATGACAAACAACATCCCCAAGATCAAAGGCTGCGTCACCGGGGTATTCTGCTGAGTAACCCGTGTACGAGATACCATCAATCACAGGCCACAACGCGCTGATCACGGCTTCGGAATCATCGTCTGCTAATAGAGCAAGCTCCCCAAGCTCGATTGAATAATCCTGTGTGCCCCACAGATGGTCTTTATACGTCAATCCAGTGATGGTTATTAACTCTGTGTTTTGATTGAATTTGTAACGTTCTGATGGAGTGATTGTGATGGTTTCGCTTTGCGAAAGCTCTGCAAAGCTTTGCCGCTTTAAAAGTCCCCAAGTTATCTTGTGGTCTTTCAAGTATCCCCAAGTTATTCCGGCATTCTTTAGCTCGCCATATGTACTCCTGCTTGTTATTCCGCCAAGCTCTGCCCAAGTTCTGCCAGCCTGCTTTTCGCCGCCCCAAGTGAGTTTTTTAGACCGTGCCTGTCCCCATGTCATCCCGCGAGGCCCTTGTATCTTTTTTAGCGTGATAATTTCAAGCTCGCCCATGCGGTTCATGTGAGCGTTCCCGCCAGCCATTGCCGCAATCTCTGCAATAGCATCACGGCAGCTCATACGCTCACGAGATTCAGGAAGCGCCTTGATGACGTGATTCATGTTGATTTGTGAGATCAGAGAGGCCGCCATGGGGACATGACAGTACTCGCATATCCGCTGCAACATGAGATAGTTTGTGGTTGGCAGGACAATCCCTACATCGCTTAGCGGCACATCAAAAAGTATCATCCGGTCGGACGCTTTTATGTTCATGATGGTGTAAGGCCGTCCCGGATGATCGATGATAAACACCCCTGAAGGTACCCATTCAGGCGTCTTGTCTGCTAGTTCAATCCCGGGATAAGGGATAACAGTTGCTCCATCTAATTGAATCCCGTTCCATCTGCCGTCATTGTTGTTTAGCGAGAAAGAAAGATCGGCAGCGTATGCACTGCCGATCTCAAATTCTCCATTCATGAGCGTGGAAGTGACCACAAGTGAGCCTTGAATAATTTCATCTATCCCTAGCTCGAATGTCTTACCCTCGGTTAGAATTGTTACCTTGCTGAAAAGCTTCCGGGTTTTTCCTTTGATCGCGATTTTGTAAGCTTCTGTTACATTCCACAATCTTCATCACCTCGAACTTTCAATGAACGTACACGAGACGTTCCATAAAGGCCCGTTTCTGCATGTTCTTGCTGTTCCTTCGATGAGCTTTGACGACCATTTTGAGACATAAACACGCAGGCTTAAACGCCCGACTTTCGGGTCTAAAATGGAAATTTGAAACTCTTTTGCATCGAAGTTTGAAAACAGCATTTGTGCTTCATACTGAGAAATCCCATGCCATTCACAAGCTATCTGTCTCGCCTTCGACCAGATGATATCCCTGTGCATGTTTCCGTTTTCAAGACGTGTCGAGTTTTCAGAATCCAGATCATCGCCTTTGACTTCGTAGCCGAAGGGTTCCGGCATGGGCTGTCCGTTGATAAGAAGAAAACTGCTAACCATTTATACGCCTCCAAGTGCCGGTTTGTTGAACTGCCGTGCCCGGCGCATCATTCGGCTTGTCACGGTTTCTTCGATCACTTCGTCGCCCACAACGACCTGAACCGGGATTGTAGCTTCAAAAGCGTCCCCGGTGCTTCGGCTTCCACTCAGCCCCATCTCGACAAGGCTCTGTTTAAAAACCTGCTTGAGCGTCCCTTCTGGCGCCGCTATCTCGCGTTCTGACTTGTGATCGCCAAGAATCCCTAAAAGGGGCTTGTTAGGCTCAAACACGCCGCCTTGCGCGTACATTCCGATAGAGGCTCCTCTCCTTTTATTAATGCGCAAATTATTTTGCACTCGCGCATTCCGGTCTGCCTGATAATTCCTTTGCCATGGGTCAAGAGGAATAGACGATTGAGGCCTGTTATAACTGTAAGGGTTCGGATTGGTTCCACCGCCCATCCCCGGGATTGAGCCTCCGGCTTGTGGAGGCGTCCAACCACTTATCGAATTTATGAAATTGTTCCATAACGAAGAAGCGATTTGTCCACCAACGTCAAGCAAGAATTTTCCCCAGTCAATCGCTTTAAGGAAACCTCCGACCTTTGCGCCGATATCATCCCACGGAAGGTCTTTAAGAAGTTTTTTGAAATGCTCGATAGCGCTATTAAATGATGTCTTAAGTTTTTCCCCGATGTCCGGCCAATCTGCCCCGTCAAGGAAGGTTTTTACGCAAATGTTGACGTTTGTCGAGAAAGTGTCCCAATCGAACTCATCCAGGGCTGTTTGAATAAAATCAATGACCCCAGTGAAGAGGTCTTTTAGCGTTGTTCCCAAATTCACCCAGTCGATATCGCGCAGGAAGCTATTGATACTTGACATCAAGTTTATGGCGGCTTCTTTGAAGCTAAACCCCTTGATTGAGCCGTGGATAAAATCAAGGACGGAATTAAATCCTGATGCCAGCGTCGAACCGAGTTCTCCCCATTGGATGTTGCGTATAGCTGTGCTCAGGCCGTCAAAGATTTTGAAGCCCATGTCATACCATTTAACACTACCGAGAAATTCTCTGAGGGCGGTTATAGCAGAATTGAATCCGCTCGCCATCATCTTGCCCATGTCTTTCCAGTGAATACCGGTGATTGAATCACTGAAATTTTTCCCGATTTTCTTCGGGATTTCCACCCAAGCATGATGATTCTCAAATAAGGCCGTCCCGGCATCAATAAGGCCATTAACCCCGCCGGTAAAAGATTCTCCGAGCTTATCCCATTCAATCGTATGGAAAAACGAATACAAGCCGTCTGAGATTTTTTGACCGAACTGTCTCCAATCGAAGCTTTCAATAAAGTCTAAAGCCATTCTAAAAATGGTATTGAAGCCTTCGGCGAAGGTTGCCCCGACCGTCAAAAAGTCAAGATTTTTGAAAATGTTATTTAAGATGACCGCAATTTTGTTCCCTAAGCGGTTATATTTGAAGGTATTCAGAAATCCATAGGCAAAATCAAAAGCTTTTTGGAGCGTTTTCCCTATCTTCGTGCCTATCGCTTTAGCGTCAATCTTCAAAATGGCCTGATTGATTTTCTTTGCAAGATCGCGACCGAACTTTTTCCAGTTTCCAATCTTCAGCGGTGTAACCGGGATAGACTTAAACACCGGCCCGGCAGATGCTCCGCCTCCGCCTGCTCCGCCTGCTTCTTCCGGGGCCTCTTCTTCTTGCTGCTTGTCCTTCTTGCCAAAGTTTAAGATTGTCAGCTGGTCAAAGCTCGCAAGGGTCTGCTTTAGCCTTTCTTTTTCTTCCCTGTGCTTTTTTGTCGCCTTTGCAGCTGCTGTCTGCCCGGCTACGTCTGCCTGTGTCGTCCCAGCTACAGCAATCATGACGCTTTTCTGCCCTGTGATCTGCGCTATAAACATAGCGATTGATGTGAATAGGCTTGTTACAGCAGCGGTCACTTGATTGATGATGGGCAAGGCGACCTGAATAAGCGGCAGAAACATCGACGCAAATGCGCCCTTTAAATTAAGCGCATTGCGGCGCAAAACGTTCATCTGATTCCCGAAGCCCGCAAACTGGCGTTCAGCCGCTGCGATGGAATCCCCAAGACTTCCGAATAAGGATTGAATCTGCGACATCACAGGACGGATAAAGCCGAGGTCAAGGAGCGAGCGAAAAACATTGCGTATACGTCCAGCCAAGGAAGCGGCGCCACTTTTAATCCGGTTCCCCAGAGATTGCAAGCCGTGCCATACCGTCCGAGCAATAGGCTCAATGACCTTTAACATCGCCTGTGCCAGCTGTTTAACTTGACGCTTCGTTTCCTCAAGTGCTTCTTCGCGCTTTTTCTTGAAGAAGTTGAATATTTTGGAAATGCTCCCTATAACCACTTTTGCCGCATAGGCAATCAGCGCGACTTTTGAAAACATTGCCATGAATGAAGTTAATCTTCCAGCAAAACCATTCATGGCTTTTTTCGCCGTTTCCAAAGCGCCCATTTTCGCTGCAATCTGATTATCAAGGTTAGCAGTCGGTTTCGCGTCCATGGCTGAACGCAGGCTTGCGCCTGTCTCTTCGGCCTTTAGCTTTAAAGCTTCAAGCTTTTGCTTAGTCGCTTCCAGCTGAGCATTAAGCTTTTCTCCCTCGATGCTCTGAAGCGGGTTTTCCTTCAGCGAGTTCATTTTAACGGCGATCTGTTCGAGCTTCACGTCAACTTCGTTAAGCTGGGCAGCATAGGGCTTCATGGCCGCTTCAAGGTCATCTAAAGCTTTCTGCTGCGCCTCAAGAACGGCGCTCCCTTCAGGATTGTAAAGCTTTAATCCTGCCATCATTTCAGAGGCTTCGTTGTATTTGGCCATGAGCTTGTCCAGCTCTGCACGAATCGGTTCAGCCGCTTTAGCAGTTCTCGCAAATTCCCGCTGTAAATCGCTAATGGACTTTAGAGCGATAGGGCTTTTGCCAAGATTAGCAAGCTTGTCATGAAGCGCCTGAACGGCTTCGCTCTGCCTTCTAATCGCTTCTAGCTCTGCTTCATGCTTGCCCTGTAGCGCTGCAATGCCTGCGGCCTGTTTGGCCTGCACTTCCTCGCGCTTTTCAATTAAGGAGTTCAGCTCCTGCTTTAATCTTGCAACGCTTTCAGCTTGTTCTTCCATGCTTCCACGCATGTTAGAGCGGGAAAACGGGCGAACCATCCTTCTCGCAAGCTCTGCGGTCTGAGCTAAAAGCCCGTTCACCTTATGTACGCTCTGAGCCGTTCCGGAACCATGGGCGCTGAGCATCCCGTCAATCTTAGCTCCGGCGACTTGCGATTTTGCTTCCACCTTATCAATCGTCGCCGTCACACTGGACATTTTATTTTTAAAGTCGGCAATATTTGCAGTGACGAGTGTTTGCAGTGTTTCAGATATCACTTTTTCGCCTCCTTTTCATCGAGATAGCCATGCTCCTTGCGCCATGCGATAACGCGCGCTTGCGTGATTTGCTTGTCTATTTTCCATTGCGGAATTTCTTCTTTTTCTTTGCCGCTTTCAGTGCCGATATTCCTGCGAATCCTCTCAAAAATGCTGGGGAAAGCGTCTTCTAACGTTTGCGGGAATGTGCTCGGCTCCAACACGGCCCGTGCAACTAGCTGCGCATGCTTATAAGCCACGCTAGATAGCGTAAGCTCCACAGCGTCTATAAGGTTTGAAAAACGTTCTTCTTTTTCTTTTTCGTAGGCGTAAATAAAATCGTAAATTTCCCTGAGGCTCATAGAAAGGAAAAGAGCGGGTGTAATACCCGCTCTTAACGCTTTAGGATAGATTTCATTTACCAGTTCACACGCACTCTTTAGCTTTCCTTGTCCGGTTTCGTCTTCGTCTTTGTCTGATTGTCGATCTGTCCCTGAATTTCCCGGTCGAATTCGGCAATCTGAGCCTTCGTAAAAAAACCGGAAACCTTCAGGATTTCATAAACAAGCAGACCCTTTTCTTCTAGCCCGAAACTGTCATATTCTTTGCCGTCAAGGGTGAAGCCGTCTGCTTCCATGTCGTCAATCATGGTATAGACATCTTTCAAAGCTATCCCATGATTCAGAGCTTGCAAAGAAGCCCAGAGAACAACGGAAATGACCTTGTAGAGATAGGACTTTTGAAACGCTTCGCCGAGCGAAAAACCGAGCTGATTCTCAGCCTCGATTTTTGCCTGTGTCGTTGCTTTAAGCTTATATTCTGTCCCCTTAACGCTAAGTGTGATGTAATTCTGCATAATTCAACCTTCCTGTTTGGATTGTTTGCTTAGGCCAGCGGCGCAATCGTCGGTTCGTCTTTTACGTCCTGCGTAGGGTAAATAATGATCGGGAATTCCAGCGCGTTGTTAGCCCCGGTGAAGGCTTCAGGAGCGCCAACCCAAATGCGTCCCTTACAGCTGAAACCCGAGTTATCCGGATAACGAACCCTGAACTCAAAGACTTTTCCTTCAAGGCTTTTGCAAGTTGCATAGTTCGTGCCTTCAGACTGGCCGGATTTCCCTTCTTCGTCTGAGCCATAAGCCGCAAGGAATTTCAGTTCAGAAGCGGCCGTCTGACCGGGGGCTGACGTGCCGTTCTTACCAGTAACGACAGAGGTGTCCACCATCGCTGGGGTCTGCTTCAGGGACGGGAAAGACCTCATGTTAATGATTTCTTTCCATTTTGATTCAACATTAGCTTCTAGCTTGGTCTCATGTGCAACAATACCGGGCATAAATGTTTACCTTCCTTTTCTAAAGTTTGTTTAGCGGAAAACGCCCATATTTTTCTGGTACGTTCCCTCATAAATCATGATTGAGCGAAACGCTCGAACATTCCCCGGAAGTGTTTCTTCTACCGGGGACACGCTCACCCTCTTAAACGCTTTGATGAACACGTCATCTATGGCTACATTTAGCTTCATGCGCTGCTCGGGGGTTTTGCTCCATGTGTTAAGTTGTACGCGAAGTCTCGTCGAAAATTCGGGATTGCTCGACGTGCTAATGGCCACGCTGTTTTGATCTACTTTCCAGCAGGCAATCGCTTTTTTATCAGTTATTCCCTCAAAGCGTTCAGGCCATCCGGGATACCATGTCGCAAGACCTGGATTAACTTTTTTCACGAGTTGGAAAATAAGCGTTTCATCAAGCATTCTCGCCTCCAACGATCTTTTTTGCGTACTTAGTACGCACATCATCAGCGACTTCGGCAAGCAGCTGTGACGCCGGGTACATGTACGGCCTTGCCTCCATACCCGGCCACGTTTCCGTGTATGTCACGCTTTCGTCCGGGTCTTTCGGCTGCCCATTTGCGGTGAGGCCTGACATACCGCGCTGCCCTGTGCCGTATTCAGCAAAAACAGCATGGTCGCAATTTGTGCCGAAGCTTCCGACGACCTCGTCGCCTTCGATTTTTGCAGCTTGCATGTGTATAGATTCTCTAAGCTCGCCGCTTTGCACGGGTGCAAGCGCTTTCGCTTGAGCCTCGCCTATCCCGGATAGCTCGTTCACCATGTCAATGGCACGATATCCGATCATCTCTTCCATGTCGGCAATTCGTTTTCTTAAGCCGTTGACCTGTACTTCAAAAGCCATTAGTCCACCTCCTTAATAAGCTGTAAGAGCAAGTGATCATGACTGTCTCGTTCGAGCTTCCCGACGATCTTATAAACCTTGCCGTTGTATTCGATAAAGTCTCCATTTTCTGCGGGAACTTTGTCTGAATACGTTAGTTCAGCGTCTTGACCGGCCACAAGTCCCCATTCTTTCGCAAGAACGGCGTCTGAAAGGATTTGAAAGTTTACCTTCAAAGTCCTTTCAACGTCTCCCGGGCCAGTCGTGACAGAACCTAAGCTGCCGATTTTTTCAACCTTTTTCCTGACTGCCACTTCCTTATCCTGAAAGCACTGCCGCTGAATCTTTTTGAAAATTTCCGGGATGATCATGGCCTTTTCTCGTCCTTGTCTAAGTAATACCGCAAGCGCACCTGTCGCCATGGGTGCAGGACGTCATAGAAGCGTCCAAGAACTGAATCAAGGCCTGTGCTCCTTGCTTCTGCGCTCATGGATTCGGCGGAAGAACGAAACGTTATACTTTGACGCCCGTCCGCTATAGAAGCCACTTCCGGCTGGTCTTTTGCGCGTTTCATGGCGACCGTCAAGTCTTCGTCAAGATAATCGGGGAAATTATTCTGAAAATAAAGCGCTGCCGCTTCCAAGAGAATAGGGTGAAGCTCCGCGGGAAGCTCCACCCTATGAAGCCAACCAAGAAGTTTGGCTTTAGTGATTTCCAGCTCTCGCAAGAGCTGGCTATCGAACTTAGCATCTGAAATATTCAAGCTCTTTTTCAGCTCATCGAGATCGGTCATGACTATTTCCCTTTCACTTTATTTGTTTTGTTTCCGGTTTCAGGAGTTCCGCTGACCTCAAAACCGAGTTCTTTCAGGCGCTCAGCGACTTCAACATCAGCCGTTTCTGCTTCGCCGTTTTCAAAACGAATCAGAGGCTTTTCGGCTTTGATATCCCATACCACCCCATTGCCTTTGATTTTGAACATGCTCATCTCCTTACGGCGTCGCAGTATCGCCTAAACCGGTGATAGTGCCGTGCAGGAAAGCCGGGCCATGTGCAAGCCCAATCTGTCCATAAAGCTGGAAGCGCTCAGACGCGCCAACCTTGGCCAAAGGCTCAAGGAAAAACACGCCTTTATTCGGCACGGCCTGAAACACCGGGGCAATAAGTCCAATGTCTGCAATCAGGATGGTATCGTCTGGCATGAATCTATCCCACGCAATACCGAGCTTGCAGAAATCCGTTTCAACGTCAGTGACATTCACGCCTCCAACGTTTCGAGTTGCAGGAAGGTTGAAGCCGAACTGTTTTGCGTAAATCTGCGAAAAAGCCTGCTTCTGCTTGGCAGAAACAAAAGCAACCATATTCGTAAACATAGCGCCGTTATTCGCCATTTCGAGGTACAACTGATTCAGGAGCTTGAGCGTCAGCACAGAGCCAGCGGCTGCAACGGTTGTCCCCTTAGAGCAGAGATCAATCATGCCGCGTGTTTTATTCGCGACATTATCCGCCGTTGACTTGGCAAACTTACCGCGCAAGAAGCTGTATTCGACGTCTCGCGCGACTTTAATGAGCTTCTGCTTTGTCTGCCAAGTCAGCTCATCCCGAGGGTTAGGAGCGTCCATAGCCGCATTGATACCGCTCATCTTCCCGCTGTTGGCCAGTTTAGAATACGTCAGATCGAGGACTTCCTGATGGATTTGTACCACGTTAGTTTCCTGTTTCCTAGCGATAGCACTAGCTGCTGGAGCAGTGGCCGAAGCCTTTTCTGAAATGTCCGGCTGCGTTGCTTCGGGGAGGTCGTAGAGGACGCCCGTCGGGAATTCGTCATTGTTCGTCTGCATGCCGCCGGTAAGGCCGCCGATCATAGAGAGAAACGGCGTCTGTGTGGCGTCTGCTGTAAAAAGTTCTCCTGCGTAGTTCGGGAGATTCCAATTCGTTCCAAGTCCAGTTACTTCAGGCATAGTTTAGTTTTCCTTTCATTTTTGTCTGTTGAAAAAATGTTCGTTCTTGATGCTGATTGCTTCAGTAAGATTGCCATCTTTCATGGCTTTGTTATATTTTTCCTCGTCTGTGGAAGCTGCATGCGTTTGCCCGGTCTTTGGAGGATTTCCCCTAAGCCGTTTATTCACCTGAAGCTCAACTTCTTTCGCCAAATTCTCAGCCAATGTGTTAATTGACTTTGAGCATGTTTCAGCGTTGGAATAATCAAGAAATTCCGCAAAATCAGGGGAAAGGCCGAGTTTCCCAAGCTCAATGACTGCCGTCGCTTTTAGCTCACGAAGGTTAAGCTCTTTTTCTCGTGCGTTAATCTTTTCCTCGCGTTGCTTGATGAGGTATTCAGCGCGTTCGCTTTCTTTCATTTTGGTAAGCTTTTCGGCCTCGCTAAGCTTTGCTTCAAGCTCCTCTTCCCATTTAGAACGCGCTGTATCTAGGGCGTTTTGAACTTGCCTGTCAAAAGCACTTTGATACTCTCGATTGTCCTTCAGCAACTGATTAAAATCAGGCGTTTCTTTCTTAGGCGTTTCTACCTGCTGCGCTTCTTTTTTCGGTTCTTCTAAGACCTGCTGTTCCACGTTTTCAGCTTCTTTTAGTGCCATGTTGTTTCCTTTCCCGGCGATTCATGCCCCGCCGTTAAAACCTATTTGTGCCCCCGCCGATTCATGCCCCGGCGATTGCACAGAAATAAAATGAGCCTTTTAACGCCTTGCTCAGGGCGCTTTGGAGGAGGTCAGATGATGAAACATCTGCTTGAGCCGCCCTCCGGGTGCGACCCGGAGACGCAGTACATCGCGCACGGCCATGTGGCGGCATGTTAAAAGGCGGGCATTTCTGCCCGCCCCTCCTAAGGTTGCGGCATTCCTTGTCATTTGCCGCTTTCGACAAACAAAAACAGCTAAGCCCAATTTATCCGATAATGTGCGTGTGACTTGCTGTCTTTACTCTGTCTGCTGGTCTTTCCCAGCTGCCAAGATAGGATGGATCACCGCCTTTCGTTGCTGTTTCCGGCCATGCTTCCTTATCCTTTCTACTGTATTTCCGAAACGCTCTAAAGCGATTTCAGACAATAAAAAAAGCTCCTTGCGGAACTTTCTCTGTCGGTTATTCAAAAAGACATCGTCGTGTTACAAGGAAAAGCTACCGTTTTCCCATTCCTGCAATATTTTCTCCTCTCCTAATTCTTTCAAGCGTGCAAAAACAGCTGCCTCATTTTTATCCTTCGTCGATGAAAACTTAAAACAACCAATCACGGAACAAAGAAGTCTTCTGACTTCTTCCTCATTTTCTTTATTTTTGAGCCATTCATCGGGAATATAAATCATTTTACCCCCTCTTTCTGCATCGCACAGGCTAAAATACTTTGATAAACATACCGTTCTTTTTCAGTTAATGAAATTATATCTTTGCTCATTGCGTTTTTCAAATCACGTTCCCAACTTGCGCGATAATCCTCATTTTCTGGCATATCCTCAAAAAGCATATCAAGTAAATCAGCCTCATGTTTTTCTATATAGTCGTGATATTGATTATAATACCCGTCAGGAAGGGTTACAGCTTCCATTTTTTCGTAAAAGTCCATCCATTTTGCGCCGCCACCGTTTAGTCTTTTAGTGAAAGCTAGCCTTCCAAAGTCTTGAATCGTATTGCATTTAGCATATTTTGGCATTCTCTTTATTCTAGGTAGATTTTCGACTAATTTTTCCGGGTAAGCCGGCGCAAGTTTTGTTTGTACCCCATAGCGTTCAAGTAAATAATGAGCCGAAGCCTCAGTAAAAGTTTCCTCAATATTTCTCCAAGGCTCTTTTAATTTTATGTCAGGTGTCATCCCGTCCCATTCTCTTCCTTGCGCTAATAGGTGGAATGCCTCATGGAACGCCGTTTTAACGCGATACTGAATAGGTCGTTTGTCATTAGAACTCAGCACATATTCAGAATAATGTAGTTTGTCCAACGTTGTTTGATCAGCAACAGCACAATACCCGCGTTCACGAATAACATCCATTTTAACTGTGACATCGCTACGATCAATGCCAAGATCATCAATTAGTTTCTCAGCAAACGCTTGGATGTCAGAGTTAGACTTAATTTTCGAGATATCCGGAAGGCCTCGCACAATTATATCGCCTGGCCTTAAATACTTGATTCCTCCGCGCTGTTCAGGCGTTAAAGTCCTTATCCACTCGTTATAGGTCATGTTGTATGGGACACTGTACTGCTTGCCTGTTAATGGGTCACGCGCCGTCCTCATCATCTTGGCCTCGACCTTAGCGTCAAAGCGTCCACATGTCGTTGATCGACAAAACGGGTGCAAAGGTGGATAGTTTATTCCATCTTTGCGGTTTTCATAGGTGTATTCTTTGCCCGTGTCAGGGTCGATGTTGCCGTCGTGCTTTTGGCAGGTTTCAGACGTTCGTTCGTCCAAGGTTGCGATGAAACGGTAACGCTCGAAGCCCACCCGCTCGTGAACGTATGCGTCTATTTGATTGTGTACCCGGTTTGTTTCTGTCCGCAGAAGTCGTTCTGTTGCAAAATTCGCCCCGGCTCGATCAGTGTTAATTAGCGTTTTTAGATCATCCATGCAGCGTCGCCAGCTTCTGCCGGTGCTTACATTAAGCGCAATAGCTGCTTTCGCTCTGTTAGCGACGGCACTAGTATTTGTCCACACCCTGTCGGAAAAATGCTTGCCCTCCCATTTCTCATCGAGCGTTGCGTGAATAAAATCATCTGTGATGGCCGCGAAAGCAAAAGAAAGCCCCGTGCCGTGCTGAATGTCGTACATCGTGGTCATGTAGCTCATTCTTGCGATAGCCTGAAGCGCTTCGTCCATCGTTGATATCTCTTTAGGGACGATAGAATATAGCGTCGCGTCCAACGATTCATAAATGGCCTCAAGCCTCGTTATACGTGCTGCATAGGCGGGAGCGTTAAGCTCTGCAAGGATCCTGTTCCGTTCTTTTTCTGTCAATGCAGCGTTTAGCCTCTCCCTAAGCATGGCGCGGTGTTCTGCTGTTTGCTTGACGGTTAAAAGGTGTTCTGCCTCTTCCGGGCTTGTCATCCCGGATAAAACGAAGCGGTTATAAATCCTTTCGATATCTTTTTTGATCTGAAAAAACGCGCGAGCATGGAGCTTGCATATCTCGTCATAATAGTCGCGCGAAAACTGTTCAATTCTTGTCAGGCGTTCAAGCGAGCGTTTCTCCCAGTAATCCGGCGTCCGCGTGTTCATGTTCAGGCCTCAGTTTCATTCTTTTCGTTTTCAGCTTCTATCTTCTCTTGATCTTCAGGAAGGCCGCCGCCGAACATTTCGCGAGCTTTCACGGCCTGTTCTTCCTTTTGCTGCTTCATCATCTCCAAGGCTTTTGCAGGGTCAGGAATAAACCAAAGCAGTCCATACAAAAGCTCATCAGGGACAATGCCCGCAAGCTGAGCCACAATCCCGGCAATTTCCGCCTGATTGACGGGCAGAGAGTGTGTGAAAACGACATCCACCTTGTTCACGTCCAGCGCTTCACGTTTAATTTTGAAGATGTTTGAAAAAAGCTTCATTCTTTCGTACAAACCGGCTTCAAAATAGCGTTCTTTTAGGCTCGTCAGCTCAGACAGCAGCAGGAGCTTGAAGCCCATCGCAACGCCCGACGAGTTCCCCGCAAAGTTCTGATCGGCAATGTTCGGAACCATCGAGAAGCGGTGAATATCTTCTGAAAGCGTTCGGCTTAGAATGTCCGCGTCTGCTTCAACAAGCTGTTTTGTCAGATAGGACGCTTCAGAATCCTTGTCAAGTTCTAGCAGCCTGTGTTCCCTCAAATACTTCATCGTGTCTGAGGTTTCATCAAAGTCATCGCCGAAGGATTGCCCCTTAATAACTAAAATCGCATCTACAAAGGCTTCCTTATCGTTGACGCGGTCAGACTGAAGCAAGTTATAAGCATCAATCAGAGAGATAACGCCTTCAAAATCGCCCTGTTCTTCTTCGTTGTTTCGGTACTCGAACATGGGAACGTCCCCGAAGTAATGCTGTTCTTCTTCGCCGTCTTTCGTCCACTCGCCGTCGATGTCGTCGCCTTCAGTTTTGTATTTTGATATTTTGCTTGCCGTGTAAACAGTGATCTTATACCCGTTGTCTTTTCCCTCTTCGTCTTTGACTTTAAAATAATGAACGGCAAACATACGCTTATGCTCCACCGTGTCATCATGGACAACAAAAGCATTGCGCGGGTCAAGCTGCACCGCGACCGGAACAGGGTCATCGTCTGTGCTCATATAGTCAAGCTCAACGGCCTTCCCGAATACAGAACAGTCCTGTTCTAGCTCTGAATCAATCGCAGAAATGTTTTGATGGTCATAGGCCTCCTGAATCGGCTGAAATGCGCTTTCTGCGGCTTCGTCTACCGTGTATTTAACAGGCCGCCCGACCATGTGGCTTGAAGCCGTCACCGTGATAATTCTTGCGTGATTGCAGACAATTCTGTTATTAGGCGTAAATTCAGACTTCATTTTGCGTTTAAGAATGGTATGCTGCCCGATAAAGTAGTTATTTAGCTTGTTCCATCGTTCAAGCTGCTTTTGATGCTCTTTGATGCAGGATTTCAGCATTTTGTCTGATGGATTCCCTTGCTCATCCATATACGCTCTATCTCTGATAATCATGCTATAGTCCTCCTGCGTACTTGTCGTGAATTCTTACTTTTCCGACCTTCCCGTATACCGTATAAATGACATAACGAAGCGCATCTAAAAAGTGATCGTTCGCTTTAATAGGCCGGTCGTCTCCGCGTTCTTGTGCCTTGTCGTCCCACACATAAGACAGCAGCTCTTTTCTCATGTTCTCAGCGGCTCTAACGACTTTTAAGCGCCTGTTCTCAAACAATGTCGAGACGGATGAAATCCCGTTCAGAACGTCATTGTTAGCACCTGCGACTTTTAGAGTTGTGTCTACCTTGATTTGATCAATAAATGCCAGCGCGGAAGGGTCAACAATGACCGTTCTAACTTCTGCATCGCCGATAAAGTCGATTAGCTCTTTGACCTTTCCCTCATTCGTCAGACTGGTTGCCCGGTGTTCTTTTTCGACATATAAGCTGCCGTCATTCAGCTCACAGACCATCACATAAGCTGTCGGATTGTTTTGTCCATAGTCGACACCCACGAAACGGCGGCGCACGTTGTCGCGTTCAGTGTTCGTGTAAATGTCTTTTTCTGTGATGATAGGCACTTCGTCAACGAGATTTTCCTCGCTGAACATGTTATAAATTACGCCTTCTGCCATCGCCCAAAGGCCGAGAATATAACGCAAATAAAAGACGCCGGAATATTGCGTAGCGTATTCTTTGCGCTTCTCGTCAGAAAGTGTCAGGTTGTCTTCCATGGTAAAGTGCAGGTAGTAAAAATTCTTTTCTTTCGCCCGGTCAACAATTTCAAGCTTCATCCAGTGATACGGCCCTTCCGGGTTGCAGTTCACAAAGATTTTCGAGCCGTCAACAGAGCAACGTCCCATCATCTGCTCGACAAAAGAACGCGGGAAAAGCGCCACTTCATCAGCGTATGCCCCTGCTGCCGTCATACCTTGGATAACGTCCTGAGAGGCCTCATTACTCGCACCGAACAGGTGATAGGTATTTGTCCCGACTATGATGTAATTGTTAGAACGGTTATAGTCATACGCCATGCCCCAAGCTCTCAAAATGCTGAGCATGTGCTTGACGACATTTCGCTTTAGCGCGCCCATGGAGCGTCCCGCGATGATGAAGTCTTGATTCTCAAAAGTGTTGAGGCTCCACTCAAGGAAAGAGCAGATCATGGCTATCGTCTTTCCTGAGCGAATGGCTCCATCGGCTATGATGACAGTTTGCTTTGCGTGTGGCGAGCCTTCTCTCCACCAAGCAAGCAGCTTCTGCTGTTTCGGTGAGAACGGCTGAAAATCAAAGCCGCCAGCGTTAAAGCTTCGCATCATTTTGGCTGCTCTCCTCTAATCCTTCAGGTGTTTGTACATCCTCATCGCTGAAAAGGTCTGTTATTTTTTCGGGGGGAATTGCTTTGCTTGCTTCTAAGTAACGCTTCAGGCCTTCGCCGGTCTTATCGTCAGAATCTGTATAGTTCCAAATAGGCCGCCATCTATCACGCTTGCGGTTATACAGCCACGCCATAATCGCCGCTATGTTGCCTTTCAGCGCCTCACGCAAAAGCGCGTTCTCCACGAGCGTATCTATATAGGCTTTGCCCTTGTTGATGGCGTCGTCGATTGCTTTTGAGCGCTTGCGCCAGTTGTAAATAGTTTGACGTGATATTCCGATTTCTTTTGCGGCCTCAGCGTCCGTCATCCCTTTATCTCGATAAAGAAAAGTTAGATAGGCCTGTCCTTCAAGTGTTTCAAATTCAGACATTTTTGGCCGCTTGTCGGGGTTCTGCCGCTCGAATTTCATGCTGAATCTCCTTTTCTGGTCAATAAAAAACGCCCTCAAGGGGCATTTGCTGGCTCTCAGTTATGTTAAAAATTTTTTGAGAAATTGATTATGCAGCTTGTTTTAGGGCTTTAGCTCATTGATTGAGATATTTATAATTTGCATGATTTACTCTGCCACCTTTTTTATAGTGTCAAACTTAATAATTTTAAGTTATGTTTTTAGCCTATACATGAGTTATTTTTAGTGCTATAATGAGCTAATAAAGCAATAAAAAAGAAAGTGATTTTTTTATGAAAGCTCTCACAATAAAGCAGCCTGCGCTGTATCACATAGCCGCGGGCTTAAAAACGGTTGAGCTGCGAACATGGGAAACGCCTTACAGGGGGCCTATTTTGCTCTGTTCGTCTGCTTCTGCCTGTGGAGTTGGCCGGGCGCTGCCTTGCGGGTATGCTCTTTTGATTGCTGATCTAGTCGACGTCAAAAAATTGACACCGGAACTTTTAGAGGCGGCTTACATCGAGGATTTACAGGATCCTGAGAAATATTTCGCATGGCAACTCGACAACATAAGGATGTTAGCCGACCCTTTTAAGATAAAAGGCAAATTACGCCTTTTTGACGTTGATTTCGACGAGCAAGCCGCCGAACTCATCTTTCCGCCTTTTACGTATGATAACGGCGAATGTACTGTTATCGACTTTTGGGAATACATCGGCATTACCAATCTTTGCCGTTAATTCTGCGAAGGACTTCCACGTCGATATATTCTTCACTCGGCGAAACGCCGAATAACTTGAAAAGCCGTTTGCGTTCTTCGCCGTCTTTGCAAATCACGGTGAAGTAGTAGTTAGCGTCGTTCAATTCCTCGAATTTTGCCCGATAACGTTTTTTATCGTCTTTCATCTGAGCGAGCATTTCCTTGTTTTCTTTCACGTCTTTAACATCAGTTAGACGCTCGACTAGCTCACTTCCACCAAACATAAGTTCTATTTCTGATTCAGAGAAGCCCATTTCATTGACGTCCGCGCCGAAATCCAGCATTTCATTCAGCTTATCAAGGTCAAATTCGCCCATCATAGACTGATTGTTCATCTGAACGTTCATGGCCATCTCTTCCGCTTCGTCTACATCCACCGCGGAAACCGTCAGCTCATAGTCTTGCGTACCCTCTAGCTCATCCATTATCCTCAAACGCTGATGACCGGAAACAAGATTCCCGGTTCTTTTATTCCATGTCAGCGTCGTAGTGAGGCCGAACTTTTTCAAGCCTTTTTTCAGCCTTTTCTCAGCGTCTTTTGAAATAACGCGCGGATTATAGGGCGCGTTTTTTATGCTTTGCCTGTTGATGGTTATAATTTCAAAACTTTGACTTTTAGCTATTGCCATGCAGCTCTCCCCATTTCATTTCAGCCTCGATCAGCGGGAAATTTGATTTTATTTTTTCAAAATCTTCGGGCCATTCTTCCCTTATTTTCACGAGCTCTTTGTAATAAAGCCCGGAAAAAGAGCAGCCTAACACTTTATATTCAAGTCCAATCGGTAGGTTGAATTGTTTTGTATAGGCGATAATATGGCTTTTATTCCAAAAAGCGACCGGGTACAGGCGATATGCGCCCCAATGGATGCTAGAGTGTTCCCGAATCATGCTTCTTCTGAAAATGCTGTCAGATATCCTCTCGCCGCCCGCTATCCACGTATAGCCGCTCAAATATCGGATATAATCGTGTGCTTCTGAGGGCTTCACAATTTTCACGTCTAGGTCGTATTGTCGGAAACTCCCGTAACGGTAATATTCCGAAAGCATGAAATGCGGCAATCTCAAGATTTCAAGATCATATTTGTTTTCGTAATATTTGATAATACGTTCTTGGAAGTCCAAGCCTTTAACAATGTACATGAAATAGGGAAAGACATGCTTGAAATATTTCACGCATAAATCAAGCGTCACAACACTGTCTTTCCCTCCTGAGAAGCCCACTATTACTGAATCGGTTAGCTGTGACATTATCCTTATTTGATCGAATAGTGGTAGCATGATTAGTTCCCTTTCCCGCCGCGTGACTTTCTGTTAGCTGCTTTTTTAATGTCTCGCGCATTTTTTGTCGCAGCTCCTGAAGTAAAACGGGTTATGCCGGTATTCCGTTCAATCATCCTCTGATAATCCGTTTTTGCCATGGTTATCACCTCCTTTCTATTTGCTTCAAAAGTAAAAGAAAAGAACGGCTCCAATTCCTGAAACCGTTCTTTTCATGGGGGCTTTGCTGCTCGTTTAGTCTCTCATTACTATAATACCATGCGTGACAAGGACATGTTTCCGACACGATTCTGTCGTGTTATTCCGTTATTCACTAATTTTTATCGTTTTATACACCGTTCGCGCCGAAAAACAGGATAGAAAGTTTTTTATAAGCGTCTGATATATCCCTTTGTATGGTTCTTTCGTCGACATCAAAGAGTTCTGCCAGCGCTTCATTTGAAAAAGGTTTTCCGCGCCCGTCAGAGCCTCCAAGCGGGTCAACAAATTTGCGCTTGATAATGTTTGCCTTGCGTTCTTCCCCGGAGGCCTCACAGAGCCTATAGAACGTGTTCAAGGCGCTGTCTATATGCGTTAGTATGGTAAACGTTTCTGCGCGGCTCTGAGCGATGGCAGCGATATATGTCGGTATCTTTTGCCCGCCGATGTACCAGTCCACGCTATCCACGGCATTATCACAAAACGCCTTTAGATAGCGATAGAACTTCAAAGCCGTCTTAATGTCAAAGCGCACGTTTGTTTTTTCAATGATTCCCTCCGGGAGTTCACCTGCTATTTTCTCGCGTTTAGAAGCCATTTCATCCTCCGCTGTGGTATCATAGTATTTGACACTGTACCATTCACCACGCCGGAAGATTCCGGCTATTTTTTTATTCTTAACCGGCGAAGTTTTGCCCAGATTTTTGTTATCATATCAACGTTTTTTGTTATCATGTCCCGGATTTTGCTTTCAGCCGATCAATCTCGGCATTGAGCACATCAATGATGATGGACTGATGATACTCGTCATTAATGACAATCCACCCATATTGGCTAAGATCATACATGGCATCAGCAAGCGTTTCTTTTAGATCGTCTATGCTGTGAGGCTCGTTATCCATGGCTATTGCTCCTCCTCTTTAATGATTTGTAATCCACACACATCAGCAATTGATTTCTCAACTTTTGCACCGAGACTGTCTTTCCAGCCATTGAGCAAAAATATTGCATCACAAGTGAGCATTAGCTCAATTGAATTTCTCATGTAATCCGCCCTATCAAGGTCATCCACCATCCAAGCGGTATGCTTGGGGATATAGCCTTGTCTTTTTAGCCTTTCAGCTGCCAAGTAAAACGCCGCGCGATTATAATCCGGCTTCCCTGTCATTGGTCCAGCAATGTAAACTTTCACTTTTTTAGCTCCTCGTTTTTCTTCTTCTCTTCTTTTTTGAAAAGCTTTATCATGTTCTCGGCTGTGCAATCTCTGATCTCGTCATAGGTACACCACAGGCAGTCATCAATGTTGCTAATGTCCAGTGTGTAACAAATGGCTATAAGGCTGACCAAGATGTCGCCCACCGCGTCCTCTTGCTCGATGTAATCGTCGCGCAAAATAGCAGCGGCAAGCTCCCCAACTTCTTCCTGAAGCTCCACGGCCTGCCTGTAAGGGTCCGTTTTATCAATGCATCGTGCACTCACCAATTCTTTTACTTTTGCGATGAGTTCTTCCATGGTTAGTTCGTTTGTCATTGGTTTTCCTTATCCTCCGTATTTTCAGCCTGTGAATCCAAGCAAGCAGCGCGCAATTTCTTTAAACGTTTGTAAACTCTTTTTGAGCCTTAACATAGCCGTCAAGATATCCCGCGTTATAGCGTTCGCTTTCTTCAACTCTCATATTCCACCCATCGATGGCTTCATCTTCATCGTTAAAATATCTACTGCTAGCAGCGCATGAATTACAGGTAGCAATAAATCTTTCAGTGATAGGGCTTCTCACGATTTCGATATTTTCACTACCGCAAAACGGGCATGGCTTTAGTTTCTCTTTCATTTTCAATCCCTCTCTGTTTTTTTACAGCACTAGCTGCATTTGCCGTTTTTCCATTTCAGCAGCAACTGAACGCTCGTTACTATAGGCTATTAAGCTTTGCTGTATGTTTTTTGCGAAAACATCATCAAATCTTTTGCAGTATTCTTTTTTAATCTCAAAGCCGTAACTCTCACGTCCCAGCTGCTCAGCAGCCAGCAGAGTTATTCCGCTTCCCGCCACAGGGTCTATGACCACATCTCCGGGGCCTGTGAAAATCGTGATGAGTTCCCGCATTAAATAAATGCTCTTTTGCGTCGGGTGTATTTTGGGCGTCTCTGTGTCTCGCTTGTACTCAAAGCAGTTATAGATCATGCGCCCATCGTTTCTAAACTTCGGAAGCTTGTCCCGGTAAAGCAAAACAGCATATTCACAGTTCCCAACAATGCGCATATTGGCTTTGAGTACTTGAGGTGAATAGTTTTTGCGAAAAATCAGATTGATGTAATTCTGGAATCCGTACTGTCGCCCTAACTCAATCAGCTTGAATTGCTGTTCGTACCCGCAAAAGATAATCATGCATCCAGCGTCATTCGTTTTCTTCGGCTCTTTTTTCAGCATACGGTTAGCAAAGTGCATAAACTCTGTGACGCGGAAGTTTTTGTCAGTATCAAAAAATTGCGCTCCGGCAAGCTCTGATTCTCCTTTCTTGTTATCCCCGTCCACGTACCATTGAGGGTTTGAGCCGTACGCCTTATTCCCCACGTTATAGGGGATGTCCGCGATAATAAGCTGAGCTTTAGGGATGTTGTATCTCTTGAAGTTTTGAAAATTATCATTGAAGAGTTTCATTTTTTTCTGTGTCCTCTGATGGTATGTTCGCAAACAGGTATAAGCTTTCTAGTTCTTCTTTAGTGTGTACGCGCTGCTCAAAGTTACCCCTCGGGTCAAGCCGTTGTGATGATTTATACTGTCCAGCTCCTCCCCGGTACTTCCCTGCATTATCCTGAGCGCTGGAAAGCCAGCGAACACAGAAAGCCTTTATGCCTCGTGCTGTCTTTCGGCGCTGCTTGTTAGCGTCTAGCCATGCGTACATCTTTTTCAGCTCCTGTAAGATGTCCACAGCAGGAAACAAGCTGCACCACTCTTTATATTGCGTCTCAGTAACCGGCCACATGCTCCCGTTATTCAATGGAAGCTCAATAATTGATTTTTCTTTTGTTTTTTCAGGTTTAGGCGCTGAGGCCGTTTCGGACTCAGTGCTATAGATATCTCTTTTATTCTCTTCTCCTTTACTTTTATTTACTTTACTTTGTGTACTTCTGTTACCATTAACTCGGTTATTGTCGTCATTAACTGAGTTATTGCTAACATAAACTAGGTTAGTGAAGTCAGAAACATCGATAAGAAGCAGTTTTTTATGAAGTTCGACTTTAATTCTGCGATTAGCCGCACTTAAATAGCGCTCCTGTATTCCAATGGATGTGAGCACGTGATATTTGTTATAGGTATCGGCATCGAAGAAGCCCGCCTTGACCGCCTTATCGACAGTATCCTGTACTGCGCCATCGCTAACCCCAAGTTCATCAGCAATTAGAAACGGCATATCGTTATCCCACTTCATGTAATACCCTTTATCTTTATAGATATTACAGAGCAGGCTGATTAGTATAGATACGGAAGCTGCTCCGCCAGCTCGCATAACCTTTCTGACTTTAACGTTTTGCAAGAACCCAGTATCAAATGGAAAGTAATCTAAACCTTCCTTAGGTGGCCTTGCCACAGCATCACCCCCTTACCTCTTCCGTGCCCATCGATCGAGAGGACTTGTGATATCAACAATACACACCTCACACCGCGGGTTTTCTGCATAATATTTGCCTGAAATAACATTTGATATCATTTGATCATCTTTCCACGCAATGCCGTTTAAAGCATCGCCGAAAACCTTAACGATGTTATCAATGTCAGGCTTCGTTGCAGCCCTAATCTCACCGCTCAGCGCGAGTTCTTTCCATTCTTTAGGCCGGCTCTTTGGTATGGGAAAATAGACGCAAATCATAAAATCATAGTATCCAGAAAGTTGCCATTCCCCTTTATAGGCGTTCAGCGCTTCCATAGCACATACTTTGATGAGATTTTCATAACTAGCCGTTTCTTTCGGCGTGTACGCCCTGCCCGTTGCCCGTAAAAACCGCGGGCGTCCCTTGCCCTGTGGAGGCCCCGGAACAGTGAATTTAAAATATCTGATATTATCCATTTCCGCATTTCCACGCAGCAATATCATTCCCGGACGCCGTAAAGACGTCCGGGGAAAATGGCTATCCGATGATGACGAAATCCTCTAAGATGTCGTCATTAAGTTCGTTTCGGAAATATTCTTTGATATTGTTAACTGCTTGAATCTTCCATGCTCCTCCATCGGCCTCCCACAATCCGCAATAAATGGCCTTTTCATTATCGCCACATTCACGGTCTTTCATGCGGAAAATAAAGGCTGATGCAGGTTGCATGATGTCAATGAATGTCCGATAGGGAGCGAGTGTGACCGGATTCGGAATTTTAACATCCTGTTTTTCATTCAGAATTCCCTTGATGATTGTCGCTTTCTGGCTCATCCCACTATCTGAGTATGAGGAGATGGTTCCGGCCTGAACGTTTGAAATGAGATTAAGCAAAAGGGCATTATCGGTATTTAGCTCCTCCGCATTTTCAAAGCAGCTCGCAAGCTGAATCTGAAATTGCTCGCGTTCGATATATTGCCCGATATAGATATCCGGAAGAACAGCTTGTGCGATCATGATCTGGCGTCTTTTCATATCATTATCCAGTTCAGAAATAAGCTTAACTGTCTTTGGTGATGAAACATGAATGATGAATCGCCCGGCATCTTCGCGGAGGGAATCAAGATTTGATTCTATATAGTCGAGCATACTGCTCAGGGTAGATACGCGCAATTCTTCCGGGTATTTGAATTTAGGAATTCTCGTGAGGGATTTATCCGTATAATATTCACCTTCACATTCGACAAGAGAAGGGCCACCCATTCCCTGAATAAATTCTAGCGCTTCACGTGTTAAGTCCATGTCAGTTCACCTGTTCCTTTCTCAAATCGACGACTTTGTCAGGATAATTCATGATTTCTCCGTCTTTGTTGGCTTGGTAGCCGTCAATGTCTTTTGCTTCTTCAAGGCTCATTTGCCTTGCGTCGATCGTCCTATACTCCACGGCAAACGCCTTCCCGGTATCAAGGTCTTTACCGGCGGAGAAATTCGCGATAATACCTTGAGGCGGGGCGAGCTTAGTTGTAACGTCACCGACCAATCCCATGACGCTGCGCGTCTCATCTTGTGCGCAACTGAGTGTGATAATGAGCTTGCGCACAGGCTTAAAGCTGACGTTAGGATCCTGCATATTGTCCAGCAGCTTCTGCCATTCCTGCTGTACTTTTTCTGCTAAGGCTCCGCCTGCGATTTCATTTAGATTAAAAATGTTGTTTTGATTCTCCATGTTTTTTCAAACTTCCTTTCTTTTCTAAAACGGCACCGTAGAATAGGCCTTTCCCGCTTCGGCAAACATGGCCTTATCCTTGATGGCTTTCGGTATAGAATCATCCTTGAAATACTCAATAAGATCGAAGTTATTGCCGCTCATATGCGTAAAAATCAGCAGCTCCAGTGTAGGAAACATGGGCATAGCTGCTTCAACGGCCTGATTGACGGAAAGGTGTCCAAAGCCGGAAGAAACACGACCGGAAACATAAAGGCCGCTGTCTGAGCGCTTCGCGTTTTCTTCCATGCACTCCTGCGTATAATTGGCTTCGATGATGAGGACTTGCGGGCGAAGGTGTTTGACTTCGGGGACTTGCCCCGCGTCAACGATATAAAGCAAGGCTTCCCCGTCCATGTTGATGAGAAAGGCGCAAGGCTCTTCGGCGTTATGAATGATGTTTATTCGCGAGAACTCAATGTCTTTTAGCTCGTGAATATCCCCGATAGCAATAAGTGGCGCGTCATGGTTCGCTTTGATCTTTTGGGGCAGCATGTTTAAAGCCTTCAATGTTCCGGGCGTGGCTATCATTGTTGCGCCGTATTTGCTGTGTAATTCGTCAGCGTATTTTGCATGGTCGCCGTGTTCGTGAGTGATAAAGAATGGCTTATTTGCGATACTAAGTCCCTGATCTAAGATGGCATCAGGAGGTGCCCCGGCGTCTAAAAAGACGCCGGTTCCGCTCTCTGATTCGCAATAAAAGCAATTCCCGGATGAGCCGGTAGCAATACACTTAATCCTCATGATTTAGCCCTCCATCCACGATTCATCGGGGAAAGCGTATTGCTCCCCTAAATTTTCAGGCGCTTCGACCGTTGCTTGGGCTTCTTCTTGAGGCTGAGCGTTTTCGCTATTAGCGTTTTCCATCTCGGGAAGCGCGATGGTTTCAGGCGTCACGTCTTTCATTTCTTGTTCGGCGGCCTGATCTTCCATTTCTTTCAAGGCTTTTTCAGCCCCGTCAGGCAGCTTAATGCTGATGCGTGTAGCATGGCGGCGGATAGCCTTAGCCTGTGCCATCTCGTCATACCATTTTGTCCAAGCCTGGCTGTCCGGCGCTTTGCTTTCTTTTCTCCTTTTTTCGATATCTTCAAGGCTGTGCGTCATGATTTTGCTCGTCCCATCCTCAAACGTCACGATCGTGACATATCCCTTTCTTTTGCCAGAACCGAATACATCTTCTTCGTAAGTCCAAATATCATTTCCGGGCGTCCGCTTGACGGTGAATGTGTCGCCCTCTTTGATCGTAAAGCATGAAAAATCAATGATTTTCTTCCCGACGGAATAAAGAAGCACAAGTTTTTGATAGCCTTTAGCCGATGGGCTGCATTGAAGTTCGACTTTTCCAGTCTTTTTATTGCCATACGGGATGGCGTAACACTCGTTATTCCCAGCATCAAGCCCCAGCGTCACCATGCGAATGCAGTCCATCATAAATTTAGACGCGTCCACTTTCGACCAATCGGCGCCGTATCCTTCAAGCGCCGAGTTTCCCCGGATAACGAGGTTCGCGGTGAGCCTTTTAGCCTCTCCTGAGCCGATAACATCCGGAAGCGTTGCGACTTGCTCCGCAACTTTCGCCATGAAATACTGAGTGACGCTATTCACACGCGCCTGTGCCAGCGCTGTATTTTTTTCTGACATTTTTAATTCCTCCACTTATTTTTTGCTTGCTGATGGAAGTCCATCAACGACGCTAAGCTCAGCATCTTTAACGGCCAGCCCGATAATGAGCTGACCCTTTAATGCTGAAAAATCCACATCGGTATAGCGTTCCCCGTTATCAATGAGAATCGGGCAGCTAATCCCTAGTTTTTCTTTCAAAAATTCTGTGAGCTCAAGACCGGCTTCCAGCTTCCCGGCAGTGTTAAGTTCTGAGTACGGCACGCCATTTTTCAGAATTTCAAACGTTTCTTTGGGCGCGCCGTTTTTCTGGATATCCAAAACTTTCACACTGATAGTTTTAAAGCTGCTGTTTACGGCCTTAACGATCATCTCCGCGCGATAAAACAAGAAGTCTGCAAGGTCTCTGAGAAACTTCTGCGCCTCTTCAAAATCCTTGTTAATGTCGCGCTCTCGCTGTTTTAATTTGTCCCGCCGCTCGTTGTTTTCGCGGATATAATCGGCCTGAGCGCATTGCTGATTCAGCTCGTCTATGCGCTCTTGCATGGCGCTATCAATCGTCGGGATTTGTACCGGCTCAGGGAGGTTCGCAAGCTTTTGCTGTGCCTCTTTAATCGCCTGATTCACCTCTCCTGATTTTGTTTCATCTGCGGTAATTTCAGCAGCTTTAAGGTTGGCTAATTCTTGCTTTGCTCCATAAATCTTTTTAGCGATAGAAATCCCTTCATCGGCTATGCTTTGCCTGCGCTCGTTAAGTTCGGCTTGCAAGGCCTGAAGCTTATCTGTTGGGAGTTTTTGCCCGCAAAAATGGCAGGTATCATCAACCGGGCGAAGCGCTTTATAGTCTGCTGTCAGTTCAGCTCGTATGCGCTCCATTTGCTTGATTTCGTATTCTTTCGCGGAAACTTTAGAATCGTGTTCTAATTTTACGCGCTCAAATACAGCTTCTCTTTGGCGTTCGAGCCTTTGAAGCAATGCTTGCAGCTCGTTTTTATCAGAAGCTATGGCCGCGTTTTTCTTTGCGGCCTCTTGAATATCCGCTTCAATGCCTTTGATTTTCTCGCGTAGCTTATCGCGCTCAGCAAGAGCAGCAGAGCTATCAAAAAGCTGCTGGCCTCCCAGTTGCTCATCAAGTAGTTCCACCTGAGCGCGGATTTTATCTCGTTCGGCTTCTAAGTCCTTGACTTTGAGGTCGTATTTGTCGATGAGTTTTTCAGGTTCAGCGTCACTCAGTGCCGGGCGTAAGTTCGTGCGTGTTTTAACGCTCTTCTTCTCCATGTAATCGCAAACAGCCCCGGATTCAGGCGTGGGGAAAAACTGCATAAAGGTTTCCCGCTGCTCTTTCCAGTGGATTTCAGGGAAGTACAAGGGATTGCTGTACATTTTGAAGCGCTCCGGCGTGCCGAAGATTTCAGCAACAAAAGCGTCAAATTCTTTCAGCGTTTTGCATGGAGCGCCGTCAATGTACGTTTGAGCCGTTTTCCCTCCCTTGAGTTGCCGCCTAAGCTCACGTTTTTGCCCGTTAATGCTTAGCGTTAAGATCACATCCGGCTCGGCCTCTGTCGCGCTGTTGTCGACGTTTAAGGGAACGATGTCAAACTTAGACCGATCGTCAAGGTCTTTTCCAAAAAGGCACCATGTGATTGCGTGGAAAGTGTTGGTTTTCCCGCTTCCGTTTTTGCCGATAATGCAGCAACGATCAGAAAACTGATGGCTACGATTTGAGATTTGCCTAAAATTAGAAATGGCGATAGCTTCAAATTTCACGGTATTCATGCGCGCTCTCCTCCCCGCCCGGTTCTTGGCTGCTCAAACTCGATAAATCGATCAATGATTGCGACTTTAGCGCCGCGCTTGCGTAGCCAGCTGACGAGCACTTGCTCGCGCTCAGTCTGCCCGTTTCGGCGTAAAACAATGGTCGCCCCCTTGCGTAAGCAATCATCAATCAAACGCGCTTGCCGCTGGTCGGGTGCAATCGAGCGGTATAATTCCATCGTTTCATCAGGATTCATTAAGTAAAAATTATTTTTCATGGCTCATCCTCCCCGGAAGGCACAAGCCCGAAAGACAAAAGCAGATAAAAGAGGCTGCAAGGCCTATATATGGGGATATCTCGCCGTCAACGATACTCACGGCGCAGGCGCTGCCGATGATAAAAAGCCCCATAAATAGCGCGGCTCTTAACAAGCTTTTAATGATTCTCATGCCCGGCCTCCAATCTCGTATAAAAGAGTTTGCCGATGTCGTGACGTGTTAGCTTGTAACAGTCTTGCCATTTAATAATCCACTTTGACGGGAAGGGCGAGCCGCAAGCCCGATAATAAGACACCGCGCCGGGTGTGACATTGACCTCCCGTGCCATGTCTTTGTAATAAATGCCGAAATATTTGCGCCACTCGTCAAGCGGCCTATAATCGATTTTTCGTGGTATAATAGCCATGTGTTAATCACTTTCTAGTCTGCCTTTGCAGACGCGGCCTGAGCGCTGGTATCGCTTGGGCTTTTCTTTTTTCTTGATTTCTTGATATCCTCTGCCAGTTGCAGAATTAAATCCTCGGATTTTTCAGAAATTGTTAAAATCGTCCTTTCAAGGTGTACACCAATCAAGTCAGCATCCGTCAGGTCTGCTCCCGTTAGGTCGGCGTCAATCAGGCTGGCATTTGTCAGATCGGCGCCAATCAGGTTGGTTCCTCTCAGGTCGGCATTTTCCAGATCAGCGCCCGTTAGGTCGGCATTAATTAGACAGGCTTCCGTCAGACGGGTATTTGTCAGATCAGCGCCCGTTAGGTCGGCATAGGTTAGATCGGCATAGGCTAGATTGGCATGCGTCAGGTCGGAATTCATCAGTTTGGCTCCTCTCAGCTCGGCATTCATCAGGTCAGCACGCTCCCCGCCTGATTTTCCTCTCAGCCACAGCTTATGTTTCTTCAAAATCTCGTTCAGTTCTTCTTGTGTCATGTGTTTCTCCTTTTGTATGTATTAGAACAGCCAAAACATTTTTTTCTCTAGATTCTTTACCCGCGCTTCAAGTCGATATAGTCGTACGAGGATTTCTTCTGTATCTCCATCTTTACCGCCGATATATTCATCTGCCTCTTCATCCATTCGCGTGTCACTTTGTGTCATTGCTGTTTCTCCTTTCTTCCTGCGTATGATGATTGGTTTGTAAGTAATCCATTTGTCCAAAGCGAATTAAAGAGCCGAGGCTTTTGTGACTGAGCACCTTGCCACATACTCCTGATAAGCGTCGCGGAATTCTTCTTCGCTTACCGGCGGATAGCAAAAACTCATTCCGGCGAAAATGTGAGTTTTGATATCAGGCTGTGTTTCTGAGGGTTTTAGGATAACTGAGTAGCCCTTGCGATTAATGAAGCCACCGTCTTGTATTGCTGCAATAAGGACATCATTTTTGTTTGTGACGATTATTTCTGTCACTGTCGTTCCGCCAATTACCATGACATTTCTCCCTTCTATTATGCTTTAGTTGCTTATTGATCAACCTGTTGAGTAAAAAAAATGCTCATAACATCTTCCGGATTAGTAATACCCAAAACGTCGCACAAAATTTCTACTTCGCCTCGCGTGAAATCACTTTTGCCGCTTAGCTTGTTGTATAGCGCCTGATCGGTTATATCAAGAGATTTTGAGATAAAATTCTTTTTTATACCCTTATCATTTATTAGTTGCTCTAGCGCCTCTCGGTTCATCTGTAGCACCCCCTTTCTGGTTGATTGTGATTCAACTATATACTGTGTTGCACTGGCTGTCAACTATTTTTGTCGTAAAATAAAAAAATAGTTGTGTTATTTGACAACTTGTAATATTATTGTCACATAAGCTAATTTAGGAGATGAATCCTATGAACTTCGGAGATCGAGTTAAATTTAGAAGAGAAAGTCTAGGGATGACGCAAGAAGAGCTTGCGTCCAAATTAGGATATAGCGGAAAGTGGACTATATCGAAGATAGAAAATGGAAGCTCTGACATCCCGCGTCAAAAAGTTGTGGAATTTGCAAAAGCGCTAAAAACCACTCCTGTTTTTTTAATGGGATTTACTGAGGATGCTCTTGATTATTCGAGCTACGGCCTTACACGTGTTGAAAAACATGAAATTCCCCTTTTAGGGCGCATTGCTTGTGGTAAGCCGATTTTCGCGGATGAAAACATTGAAACGTACATTGACCCGAAAGACGTTGAAGCCGATTTTGCTTTGCGCTGTGAAGGTGATTCCATGATAGATATGGGCATAGAGGACGGTGACATCGCTTTTATCCGTAAACAGGAGACGCTCAACAATGGAGACGTCGGCGTTATCGCCATAGACGATGAGGTAACATTAAAACGTTTTGTCCGCTACCCTGACCGCATCGAACTGCATCCGGCAAATCAGAAATACATGGCGTTAATTATCCTCGAAAGCGAACACAAGGATGTCCGGATTATTGGAAAGCTCGTCGGCTTTTATCATCAAGTCGAAAAAGCGAGTGTGAACACGCCTGCTTAAATAATTTTGAAGAGGAGAACGAATCATGAAAAAGGTCGAAGAAAATCCCGAATCCTATAGCCCTTATGATGAGAGGCCGCGTCAAGCGAATGTCAGACCGGCACACATTGAGTACCAGCAACAACGCGATTACATGGAGCCTCAAGGGCAGCATCCATACGAGGCAAAGAAGCCTAAGAATAAATTAAAAATCCCATTTATTATCGTTTCGGTTTTGATGGTTTTCTTTTTCTTTTTATTGGTTTCCGTGCTTTCAAAAATGAGTGAAATGGAGCTTCAAGAAAAAAACGTCACTGACGATTTCCCGGAGGTAAAAGAAGAAAAATACGTGCAGAAAGAAACACGTCCCGCGGCTAAGGATATCAGAACAGCTCAATCTGTTTGGGCAAGCAAAGACACTCCCATAAATAAATTTGACTATTACATTGACGGCGATGAGATATTTATTAAAAAATACAAAGGCTCTGATAAAAGGGTGAGAATAGGCAGCTCATACAATATTGACGGTAAAACGTGTTACGTCGCAGGCTTAACAGATGCAACATTTCTGTTTAGTCGCGTTGATAGCATTATCATCCCCGAAGGGGTGCGATCTATTGCCCATTATTCATTCAATAGCTGCGGCGCAAAATTCTTTTTCCTTCCTTCAACTCTTACTAATGTCGATGAATCATTTTGGGGATACTTCCACGAAGTCAAAAAAATATATTATGGGGGAACGCGCGAACAATGGGACGAAATATTTAATGTTGATCGAGGCGAATTAGAAGTCGAAGAAATTATTTTTGAAGCCAAGTCCGAGGACTTAAAGTAAAAAATCCGGTTTTCTCGCGAAAACCCCAAAATGCCGTAAATAACCATTTCGCTAACGTCAGCGAAATGGTAGAAAGGCTAAAACAACTAAAAAAAGATAACCCCAGGAGCATGGGAATTCTCAGTTTACACTTACTCCCATTCAGGAACCCAGCTTTTTCCTTCGCGAGTTATCTTTTAATAATAATAACAAAACTAGCGGTAATAGCAAGAAATTGAAACTTACTTTTAATTAAAAAACAGGCCGTCCCTCAAACTCTACCAAAGTAACCGGGACGGCCAAACAAACAAAAGCCCGGAGCCTTTGCTTACCTACATTTTAGCACAAGCCTCCGGGTAAAGGAGGCCATTATGCCTAAAAATGCTATTCTCAAGGTTCCCGACGGGCGCTGGCAGTATCAAGTGATGGACGCGTCCGGGAATCGGCTCACCATTAAATCTAAAAAGGGCGAGAGCAAAAAAGATTTCAGGCTTCGTTGCGATGCCTTAGACGAGCAAGCCGAAAATGCAAATAATAGCAAATTCCGAAACTTTGACGAACTTTTCCACGCTTGGCTGGAGCATCACGCAAAGCCGAATCTATCTTTGAGTGATATCCGCATGACGGAAAATGTTTACGAGCAGTTTATACGCCCCTATCTCGGCCAAAAAGAGCTTGGAGAGATCAGCAAGCAGTTGATATATCGAACACTCTCCAAAGCCGCTCAGAGCGTACAGGGAGGTGCCAGCAGGTCATACGTTGCCAAGATGAGAGGCGCTATATCAAGGCCGTACAACTGGGGAATTAGTTCCTTGGGACTTGATATCACAAATCCAACAATCGGGCTGGTTTTCCGCGTTCCGGATAAACCTAAACGTCAGCGCGTTATTACTCCTGATGACTGGGAAAGGATTCAGGAGGCAGCGCGGTATTCTAAATACTTGTGCTATTTCCAGCTCCTCTATCAAACGGGGCTGCGCCCTTCTGAGGGCTTAGGACTGCAAGCCGACGACATCAAGGACAATCAGCTTGAGATTAGACGCGGAATCACAATCTATGGCCAATCCGACCTAAAAACAGATCAGGCGGAACGCAATATCCCCCTGACGCCGGAACTCAAGCAGCTACTCTATAAGCAAATATCTGCGACGGCTTTCAAAACGTCAGAGCACTGGCTATTTCCAACAGCCGGAGGGCTTCCCGATATGTCTGCGGCTCAATCAGCGTTTGAAAGAGTATTAAAGGGCACAGCCGTTTATTCCCGCGGAGGGAGAAACAAGCTGAAAAAATTAAAGCTGCTTACCCAACCCGTTTATTATACGTTGTACGATTTCCGCCACACGTTCGCAACGAGAATGGCGGAATCCGGGATGCCTCTTAAAACTTTACAGGCCATCATGGGGCATAAAAGCATATCCACGACGATGCAATTTTACGTCGATGTTACCCCGAAAATGCTTGAAGAAGCCGTAGATTTTATGAGAATTAAAAGCGTTTGAAAAAAATTGCTACCAAAAATGCTACCAAAAATAAATTTATTCAGAGTTCGTATAAAATGAAAAGCCCCGAAACCGTTTGATTTCGGGGCTTTCAAGCTGGCGCGCCCAGTAGAGATCGAATCCACAACCT
>ERZ1031273.103-NODE-103-length-42700-cov-9.293305_pt1 | contig 42700 bp, 37 predicted proteins | sample MGYA00516575_ERZ1031273 | MGnify/ENA primary metagenome ERZ1031273 (study PRJEB33718, sample SAMN03159816) | human skin metagenome | collected 2014-02-25 | study: EMG produced TPA metagenomics assembly of the PRJNA266117 data set (Human skin bacterial metagenome... | reverse complement strand
ATCATACGCACCTCGCCAGACCACGGCACGGGCTACGACATCGTGATGCAGGGCATTGCCAACGAGCAGGCACTTATGGAGTCTATCTACATGGCTATCGATCTCTATCGCCATCGCATAGCTGACGATGAGGCTCGCAGTAATGTGCTGCCTAAGCTCTACAAGAACAAACGAGGAGATAACGAGTAAATGCAAAGAGCGACAAAGGATATGGAGCGCATCAATGGACTCATAGCTCGCAAAGGGATCAGACCTATGACAGATCGCATAGCCCATGAAGTGCTGGCGCGTACAGACTTTGCCGAGGCTCACTACATGTCTATGCTGGCGATGCTTATGGGCGTCGTCGCAGCTTTCACACTGATCGATCCGATCTCCCTATGGAGCAGCATCGTCGGCTCGGTAGTCATACTGCTGGCTCTGATACTCAACGAGACCGCTTGGTCGATAGAGCGACAACGTGTCGCGAGACGTACGATCCCGACGCTCGGCAAGCAGATCGTCTTATGGTACACAGCTACCCCGATTGTCATACAGCTGGCTCTCCTCGTCTCCTTGCCGATACGTATCAGCACTTACCCGCCACAAGAGGCAGGAGCTGCGGGAGTGTCGGGTTGGTGGTACGCAGGGCTAGCACTTAGCATCGTCGTACTTTACCTCTATCAGCTACTCATCGAGTACTTCGTCAGGTACTATCAGCGCAGCATGTCTGTACAAGTAGAGGCACAGCACTACGCCCCGCTCTTCGCCTACCGATACCAACGAGGATATCAAGCAACCAATCCTAAGGGACCAGAGAGTCTGCGGACCAGGCGTGCGCTCTATCGCTTGCTCACGCTCTGGGAACTCTTCCTCCCGTGGCATTATCGTCTGCAGTCGCTACTCTATCGGCATGCGCATCAGAGCGGCGTGCCAGCTCAGTTTGTTCAGCAGATGCCCCAGTATAAGCGCAGCGTCGGTGTCACGCTAGGTCTGCTCAGCAACTACAACCGCTGGATACTGCTCGTCCTCACCCTAGCCTTCCGTTGGGAGCTTTGGTATCTAGTTGTGACAGGCGTCGTCATGACGCTGATGACCCTAGGGGTGCAGCTTTACCTAGAGTCGGAGTATCGCAAGCTCTACGAGGGACTTCTCAGCAACCTACATCGAGAGGAGCAACAAGAGTCTCCACAATAGAGCTATGAGTACAGAGGGAAAGCGACTACATATCTACAAAGCTTCGGCAGGAGCGGGCAAGACCCACACCATGACGGAAGCTTTCCTGCGCCATGTCCTGGAGAAGCCTAGGAGTAGTTACCAAGAGGTGCAGGCGGTCACCTTTACCAACCTAGCGACTAGAGAGCTCAAGGAGCGATTCTTCAAGGAGCTCTACACATTGGCGACAAAGCCTCAAGAGTCACCTTTCTACGACAGCTTTAACAAGGAGGGTTACAGCGATGCGCAGCTATCCACAAAAGCACGCACGGCACTCCAGTCCATACTCTTCGACTATGGCGGGCTACGCGTCAAGACGATCGACTCCTTCTTCCAAGACATCATCCATGCGCTAGCGATCGAGCTCAAGCAGCGTCCCTCGACGCGCATCGAGCTCTCCACAGATCAGATACTAAGTCTAGCTGTGGAGCGACTCTTTGAGCAGCCCTCCCCCATCGCTCAGCAAGCTATCAAGAGCTTTCTGGTCAATCGCAAGGAGAAGTCTATCTACGCCCTGCGAAAGAGCTTGAAGCTCTTTGCCAAGCAGCTATACAACGAGCAGATACAAGAGCACGCCTTCAATGGGGAGAGGCTTTTTGATCCTCAGACCTACGACAGCTTCGTTCGTGCTGTCGAGAAGCAGATCGTGGTGGTGCAGGAGCAGATCAGGGATCAGGTGGCAACAGCCCGATCGCTCGTCCCCGAGGGAACCAAGCTCCCAGGTGGCAAGAACTCGCCACTGACGAGGCTCACGGATACGACAAAGGATGAGCCGACGATCGGTGCTACAAACTCCTATATAACCGCTACCACCTGGGATAAGTACTTGAAGAACCTAGATGTCACCGAAGCCCTTGACGATCGCTACACCAAAGGCATCGAAGACTCCCCGCTGATCAGCATCTTTCAGACGATACTCCGCCTCTACACAGATCTCTTTACCCTACGTACTGCGATCAGAAATGGATACGAGCTACAGCTCCTCGGAGAGATACAGGAGAATGTCTACAAAGTATCTGAAGAGCTAGGCATCACGCTCCTAGACGATGCTAAGCGACTCATACGTACCCTCGTGAGCGGCGAGGGGAGCACCGCTTTTATCTATGAGCGGCTAGGCACCAAGCTGACGCATCACATGATCGATGAGTTTCAGGACACTAGTCGCTTTCAGTACGAGAACTTCGTTCCACTCCTTGAGGAGGCGCTGAGTAGTTCTGGTGAGATCTTCATCGTGGGTGATGTCAAGCAGAGCATCTACCGCTTTCGCAATAGCGACCCGATGCTCCTGCAAAACGATCTGAGCACAGACTTCCCCAAGGACCAGCAGACACTAAACCTACCGAACAACTGGCGTAGCGCTCCAGCGATCGTCTCCTTCAACAATCGCTTTTTCTCGCTCCTACCCTACGCCTCCGAGCTCAAGCTAGAGAGTTCTAACCTGATCCAAAAGGTCTACGATCCTGAAGAGGTACACCAAGAGGTCCCCGATCCAAACCAAAATAAGATAGGTGGAGTCTTCATACATCAATGGGAGAAAACGCCCGAGATATCGCAGCCAACAGCAGCAATGGAAGAGGACGACAACGCTGAGACGACTCCTCCAAGTCAGCTTCAGACAAAGATCGACTATCTCCTCCGCCATGTCATCCCCTCCATACGAGAGCGTGGCTATAAGCTCTCGGACATCGCCATCCTAACGCCAAATAACGACACCCTCCAGCGCATCGCTCAGGCTATCATCCTGTACAACAAAGAGCTCGAGAACGACAAAAACAAGAACCAGCACCTGCAGCCGCTTGCCTTCGTATCCCGTGAGATGCTCTCACTAGATGCCAACCCGCTCTACCGTCTCATCGTAGAGATCATGCAGAGCGTCCTAGTCAATGCGGGAGCCAGCGAGGAGCTTTACAGCAAGAGCTTCGAGCACCGACTAGCCGTAACGCACTATGCCGAGCTAGCTCGCAGCCTCAGTGACTTACCCGTCTTAGACCTCGCACGTTGCTACCAGGAGGGACTCAGTACCTCGCTCTATGAGCTAACCTTACTGATCGTAGAGATCGTACGTCCCCTCATCACCTCCGCCGACCAGTCCTACATAGACGCACTCCTAGACACCGTCCAGGACTACAGCCAGGACAACTACGTAGACCTGCAGGGCTTCTTAGAGTGGCTAGAGACTCACACCCCCAGACTAAGCTTAGAGACACAAGACGCCCTGCAGCTCCTCACCATACACTCGGCAAAGGGACTCGGCTTTCCCGTCGTCTGCCTCCTAGAGTACCAGATGAGGCTACTAGAGCATACGGATACCATCTGGTGTCGCGATGAGGAGATCATGGCCGAACTGCATAAACTCCTAGGCGGAAACGTCGAAATCCCCACCCTACTCCCTATCTCCCCCACCAAAGAGGCTCGAAGCACCCTCTTCCGCGAGAAGATTGTTGCCGAGGAGCATCTTGCTCTCCTAGACCGCATCAATGCGTTTTATGTAGCGATGACACGTGCCAAGAGCGAGATGCACCTCATACTCAGTGAGAACAAGGGGCAGTCGGGGACGAGTATCAACTTCGAGCGACTCATTTCTGAACTAGTCACACAGATCCAAGAGCCCGGCCATAATCAAAAACCTGATTTATTGTCACAGGAGACGATCGACCTCCAATGCTCGGAGCTCAAGGCCTCGCCGTCAGAAGATGCGGAGATTAAGCAAAGGATCTTTTACTATCAGACCGATCCTACCACCGCACCGCCTAAGCCTACGACACCCTCCAGCGACACCTCACGGCTCGTCAGCATACCTGGCAGAGAGCAGATAGGAGCTCTAGCCCAGCTACGTGTGCGTCGCTCCCAGAGCGTCTCCTATCAGGCGCAAGATGCCGTGCGCAATGGTCTCTTCCTCCACGCCTTGCTGAGTGAGATCGACTACCTAGAGCACGATGAGCTAGTGAAGCTACTCGATATGAAATGCCTTCAGGGACTCATCCCCCAAGATCAGCGAGACGCTCTCGCTAAGCTACTAGAGCAGGCACTCACAGACCCGAAGATAGCCGAATACTACGATCGAAGTAGTGGGTGGCAGGTGATCAATGAGCGAAGCATCGTCAGACTCTCACAAGACACCGAGAGCGAGACCAGACAAGCCCGCATAGAGCGTCCCGATCGTATCCTGTACGACGAGGAGCAGCAAGCAGTCATCATAGACTACAAGAGCGGTGGCGAGGCGCAGCAGTACACTGAGCGCCACAAGCGCCAGCTGCGTGGCTACCGCAAGGCACTCCTAGAGAGTGGCTTCAAGAGGGTATGCGCCTACCTCCTCTACCTCTCTGCCGATGGGCACCATATCGTCGAGGTAGACTAACCGGAGACCGTTGCATAAAGGCAAATCGCTGTGTTGCTTTCGGGATTCGGCTTCGGTCACATACGGAGGTATGCTCCCTTCAGACCTCACCCTCAGCGCCTTGCGCTTCATCCTTTCTGCAAAGTCTGGACAATCTTGCAAGCAAGATTGTGAGACTGTTGACTTTTGCAACAGTCTCAACCGCATCAAGCCACCGTCTTATCTCCTAGCGGCAAGCACTATGCAATAGGTCATAGCAAAAGGTCGCCACGTATATACTACGTGACGACCTTTTGCTATATATTGTACTGCTCTAGAGTACCCGTAGAGCATACGATTGATTTACTCGGCAGCCGTAGCTGTCTCCTCAGCCTGAGCCTTTGGAGCCTCCTCAGCGCCCTCCTCAGCAGGTGCTTCAGCAGCAGGTGCAGGAGCGGGATTCTCAGACTCGATGACGGCGTGATTCTCCGAGATGACGGTAAAGGTGATCGGAACGATCACATCGCGGTGCAGACGTACCTGAGCATCGTAGTCGCCGACCTCCTTGACAGCCTTCTTGATCTGGATGATCTTGCGATCGATCTCGAAGCCCTTCTCAGCGAGTGCCTCAGCGAGCTGGATGTTCGTTACAGAGCCAAAGATGACACCATACTTAGATGTCTTAGCCTTGATCTCTAGGTGTAGACCATCGATCTTCTCGCCAAGAGCCTGCGCCTCCTGCTTGATAGCTTCGAGCTTGTGAGCTCTCTGGCGTAGCTCCTCAGCAAGCATCTTCTTAGCGCTCTCGCTAGCGATGACAGCCTTCTTCTGAGGGATCAGATAGTTGCGTCCGTAGCCGTCCTTGACGGTTACGATATCATCCTTAAAGCCTAGGTTGATAATGTCTTCTTTCAGTATTACTTCCATTGTCTTATCGGTCTCTAGGTGATGATTACTTCATAAGGTCCGTTACGAAGGGTAGCAGAGCTAGGTGACGAGCACGCTTGACAGCCTGAGCTACACGACGCTGGAACTTAAGGCTATTGCCTGTGATACGACGTGGGAGGATCTTACCCTGATCGTTGAGGAACTTCTTAAGGAACTCGGGATCCTTGTAGTCCACATACTTGATGCCAGCCTTCTTAAAGCGGCAGTACTTCTTCTGCTGTACCTCTCCTGGGAGTGGTCTGCTATAACGACCTCTTCTTGTTCTTGCCATGATTACTTCTCTGCTACAGGGTTACTTTTCAGTGAGCGACGCTTCTCAGCATACGCATGGTGGAACTTGTCCTGAGCGATCGTTAGGTAGCGCAGGACCGTCTCGTCACGTCTCAAGAGTGTCTCAAAGGGCTTGATCACTGAGGGCTCAGCGTCAAACTCTATGAAGTGATAGAATCCGGTAGACTTCTTCTCGATGGGATAGGCGAGCTTCTTGAGCCCCCAGTGCTCATCGTTCACAATCGTGGCACCTGCAGAGGTGAGATGTGAGGTGAACTTATCTACCGCTTCCTTCATCTGAGCATCAGACAAAACGGGAGTTAAAATGAAAACGGTTTCGTAGTGGTTCATATATAGTTAGTAAAAACGCTATTGCCTGCAAAGGTACACATTTTTATTGGATAAACAAGCGATCCATTCTGCCGACCCTTAAGAAAATGTTTTGGTTCAAGCGACTCTTATCCGATATCCACGTGGAAATTCTCAAATCTCCACGTGGATATTTTTCATTTTTCACGTGGGGATTTGAGAATTTCCACGTGGAGATCGACACTTTCTAAAGCAAATGCTCCCGATCGCTTAACATCTTCACAGCGCCGTAACATTTTCGTCACAGGGGAATAATCCATTGGCCGTAATATTGCAAACGAAAAGGGAGGTCTCCCCGATAAGATCAGAATGGACCTCCCATTAAGATAGACAACTAACTTACTAATAGAACTATGAATAAGAGTACACTCAAGGCTTTAGCCTTCATCGCCATCGCCGTCATGACTGCCAGCTGTGCAGGCAAAGGTGGTCAGGTGAGAGAACTAGATGCAGCAGGAGCAACCTTCCCACTACCCTACTATACCGAGGCGTTCAAAGCCTATGAGGAGCAGTCAGGTATACATATTAATTATGGTGCTGTAGGCAGCGGTGGTGGTATCCGTAGCCTCAAGGACGAAGTGGTGCACTTTGCTGCTACTGATGCTTTTCTATCCGATGAAGATATGGCCGAGATGCCTCGTCCTGTGGTACATATACCGACCTGCATGGGAGCTGTCGTCATCGCTTATAATTGTCCTGAGATCTCACAGCTGAACCTCACGGGCGAGATCATAGCCAACATTTATCTAGGCAAGATAACACGCTGGAACGACCCCGCTATTGCTGCGATCAACCCCGATCAAAAGCTCCCCGACAAGGAGATCTCACCCGTCTATCGCTCCGATGGTAGTGGCACGACGAACGTCTTCAGCGACTATCTAACGAAGGTGAGCACCGACTGGGCTACACAAGTGGGCAAGGGCAAGTCGCTCAAGTGGCCTACTGGTATGGCTGCCAAGGGCAATCCAGGCGTCGCTGGCGTGATCGCGCAGACGGATGGTGCGCTCGGATATGTAGGTAGTGAGTACAGCTTCTCACTAGACATACCGACAGCCATGGTACAGAATCAGGCTGGCAACTTCGTCCTCCCCTCACTCGAGTCTATCTCTGCAGCAGCTGCTGGCGAGGTTGCACCCGACACACGTCAGATGATCACCAACTCGTCGCACCCTGACGCTTATCCTATTAGCTGTCTCACCTGGCTCATCGCTTACCAGGAGATGCAGTACGACAACCACTCAGAGGCTGAAGCTGTCGAGACGGCTCGTCTACTCAACTGGATGCTGAGCGATGAGGCGCAGGCTATCACTTCGCAGATCCACTTCGCACCGCTATCCGCTGAGATGATCGCAGCAGCCAAGGCGCAGCTAGCTAAGCTGACCTATGGAGGTAAGCCAATAGACCTAACTAGCTCTCCTAAGAAGTAGCCCCCCTTATACACCAGAAAAACAAAAGAGGAGGCTGCTACGGTCTCTGTAGCAATCTCCTCACGCCAAAAGAACGTCTCTCCTCCCCTCTCAACAGTAGTGCCGTCTGGATAGCTCCGATTAATTAGTGAGTCGCATCCGACCTGTACCGCTCTCTATTCGGAGGAGAGATGTCTCTTTACCTTTCTCACCTACTCCTTATATATAAGCTCTGCCTATATGTCTACCCTCGTCCGTAAAGCGTCACGCCCTATCGGCGACAAGATCTTCCGAGGTCTACTCATGAGCTCGGGGCTCCTCATGCTACTGATCTGCCTAGCGATGCTGATCAGTCTGATTAGTAACAGCATGGAGGCCTTTAGTGAGTTTGGCTTCTTTCGCTTCATCTGCTCCTCCGAGTGGGACCCCACGGCTGGGCGGGAGCAGTATGGAGCGTTGCCCTTTATCGTAGGAACCGTGGTCACCTCGATACTAGCCTTGATCCTGTGCATCCCCTTTTCGCTACCAGTGGCGCTCTTCATCGGGGAGTACTTCAAGGGTAAGCGCATCGCTGGCGTCATCCGTTCGCTGACGGACCTACTGGCGGGCATCCCCTCTATCGTATATGGTCTATGGGGCTTCTACACACTGCGTCCGCTCATTGACACGATAGATGGGCCACAGGGCAATGGCTATGGGATCCTCACTTCGGTGCTGATACTGACCATCATGATCATCCCCTACGCCTCGTCGCTCACGGCGGAGTTTGTCATGCTCACCCCTAAGTCGCTCAAGGAGGCTGCCTATAGTCTCGGCGCCACCCGCACGGAGGTGATCGGATCAGTCATCCTGCCCAACGCACGGAGCGGTATCGTCGCAGCTTATATCCTTGCTCTAGGACGAGCTCTCGGTGAGACGATGGCGGTAACCATGCTGATCGGCAACACGGACAAGGTGCCAACATCGATCTTTGACACGGGACAGAGCATGGCTTCGCTGATCGCTAATCAGTTCAACGAGGCGCACGGACTCAAGCTCAGTTCGCTCATAGCGATCGCTCTAGTCCTCTTCCTCATCACAGCCATCATCAACGGTATTGTGAAGATTATCCTAAACAAGCAACGAGCCTAAACAGACCATGGCATCACTCAAAGTAAGACAGGACTGGGACCGCACGGTCTATCTAGTCAATATCGTACTCGCCTGCATCACCGTCATACCACTCTTTCTCATCATCGGCAAGATCGTCCTAGAGGGGTACCAGCAGATCAACTGGGACTTCTTTACCAAGACGGCACCGACAGCTGTCGAGGCGATGATGGCTAAGCGCGCCAACACGATCGAAGGCTCTCACACGATACTCCCAGGCGGTATCGCTAATGGTATCGTCGGCACCCTTATCATGACCCTCGTAGCCTCTATCATCGCTATTCCTATAGGACTCCTAGGCGGTATCTATCTTTCGGAGAATAGATCCACACGCCTCGCCAATGTAGTACGCTTCGTCACTGACCTACTACAAGGCACTCCCTCGATCGTCATCGGTATCATCGTATACGCTTGGGTGGTACTACCGATGCGAGGCTACTCGGCTCTAGCGGGTGCTGTGGCTCTGGCGATCATGATGCTACCGCTCATCATACGCTCTACCGAGGAGACGCTGGCGCGACTGCCTAAGTCCTTCAAAGAGTCGGCGCTCGCTCTCGGATGCTCTTACCGCAAGATGGTGCTTAAGATCCTCCTCCCCTCTGCTATGGGTGGTCTGCTGACAGGCATCCTGCTAGCTGTGAGTCGTATCATCGGCGAGACGGCACCACTCATCATGACCGCTCTAGGCAGTGCCCGCATATCGTGGACGCTCGACACGCCTTCGTCGGCCGTGCCGCTACTCATCTGGGAGTTTTACAGTGATCCCAACCTTCAGGAGATGATCTGGAGCTCTTCGCTCTTTCTCCTACTCCTAGTCCTCCTTCTAAACTTTATCGCCAAGCGTATCTCCGATCGGACACGCTACTAGTAACTTCTTTTTTTGTCCAAAGCATGACTCCAAACTCTATACAGACGACAACGCCCGAAGTGGTCCTCCAGCTAGACAACGTAAGCATCTGGTACACTCCTGAGAAGAGTGCCGTGACCAAGGTCTCTGCGGAGATCTACGACCACGAGATCACCGCCATCATGGGCCCTAGTGGTTGTGGCAAGAGTACCCTGCTACGTGCCATCAACCGCATGCACGAGCTTTACCCAGGTATACGTACCGATGGGCGCATCCTCCTACAGGGAGAGAATATCTTAGAGAAAGACCCGATGGTCGTCCGTCGTATGGCGGGAATGGTCTTCCAGCAGCCGAACCCCTTCCCGACGATGAGCATCGCCGACAATGTGATGGCGGGCTACAAGCTCAACGGCATCAAAGTCTCCAAGGCGCAGCGCGAAGAGATCCTCACCACCTCTCTGCAGTCGGTCGGACTCTGGGAGGAGGTCAAGGACAGACTAGACAAGCGTGGCTCCTTCCTCTCGGGCGGACAGCAGCAGCGACTATGCATCGCTCGCGCCTTGGCACTGCGTCCTCGGCTACTCCTGATGGACGAACCGACCTCCGCACTAGACCCGATAGCGACCAATCGCATCGAGGAACTGATCCTAGAGCTCAAGAAGGAGATAGCGATCCTCATCGTCACACACAATATGGGGCAAGCGGCACGCATATCCGACCGCTCGATGTTTATGTATCTCGGTGAGCTAGTCGAGTATGATCGCACCGACAAGATGTTTACCAACCCCAGCGATCAGCGCACCGAGGACTACCTACAGGGCAACTTTGGATAAAACATCGTACCTTAGATCTGCCATACAGACAGACACTCACACTATCAAGTAAAAACGTAACTGTCACAGCCTATGTCACCCAATATGGATCACCACGTCGTCCTGATCAAGGAAGACTTCAACGTACTCAACAAAGTGATCGCTCGCCAAGTAGAGATCATACAGCAGCTCCTCAGCGGGATCGTCGCGCCTGACGACTACGAGCACATCGAGATGAATGAGACGATCATAGATAGCCTAGAGGTCAAGATAAGGAGCGAGGTCATCAACGGGATCGTACTCTATACCCCTCGTGCCTCTGAGGCTAGACGTATGTTTGCCCTGCACGATATGACCAGCTACCTAGAGCGCATAGGTGATCTGCTGCTCAATGTAGCCAACTTCACCCGTACGATCGACTCTAGCAATGGACTCTACCTTCAGTACACTGAGACGCTACAGGAGATGCTCTCGGAGACTTATCAGATGGTCACCGACGCGGTCACCTCGTTCTTTGCCGGAGACTCAGACCTCTCACGACGAGTCATCAGTCGAGATACACATATAGACGATCTACACTATCAGATCAATGACTCACTGCCTCAAGCACTCCTAGACTCGGAGCTAAGCCCCGATGTAGACTCCATACAGGCTTCACTAGCGATCAGCAGCATAGCCTACAATCTAGAGCGCATCGGAGACAATGCGACAAACATTGCCGAGGCTGCTATCTTCCACTCAGAAGGCAAGAACCTGCTGCACGCTAAGAATCAAAAAGTAGAGATCCCCACCGAACAAGAGCTAGAGAGCTAGAGAACTATGGACAAGAAGAAGTTTAAACTCCTCCTCGTCGATGATGAGGAGGATCTCCGTGAGATACTTACCTTCAACCTTGCTGGCGAGGGATACCAAGTCTCCACAGCAGCCAACGCTGAGGAGGCACTCAAAATGCCGCTCGAGGAGTATCACCTACTCATCCTCGATGTGATGATGCCTGGCATGAGCGGCTTCAAGCTTGCTGAGCTCATACGACGGGATAAGAAGCTCACCACACCCATCATCTTCCTCACCGCCAAGGGTACTGAAAACGATCTCCTCACGGGCTTTAACATCGGAGCCGATGACTATATGGCGAAGCCCTTCTCTATCAAAGAACTGCAGGCCCGCATTCAGGCTATCCTCATGCGCTCCTTGCAGGGCGGACTAGACTTCGAAGAGAGTCAGATAGAGATCGGCACGCTCCTCATTGACCTAGATGCCAAGCAGGTCTTCGTCAATGGCGAGCCTATCGATCTAACCAAGAAGGAGCTCGAGATCCTTGAGCTCCTTGCACGCGATCCCAGCAAAGTCTTCTCACGCGAAGAGATTCTCGATCGCGTATGGCGGGAAGATGTATTCGTTATGGAGCGCACCATCGATGTACATATCACCCGCATACGCAAGAAGCTACGTGGTAGCGGGATCAAGATCATCAACCGCTCAGGCTTCGGCTATTGCCTCGTCGAGGAGGAAGCACAGTAGTTCCTATTTACCTAACACACCCTATCGTTATCGTCCTACTATGAGTCAGTACAACTATAAGTCCAAAGTCCTTATCTCCGCAGCTCTGCTCTTTATCATCTTTGGCGGGATTATCTACTTCGTACAGCGGGCCTCCGAAAAGGAGATCAAGACCAAAGCGCTCGTGTCATACCTTGAGCAGACCGCTGACTGTGTCGATAGTTACATTGCAGACTACGAAGCGAACCCGCAGGTGCCAGGGCGTGACTCGCTCTCAGCCTTTAGCAACTGGCCAGATCAGGACGATCTAAGACGCTTCCTATCCTACCTCCCCCACAATCTACGCTTTACGATCATCAACCTAAAGGGCGACGTCTACTTTGACAACGTCACCCAGGGGCCAATCCCTGAGAACCACCTCTCACGCGTAGAGCTACAACAAGCTAATTTCAATGGCACTGGCACCTCCAAGCGGTATAGCGAGACGCTCAAAGAAGACTTCTACTACTTTGCCAAGAAGTACCAAGATCAGGGCTACTACATACGTGTAGCCATACCCTATCATATAGACTATGTCAACTACTTTCGCTCCAATCACTTCTTCCTCCTCCTCATCGTCGGTATCTTCAGTCTAGCACTGCTGGCGGTCGTCTTCTTTACCGACCAATTCTCTCGCTCCGTGCGTAAGCTTCACGACTTTGTAGCGAAGGCACAAGCTGGTGAGGAGTACGAGTCCGTCACTTTTCCTAAGAGTGAGATCGGAGAGCTAGGAGAGCAGCTCAAGAAGATCTTTAAGATGCTCGAAGAGAGCAGAAGTCGCTATGAGATCGAGCGCGAGAAGCTCATACAGCACTTCGCCAGCTCCGACGCCGGCATATCTTTCTTTAGTGAGGAAAGCAAGTTTATCTATGCCAATAGCCACTTCATACAGAATCTCAACACCCTCGTCGACACCCCCACCTTTATCATCGATGAGCGCATCCTCGACTACCCAGAGCTTCATCAGGTCAAGACTCTTCTAGCCGACCAAGAGGCTCACCCAGGTGCCGCTCCGCGCTCCACACGATACATCATCGACAAGGACGGGGCGCATATAGAGGTGCGCGCACAGCTCTTCCCCGACAATAGCTTTGAGATCGTCCTGACCAATGTAACTAAGAAGGAAAACGATCGTCGCCTCAAGCACGACATGACCAATAGCATAGCCCACGAGCTACGCACGCCGGTCACTTGCGCCCGTGGTTACCTCGAGACAATACTCAACCAGCCACTTCCTGAGGAGAAGCAGCGCTACTTCATCGAGCGCACATACAATCAGATGATACGTCTCTCACAGCTTATCAGCGACGTCTCTATGATCACCAAGCTGGAGGAGGCGAGCGACCTCTACGCCTTGCAGGAGCTCACCCCGTACAGTGTCGTCGAAGAGGTCAAAGCAGCCCTAGAGATCAAGCTTCAAAAGGAGCAGATGACCATCTGCAATCGAATTCCTGAGCAGACCACCGTACAGGCCAACCACTCGCTACTCTATGCTGTCTTTGCCAATCTGACGGAGAATAGCATTCGCTATGCTGGCGCTGGCAGTACCATAGAGATCGAGCAGACGATGGAGGACGAGCGATACTACTACTTCACCTTTGCCGACAACGGTCCTGGCATCCCCGAGAGCGAGAGCCTGGCTAAGATCTTCGACCGCTTCTACCGCATCGATGAGGGACGCAGTCGTGAGATGGGAGGATCGGGACTGGGACTCTCCATAGTACGAAATGCTATACGCTTCCACGGCGGTGAGATCTCCGCAAAGAACAGACCCACGGGAGGTCTCGAGTTCTTCTTCTCGCTAGCCAAGAGCGTACCCGACAAGGCAACCCGAGAGGGCTAACACTTCTTTCCGACATAAGTCATAAAAGGCATCCCCAGAGAGCTCAATCGCTGAAGAGAAGCGGTTGAGCTTTCTATTTTCGCTATCCCAGCCCCCTTTTGAGCAAATGAGCCCTATAGGGGCATTTCACCATCCAATTTCACCTTTACGCCTGGGCTATGCCCTTTTTCGCTAACTTTGCTGACGTATGAACGGAGATCCATTTGATATACGCGAGGAGCGTACGCCCCCGCAGAGTTTGTCTGACCTACAGCAAGAGGAGCAGTTGCGCCCCTCCTACTTCGATAGTTTCCGAGGTCAGGGGCATGTCGTGGACAATCTGAAGGTCTTCGTCGAGGCGGCTCGTCGCCGTGACGAAGCACTCGACCACGTCCTCCTCTACGGTCCTCCCGGACTGGGCAAGACGACCCTCTCGCACATCATCTCGCATGAGCTAGGGGTCGGTATGAAGATTACTTCGGGTCCTGTGCTGGAGAAAGCGGGAGACTTAGCGGGACTGCTCACTTCTCTGGAGCCTCGTGACGTGCTTTTCATCGATGAGATCCATCGCCTGAGCCATACTGTAGAGGAGTACCTCTACTCGGCTATGGAGGACTTTCGGATCGATCTCATGATCGACAAAGGGCCAGGGGCGCGCTCCATACAGATAGACCTCAACCCCTTTACACTGGTAGGGGCGACCACGCGTAGCGGTCTGCTGACGGCTCCGCTACGGGACCGCTTTGGCATCAACCTACATCTAGAGTACTACGATGTGGATACGCTTACGGACATCGTGCTACGCTCGGCTCGCATCCTAGAGGTACCGTGCGAGGAGGAGGCTGCTCGGGGCATTGCGCTGCGTAGTCGTGGCACGCCTCGTATCGCTAACGCGCTCCTGAAGCGTGTGCGAGACTTTGCACAGGTCAAGGGTAACGGTGTCATCGATAGCGACATTACAATGGTGGCGCTCGAAGCGCTGCACATAGATAAGCATGGGTTAGATCATACGGATCACAAGCTGCTGAAGACCATCATCGATAAGTTTGACGGAGGACCTGTCGGACTGACCACCATAGCCACGGCAATGGGTGAAGACCCAGGCACGATCGAGGAGGTCTATGAGCCGTTTCTCATTCAGGAGGGCTTCATACAGCGGACCCGTACGGGACGGCAGGCGACACGCTTGGCGTATGCTCACTTGGGACGTACTTATCGGCAGGAATTGCCCCCAGAGGTATCTCTTTTTGACTAAATAAAAGCCGTTTTCCTGCGCCATGTCCTCACTAGAGATGCAAGCTTCAGACCTAGTAGCCAAGCGGTACACGCTAACCGAGCTACTGGGTTCATTGCAGCGCTGCATTGACCACTATTACAATCGGCTCTATTACGTAACGGGTGAGGTGAGTGGCTACCGTGGACGTAGCCAGCGGGGGCATTGCTACTTTAACTTGATAGATAAAGCATCAGACCCGCTACATCCTGAGTTGGGTGGAGGAGAGCTATCGGCGCAGATCTCAGCTGTGATCTGGGCCAGTCGCTACAATCAGATCGCTCAGCACTTTCAGCAGGTGACGGGTCAGCCGCTCACGGACGGGATCAAGATATTGGCGCTCGTGGAGCTCAAGTATGACCCACGCTACGGGCTACAACTAGACATACAGGACATCGACCCGAGCTACACACTGGGTGAGGTGGCACGACAAAGACGTGAGACGCTCCAGCTCTTAGAGCGTATGGGGCTAATGGAGCGCAACAAGCAGCACCCGATGCCGAGACCTTTGCGACGCATCGCCATCATCTCCTCGCCAACGGCTGCCGGCTACCAAGACTTCACGAGACATCTAGAGGAGAGTGCGGTGGCTCCTTTTATAGAGAAGGCTCTCTTTCGGGCGACGATGCAGGGCAAGAGTGCTCCGCAGTCCATCGTCGCAGCACTCGAAAGGGTGCGTCAGCACGAGACGCTCTTTGACCTTGTGGTCATCATACGAGGTGGGGGTGCCACGGCTGATTTGGGTACCTTCGATGACTTTGCCGTAGCTCGTGCCGTGGCGGAGTTTTCGCTCCCTGTGTGGAGTGGTATCGGTCACGATCGGGACGAGAGCGTCGTGGACTTAGTTTCGCACAGAGCCTTCAAGACCCCTACGGCAGTGGCTACCGCTGTGATCGATGCTTGGTGTGCAGAGTACACGCTCCTCGAGGAGGCACATCAGCGACTGGAGCGCGCTTGGCAGGAGGCTAGACAGACGGCGCAAACGGGGCTAGAGCGCTTGGCTCAATTGCTCAGGCAGACAACGCTAGAGCAGCTACATCGTGAGGAGCGCCAGATGCTCTTGCTACGTGAACAGCTCTCCGTCTCTCCTCATACGCTACTGCGCGATCAGCACGCACTGCTGGAGTCGCAACGGGAGCGCCTAGCAGGTGCTGCTCGCTACTTGCCTATGCGCTATCAGCTTCAGTGGGATACGCTCTTAACCCAGTTTAGGCATCGCTATGCGAGTTACCTCACGGCTCAGCTCAACCAGTGGCAAGCTAGGCAGCAGAGCCTGCAGGAGCAGCGCAAGATTACAACCACGCAGCGCACGCAGATAGAGCATCTAGCGCAGATCATCCGAGCGATGGACCCGCAGACGATCCTGCAGCGTGGCTACGCTATCGTGCACCATAAGGGCGAGCTAGTCAAAAGCCCATCGCAGCTCCGTGAGGGCGATGACATAGAGCTACGCCTAGCTAAGGGTACGCTCTCGGCTACGCTGAGCCAATTGAAAGAACCATAAAAAAGCAATCCATATCATGAGAAAGACCTTTAACCATGCACTTTACAGTGCGCTGCTTCTACTCCTCGTGGGGAGCCTGTCGTCTTGCCGTGTCAAGCAGCAGGCGCAGCCGAGTGGCGTGTCAACGCTTGCTGTCGTAGGGCTCAATGACATCCACGCCAACATCGACCAGTTGCCCCGCATCGCCTTTATGGTCGATAGTATGCGGGCGATCTATCCCAATCTGCTCCTACTGGCTGCGGGTGACCTACAGACGGGCAACCCAATCAACGACAACTTCCAGCCAAAGGGGCTACCGATCATCGAACTGATGAATGAGATGCGCTTTGACGCTTCGGCTCTGGGCAATCATGAGTTTGACTTGGGGCAGCACGGGTTGGGTGACATTTCGCATCGGGCTAAGTTCCCTTTCCTTTCGGCCAATGTCTTCCCCTCGCCCTCCTATGGTATTGCGCTGAAACCCTACAAGATCTTCACGATGCCTGACGGCACGAGGGTCTCTGTCGTGGGGCTGCTTCAATTGGGCGAGCTAGGCATTCCCGATTCGCACCCGAAAAATGTACGGGGCGTAGCTTTCACCCAACCACTCGAAGAGGTTAAGAACTACCGCTATCTAGCGGGCTGCTCGGATCTGCAGATAGCTCTTACGCACATTGGCGTGCAGAAGGATACGCTACTGGCGCAGGTGGCTCCTTACCTAGATCTCATCGTGGGGGGACACTCGCACACGCTCATTGATCACCCGAACAACCTGCACGCTGCGGTACCCATCGTGCAGTCTGGCTACAAGGCACACTACATCTCCCTCGCACTGATACAACATAGAGGTGGGCAGGTGCTCTCACACCAAGAGATGCTTCTCCCCGCAGATCCGCACGCTGGTGGGGTCAATGAGAAAATGCAGCGCATGGTAGAAGGCTACAATGCTAATCCGCTTTTTGCCGAAGTGGTGACGACCAATCCGAAACCTATCCAAGACAAATACACGCTGGGGGCTATCTTTGCCGATGCGCAGCGCTGGTATAGTCATGCGGACTTTGCGATGCAAAACCCTGGAGGCGTACGCATTGGTGAATTGCCCCAAGGCAATATCACGCTCAAGGATATCCTGCGTCTAGACCCCTTTGGTAATGAACTGACCGTGCTCACGATGACGGGTCGACAGCTTAAGGAGTTTTTCGTCCATGCCTGGACAACTGACAATAATACGCCAGCTCATACATCGGGGCTACGTGTGGACTATCTGCTTGACGATACAGGCGTGCTGCTGGACTGCACTGTCTATCCCGCTGGTAGCGATCAGCCAGTTGATCCTGACAAGCTCTACACGCTAGCTACTAGCTCTTATGTGCAGGCAGCCTACACCTACCATACTTCGGCTCCTGACAAGAACCAAGGCATCACGACTGCCGAGGTGATCGTCCAGTACCTTAAGTCACTTCCCGAGATGCCCCAGGTGGACTACAAGAGTCGCTACAACATCAGAGTGGCTCGCTAAGGCAACACGCATCATTGTACTCACGCCACTACTGGCAAAACAAGAGGAGACTCAACCGCTTCGAGCTGCGTTTGAGTCTCCTTTTTCTAAATCTCGTCCCAAGTAGACGAACGTATAAGCCCTACTTTGGCAAGTCAAGCGGAGGCTGTCCGACGGCTTGGCGTAGCGTATTAACCAGTAGGGCTAAGTCCACACCGCCCATCTGAGCTGCGAGCTTGAGCGGAGTACGAGGTGCCACACTCTTGCGCAGTATCGGATTGGTCAGATTTCTATACCGATCCGAGAGCGATACAAGCGTATCGATGAGCTCCGGGTAGCGGTCTAGCATCGCCCCCACTTTGGTCTCAGGGGTGATGAGTAGAGGTGTCGTATCAGTCATAATTCAGAAGCGTCCTAGAGCCTTCTAGTTGCCGTAGCTCAGTAATATCTTGAGAGCACTCGACGACCCCTAGATAGTTACCCTCGGGGTCACGCACAGCTGTGTACTCTATATAGATAAATCGCCCACGGAAGTTGCCAATCCAAAACTTAGCACAGCTCTGGCGACCACTCTTGAAGTCGGCAAGGATAGTCTCTACGACATGGACACTTTCGGGCGGATGACACATACGTACATCTCTACCGATGATGGATCTATTGCGAGCGAAGACTCGCTTGGGGCTGTGAGAGTAGAAGCGTACCTTATCGTCTTTGTCCACAAAGGTGATGTCTATTGGGAGGTGGATGAGTAGAGCCTCTAGCTCAGCGACACTAAAAGCTCCCGTGGAGAGCCGTATAGCATCATGGCTCTCGTACTGAAAGTGCAGGTCGTCCGCCTCCACGTCTGGTTGCCATACAGTCTGCGGGTCATATAGGCAGTATCCAAACTCTGGTGTCTCCTGATAGATGTGATACCACTCAGCCTCTGTCAGTAGGTCCAGTGTCATTGGGAAGAGGATCATCTCCTCTTTGGTGATCATGCTGTCCAGCATCTCCACTGCAGGGTCAAAGGTCTCTACGATGTGATCTCTCAGAGATGCCGTATCTGAGATCTCTCCAGAGAGTACTGCTATGGCACTCTTGAGTAGCTTCCTAATCTCATCGTGCTTGCCCCACATGACTACAGGAGGTCCAGTCACTCCATGCTGCTCTAAGTATGGGAAGAGCAGGTACTCCTTGCGCAGATAGTGCTTGTCTACATCCATCAGTCGGTTGAAGATAGATCTCAGACTTAGTAAGAGCTCCGAGAGCGGACGCTCGCAGTGCTGCTCTTTGACCTCCTTTGCCAAAGCATAGTACTCGGCGACTACTTGTCCTAGGGCTACATTCTCAGCTCTAAAGGTGTCTATGGGATGCCCCGCAGGTACCTCTTTAGCCCCACTCACATCAATAGCTCCATCTAGGATCTCCGAGTGGTGATCGCAAAAGAGCTGTATCTCATCTGTCGATAGTAGTCCCTGAGCTATTAGCTCCTCCTCCACGGCAACGACCTCTTGGTAGGGAATAGCGTGGAGGAGTGTGGAGAGTTGCCGCTTTAGAGTTTCGGGTTGTTCTCCTTGATGTAAGCGCAGGAGTATCTCCTTGAGCATCGCCTTGCGCTCATCAGGTGTGTTATGTAAGAATTCGCTCATACTTCACAGGTTGTTTAAAGTGAATTTATATCAGCCTAATCAAGACTTGCTGGTCCCCCCATTAGGGCTAACCAGTCGCCAGCAAATGTACACATTTTGGTCAGATTATAAGACATACTATCCCGTAGCGTAGATTCAATCAGCAAATGCAGGGGTGGCGCATGATACAGAAAGAGTTCGTCAATGCCGCTATCAAGGAAATCGAACGATTTCCTCAGGAGAGATTGGGATCAGCGGAGATGTAAGAGTCTCTGAGTGCGGTTATAGCGCTGTATTATGATGACTTATTCGTACATTTGCCTTTGACCACGAATGAATGAATTCACCTTAAAGGCGACAATACATAATGAATGAATTGAGATACAAGCGAATCTATCAAACTCCAGTTGAAACAGATGGTTTTCGTATTCTTGTGGACAAACTATGGCCACGAGGAATGAAAAAGGAAAATGCTGAAATTGATTTATGGGCTAAGGAGATTGCACCATCAGATGGACTTCGAAGATGGTTTTCCCATACTCCTGAAAGATATGATGAGTTTAAACAGAGATACAGACAGGAATTGTCCGAGAACTCAGCATCACAGGAGTTTAAAGATTTGTGTGTGCAGAAGTTGCAAGATCATAATGTGACCCTGCTGTATGGCGCAAAAAACGAGAAATACAATCATGCTGTTGTCTTGAAAGAATGGTTGGCAGAACAGATGCCTCAGTAAGCAACAGTTGATGTGTTTGAGACTGGAGACATAGATGGGGAAAACAAATGTGTAATCAGTGATCATAATGACTGTGTGAGCTATGCTGTCAAAATGAGTCTTCTCCCTCAGCACCTCAAAATAGGAATTAGCCGTTGTAATCAGGGCTGACGCATTATAATTAGGGGCTACACATTAGCGACAAGTGAGAAATAGATGAGGTCATTAGAATGTAATGTGTCAGCCCATGGATTCTCGCGATCCTCACCTCTTGTGGCTTTACATATATTTACGAAGGAACTCGTCCGATTCCCTCCTTTCTCGAATATCCACGTGGAAAATCTCAAATCTCCACGTGGATATTTTTTATTTTCCACGTGGGCGTGATTCATTTCCTCCGAAGTTTCATTTGATTCCTCCGAAGAGTTTTTTCTTCCCCACGTGGGAAATAAAAATCCTCCACGTGGATATTTCGAAATCTCCACGTGGAAATCAGTTTTCCCCAACATAGCTCCGTATCGATATGTAGTTGGTTATAAATTATTGTAACGAGCCAGCGCCTAATTTGCCCAGTCAGGGCTAACGCATCATAATCGTTCTTTCAGAAGCTACACATTAGCGACAAGCGAGAAATAAGGAGATAGATGAACTCACTGTATATAATGCGTCAGCCCTGCCGTTGTAATGCGTCACCCTGGCTATGTCCTCTTACTTTCGTATATTTGCCAGCGCAAATTAGATATTTTCTAACCCATAAATAACTATCACGATGAGCAACAAGTACTACGGGAACTTGATCCCCAATACATTCTTCACGACAAAAGGTAGCGGTGAGTCCGACCTTGAGAAGCATGCAGGCTCCTACCACATGGCACTCTACGATGCTGGTATCGCCGACTATAATATAATGGTCTACTCCTCCGTCCTCCCAGCTACGGCTCGACTCGTATCTCCCGATGAGGTAGATATGCCTCCCTTTGGCTCAGAGCTCAAGACGATTATGTCTGTCTCGCACGGTATACAAGATGAGTTCGTCAGCGCTGGTGTCGTCTACGCCTGGATGTACAAGGATGAAAACTTCGACGAGAAGGCTGGTGGACTCGTCTGCGAGGTGAGCGGTCGCTACCGTATCGAGGAGCTAGAGTCTCGTCTGATACGTGTCATCAACGATCTGCACCAGAACACTTACAGTCAGTACTACCTTGGTGAGCTCAACTTCATCACGGAGGGTATCACGGTAACTAAGCGCTACGGTACGGCACTGGCAGGGCTTTGCTTCGTGGACTTCGTACTTCCTGAGTCTCCTATGAAGGATGAAGATTAATCAAAACAATATAGAGAATTAGTAGCTTATGAAACTAGGTATTTGCTCTGACCACGCTGGCTATCAACTCAAAGAGCAGGTCAAGGAGTGGCTCGCCGCTATGCAGATCGAGTGTGTCGACTATGGCACTCATTCGGAAGAGCGTTGTGACTATCCAGACTATGCGCACCAGCTAGCCTTTGCGGTACAGATGGGGACGGTAGATCGTGGTATCGCTATCTGTGGCACGGGCAATGGCATGGCTATGACGCTCAATAAGTACAACGTCATCCGTGCTGGGCTCGCTTGGAGCGAGGATATTGCTAAGCTAATCCGGGCGCACAATGACGCTAATGTGCTGGTCATGCCGGCACGCTTCATAGAGACTGCAGAGGCTGAGCGCTGTCTGCATGCGTTCCTCGACACACCCTTCGAGGGCGGTCGTCACAAGGAGCGTATCGACAAGATAGCACTACCCAGTTGCTAGCTACTGCTGACGCTGAGCTATGGAGGCTCTAGAGATCTTTTTTCTATCTATAGCGATAGGACTGATCGTGCATCTGCTCGTTCGATGGTCTGAGCGACAGAAGTCTCGTGGCACCGACGATGCTTCACAGCAAAGCTCGCAGACGACTGGGGAGTCAGCTCTAGGCTCTGCCCTTGGTGAGGTGGAGCGTGAACTGAAAGAGTCACTCTCTGGCGAGTCGGCTACGAGTCGCTGTGCTGATGATGCGACCGCTTGTGCCAGTTGTACGGACTCTTGCTCCGAAGCTGAGAGAGCGATAAGACGCGCCCCCCGAATCGTCTACTACGATGATGAGGAGCTCGACGTCCTGGCGCACCGTCCTATAGAGAGCTACACCGATGCGGAGCTAGCGATGCTCCGCGAGGTGGCCGAGACGCTCCTCGAGACCGACTATGAGGGGTGGCTCAAGAGTCTCTCGATGCGTGGCATCTTGCTTCCGCCTGAGATCTTGCAGTTGGTCACGCCGTAGGCGCACAGTACAATATATACGAGGTCTGGTACGTTTGTGAGAGTAAAGGTTGTAGCATAGATACGCTCCCTAAGGATTAGAACTTAATTGTAAGCGTGGCAGACAGAGACACATCTTATCGTGGTAAGCTACCACTGCGCACTAAGCGATGTCTAGGCGTAGTGGTAGCTTTGCTGTGCGTCTTGGGCAGTGCTGTGGGCTGTAGCACCAAGCGCAATGATAGTGCTTCACGCTTTTACCACAATCTGACCACACGCTATAACGTCTATCACAATGGTCAGCTCGCCTTTAACGAGGGGTACAAATCTCTCTACCAAGACCTATCGGAGAGCTACACCGAGCTGCTGGTGCCCGATCCTATCACACGCACAGCTGGGCCGGAGTCATCGGAGGAGACAGCCGTGGGCGGTTCGCTAGGCAAAGCGATCGAAAAGGGGCAGAAGGCAATCCGTGAGCACTCAATACGTACGAAGCCAAAGGTATCGCGAGAAGACCTCCTGCGCAATCCTAAGAAGAAGGCTTTCTACAACAAGATGGAGTACAACCCCTTCCTGCACAATGCCTGGATGATGGTAGGTGAGGCTCAGTTTTACGGTGGGCACTTTATGGAGGCTCTGGCGACCTTCTCCTATATGACGAGGCTTTACAGCACGGAGGATAAGGTGCGGGACGAAGCGCGCATTTGGCAGGCTCGCTGTTACCTTGCCTTGGGCTGGGTAGGCGAAGCAGACGAGATCCTGAACAACCTACCCGAAGAGGGCATCTACAAGAGTCGCAGTAAGATCTATCCACTAGCGGAGACAGAGCTAGCGCTCAAGCAGGGCGACACGCTCTCAGCCATCTCTTACCTGCAGCAGACGATCGATCGCAAGCCTATCAAGGCTCAGCGAGCCAGGCTCTACTACCTCTTAGGGCAGCTCTACAGCAATGAAGGTCGAAAGAGCGAAGCCTCTCAAGCCTTCGGGCGTGTGGTAAGTCTGGCGCCACCTTATCCGCTGGAATTTGCCGCCACGATGCGCCGCCTAGAGATCGAGGCGCAGGGTAATCCGCAGCGAGTCATACAGCGTCTAGAGCGTTTGGCACATAAGGACAAGAACAAAGAGCTCGTCGACCAGATATACCTCACGCAGGGACGCCTTTACTTGGCGATCCCTGATACGACACATGCCGTCACCGCCTTTACACATGGGGTGGAGCAGAGCACGCAGCGCAGCTTCGACTATATGCTTTGTCAGCTTCATCTAGGCGACATTTACCTAGCGCAAAACAACTACCTCAAAGCACAAGAAGCCTATGCAGGTGCAGCAAGTGTTATTGAGAAAAGCCATCCACGCTACGAGGCTGTGACCAAGCTATCGGCCGATCTAGACCAGCTAGTCTCCTTTGCGCAGCAGGTCTACGAGCAGGACAGCCTGCGGCGCATTGCGGCGCTCCCAGAGACGGAGCGGTTGGCCTATGCAGACAGTCTCATCTCTGCCTACAAGAAGGCGCAGGAAGAGGCTCGTAAGCAGGAGCTACTCGCTGAGCAGCAGGGTCAAAACGAAGCACTCAACCAGCAGGCCGACATCAATATGCCTGGCGGTGGTCGCTCTGGCGGTGTCGGCACGCCTCCCCCGATGGCGGGTAGTGGCAATGGCAAGAGCTACTTCTACAATCCTACGCTGGTGGCTCAGGGTAAGGATCTATTTGAGCGCAAGTGGGGCAAGCGTCCACTGGCGGACGACTGGCGGAGACGTAATAAGCAGATCTCCTTTGATGCGAGCGACCCCACGGCTCAGATGGGTGAGACTGGCGAAGAGCCCACAGACTCGTTGTCTTCTGTGGCATCCGCTACGGACAGTCTCTCCTCTGCCACCGATAGCCTGTCTGCAGACCAAGATCCCCTCCAGAGGGAGTATTACCTCTCCAAGCTTCCCACCACGCCTGAGCAGATTGCCGCTTCGGATGAGATTATCCAGACGGCTCTGGTCGGTATGGGCAAAGCGTTCAACGAGCAGATGGAGCGCTTCGAAGAGGCGGTCAAGAGCTACGAAGATCTCCTCAGACGCTATCCCGAGTACGCCGACAGAGCCTCCATATACTACACGCTCTACATGCTCTATCAGCGACTAGAGCGGGCAGACCTGGCTGAGCCGTGGCGACGCAAGTTGCTCGCCGAGCTACCCGAAGACCCACTTGCCGTCACACTACAAGATCCTAACTACATAGCCAAGCTACGCGCCAACATCGGGGCTGACGAGCGACTCTATGACCAAGCCTTCAATGCTTACTTAGCAGGCAGGTCACGAGAGGTGCAGCGGCTATATCGTGAGACGGCTGAGTCCTATCCGCTCTCAGAGACCTTGCCGCAGTTTGCCTTTGTCAATGCGCTCAGCTATGTCTTGCAGGGTGACGAAGCCGCCTTTAGAAAGGGGCTTGAGTCGCTCACCGCATCTTATCCTAAAGAGGAGGTAGCTGTCCTCGCTCAGGAGATGCTCCAGCGTCTATTGCGTGGAGCGCACATCGCTCAGGGTGGCTACCAAGGTATCGCTTGGGATCTGCGCCTTGCATCGCAGGATAGCGTCGCAGGAACATTGGCGGAGCAACCTTTTGCTATCGGAAAGCGTAGCGACAAGTACCAAGCGCTGCTCATCGTGCCACAACGAGGAGACGCTTTGGAGCGCTCTCTGCGCTTCGCCGTCGAGAGCTTCAACTACGCTCAGTTCACCGATTACATCTTGCCCGTAGCTTTTGCACCCTCGGAGCATGAGACGCTCGTGACCATCAGCGACCTACCCTCGGGCACTGTCGCATGGCAGTACGTGACTCGGGCTTATAGTCCTGAGGGCTATCTCTCCGCTTTGGATAGTTCGGCGTTGCTGCTCGTTATGACCGACGACAACTACCATCAGGTCGCTACGGGCGCCAAGAGCATCGGCGACTATATGACCTTTGTAGCTGATAGCTTGGTCGAGCTTTACCCCGCAGCGCACTATCTCGTAGATCGCTGGCTCCTCCTCACAGGCTTGCAAGAAGAGAAGCCGGTGAAGAGCGATACGGTCGCTACGCCCGTCATGCCAGCCGTCGATAAGCCGATCACCTTCGAGATAGATCGCTCGCGGATCGCTCTGCCTGCGGTGGAGCTGCAGCTTGACAGCTTACTGCAAAAGCCTGAAGATACGATGCCTGTACAGGATCAACGCACCACGATCCAAAAGGCACGACAAGTGACTCCCGAGGACCTGAAGCAGATGGAGCGCGAGCGCAAAGCGCAAGAGCGTCAGGCGAAGCGCGATCGTGAGGAGCAACTCAAAGAGCGTCAGCGCCAGCGCGATGCGGAGCTCAAGGCTCGCCGTGAAGAGCAGCGCCGCCAGGAGCAACTGCGTCAGGAGCAGATCAAGCGTGTGGAGGCAGAGCGTCGTGCTCAGGAAAAAGCACGCAAGGAGCAGCTGCGACAACAGGAAAAAGAGCGTCAGAAGCGTCTCAAGGCACTCGAGGAGGAGCGTCGTCGTAAGCTCAAAGAGCGAGAGGCGCAGCAGAAAGAGCAGCAGAAGCAGCGCCGCTAACCGCCCCTGATGTGCCACTCCACTAAGGTTACAGCTAAACAATAGGCTATAGCTGTACTTCGTCAACGAGGTACAGTTCTTTTTCGATTGTCTCTATCAAATACGATAGCGATCTCTCTAGAGGATCGGCAGTTTTGGAAGTATTCCTAAGCTCTTCAACAAGCAACTGCAGAAGTTCAGTATCATAACTATCAAAGAGAGGCCGTTGCAAAAGTCCTCCTCTTGTTTGTTTATTTCTTTTCGAGTAACTTCGGGGTATCAAAGAAACTAGATTGTATTATGAGACTTCGCACCACACTATGTATATTGTTTGCCACCTTACTATCTGTCACTATGACTATGGCACAGCAACCAGCTACCTCTAGCCAAGCTCTCTACAAGGAGCTACAGGATTTACAGAAGAAGCGTCTGCCGACACAGACGCTCTCCTGCGCTGAGCGACTCGCCACTCAGGCTCTCCGTGAGGGCAATCTCTACTACACCATCGAGGCTCTGGAGGCGCACAAGACGGCTCTCCAGAGACTGGACTACAACCGTCTGCTGGAGCAGTTTCCCCTACTCCACACCACGTGGCAAGGACGGGATAAATTGTCAGAGCGGGATCAGCGCTTCCTCGCTCTATACATAGCACGGGAGTATATCGTCAAGAGCTCTGATTGGAGCTTTAGGTCAGAGGGACTAAGCCTCACGACCCAAGAGCAAGACAACTTCACGCCTCGCTACTGGAGTGAGGCGGACTATATGAAAACTATTGATCCATTGCTGGAGATAGCTTTCGCTCCCAGTGCTGAGCTCTACAAGGTGATACCACGGCAAGAGGCGAAGCAACTATCCGCTGATCTCTACGCTGATCGCCTTCCCAAAGAGGGTAGCTATACGCTCATAAGCCACCTGCTGAAGGTTCTTCCGATCTCTCTGTTGCATCAGCTAGAGCAGCAAGTCGGACGCATACCCACTTGGTCGGATCGGCTCGGTGCGCTCCTAACGGAAGATCAACTCCAGCAAGCAGACGAGGGGGCTAGGCTCTATGCCCTTTATCAAGCGGTGACGCTCGAGGAGACAACCCGTGGCACAGCTTCCAGTACCGTAGCGAAGCGGCTAGAGGGCTTACTCCAGCAGAGCCAGCAGATGCACCTTGAGACGATGGAAATATACAAGCGACTCTTCCACTACTACTATTCTGAAGAGGATAGCACCAATCCTTTGCGTGCCTACCACTTCATCACGCCTTACCTAGAGTGGCTAGACAAGCAGGGCAAGTACCCTGAGTTCTGTAAGGGGATCCGCCGACAACTATTTACGCCACAGGAAAACATCTCTCTGACTAGCTTTATCTTAGCCGACCATCAGGGAATGGTAAAGATGAAGCTGGCCAATGTGGAGCGACTGGAGCTCAAGCTCTTTGCGCTTACGCCACAAGACGCTATCAAGGCGGAAGGACAAACTATTCCCGAGCAAGCTAAGCTCGTCTGGAGTCACACATATCAGGGGAAGCAAGGTCTAGAGGCGATGGTACTGCAGAGCGACTCGATAGAGCTCCCCACCCTACCCACGGGACACTATCGCCTGCAAGCGGTCGCTCATCACTCGACAGAGGCACAACAAGTAGAGTATATAAAAAAGACCAATACAACTATCCACGACTGCACTGTAAGCGACCTATGGACGCTGAACCTCGGCAACGGAACAACTCAACTGCTAAATGCCCTCACAGGGCAGGCACAGACGGCGCCCATACAGCTGTGGAGCTATGGAGACAAGCGCTCAGGGTGGCACTCGAACTATAAGCCTACACTGGACAAGATTGGCAAGCGAACACCCGACAAGCTCGGCATCTTTGCAACACCTCAGCCGGCGAAGCGAGATCGTTCTGAAATTTTTCTGGTGGAGAGTGCAGACAATCGGTTGCTCTTACCCACTTGTGGCTACCAGTACAACTACCGTGGCAAGCGTGGCACTTTTCAGCTATCCAAGACGTTAAGCACGGCGCTCCTACAGACCGATAGAAGTATCTACGAGCTGGGTGATGAGATTCAGCTTTACGCTGTCGCTTACCGAAGGGGCTACGACCCGAAGCAAGCGACGGTGCTGCCCAAGCTTGACCTGACCATCAAACTGTACACGCCACAGGGCGACACGATCGACTCTATCATAGTCCAGACTGATCAGTGGGGACGTCTTCATACGACCCTCCAGCTGCCCAAAGAGGCGATGACGGGCGGCTACACCATTGAGGTCTCTTGTGATAGCGATCTAGATGATTTCGACGAATATGAGACAACCATTCATGTAGCGGAGTATAAGCGTCCGAGCTTTAAGGGCTCCTTGACGCTACCCGAGGAGGCGATGAAGCTGGGAGACACGATCACTGTCCGTGGCTCTGCAATGACTTACAGTGGCTATCCGCTCGCAGAGGCATCTGTAGCTTACAGCGTGACGGGGAGCTATAGAGACTTGTGGTTTGATGAGGGTGTTCCCGATAAACTACTCACCTCTGGCACGCTCCAGGTCAATGAGCTGGAGGGGAGCTTTGAGTTTCCGATTACCCTCTCAGACTTACGCACCGAGGCTATGCGTCAGAACCCGCAGCCTTGGGGACTGCACACCTACCGCATAGAGGTAACCATCACGGCGCCTAGTGGCGAGACGCAGCAACTAGAGCGATCTATTTGGATCGGCTCGACACCTGTATCTATGGAGTACGAGGGGGCGGAGACCTTCTTCAAGGATAGGCCAGAGGAGACTCAGACTTTTACCATTCGTGTGACCAACGAGGACGATGCTCCCATAGCCACGACGATAGAGCTACGACTCACTTCGCTCGCTGATACGACAAACTCTTGGTCGGTGGAGGTGCCCGCCAACGAGAAGCAACACCTGCCCGCTGAGTGGCTTCGCCTACCTTCGGGCTCCTACCGCTTGACTTACATTTACCACGATAAGACGGGTGAGACGCTAGAGAAAGAGCAAGAGGTTGTTCTCTTTGATGAGCATGACAAGCATCTACCGATACAGAATACGCTCTGGGCGGCTTCGCCCTCGGAGGAATACCCACGAGGTGGCACGCCTACGATATACTATGCCAGCAACGAGAGCAAGCAGGCGATCTACTATGTCATCAATACTATAGGTCAGCCCGCTATCTACGGACAGCTCCCCGCACTCCCCGCTCAGCAGGTAGGACGCTGGCAGCCGACGCTCCCCAAGAGTGTTGACCCGGAGGGGCAGATCTGCATAGAGCTGTACTGCGTACGCGACGGACGCTACACCTCTCAGAGCTTCGAGTACCGCTATACGGCCGACCAGCCGACCCTGCAGCTCTCGTGGATCGAGATGCCCGACAAGCTCCTCGCTGGCGAGACCCACACGTGGCAAGCTCGCCTTACTTACAGCGATGGCACGCCTGCTCGTCGCATCCCCGTCATGGCGTGGATGTATGACGCTGCCTTGGAGAGCCTGCGCTCGCACAGCATCGGTCGCTTGGCTCAATACATACCGCTCTACCTTCAGAATGTCAGTCCTAACCCTTGCTTCAGATTCGGTCTAGAGGACTACTCGTCAATGGGTTATGGTGCGGTTTATGGTGCTAGAGCAGGCATTTTAGTGAGGGGTGTTTCTAAGAGCGTCGTCCTAGTGGAGGATGACCTAGAGCTTGCCTATGACGAAGCCGGAGTGAAAAAAGAGAGCAGCAACAGACTAGACGAGGTGGTGGTCACTGGCTTCGCCGCGCCTATTTTGCGGAAGGACTTCTCTCAGACCGCCTTCTTCCTAGCGGACCTCTACACCGACGACGAGGGCGTTGTCACCTTTACGGGCAAGATGCCCGAAGCACTCTCCAGCTATCGCCTAGCACTATTTGGCTACGACAGCCGACTGACAGACTGCGCCGCAACGGCCGACATCAAGAGCTACCGCCAGCTGATGGTCGAGACGCTGCAGCCACGCTTCCTCATGCAGGGAGACCAAGCTTACCTGACGGGGTCGATTCGCAACCTCACCGATAAGCCGCTCCGTGGCAACCTTCGACTAGTCCTCTACGATGCTCTGGCGGCGGACAGCACGGCGACACCGCTTGCCGACGGCACACGGGAGCTGGCTCTCACCGTTCCAGCCAGTGGCGTGACACCCTACGCCATCGCCCTACCCGCTCTGCCTGACCTCTCGGCACTGCGGGTGCAGGTTTACTTCGTCAGCGGAGCACTCAGCGATGGCGAGGAGTACGTCATCCCCGTACAGCCAGCGACGGTACGCACCGTCGAGAGTATCCCCTTCGCGTGGGACAAGCAGGAGAGCTATTCCTATCCGCTCAGCGCATTGCTAGGGCAGGCAAGCGATCCGTCAGCTTCGCTACACCTACAGCTCTGGAGCAATCCACGCTACTTCGCTCTGCAGCAACTGCCGATCCTCTTTAACAATGAGGAGCGAGACGCTATCAATACGGTCCTCCGCATCTACACCTTGACCCGTACGCAGCAACTGCTACGCCAGCCGGAGATAGCTCAGTGGGTTCAGGCACAAGCTCAAGCAACTGAGGGCGCCAACAAGTTGACCAGCAACCGTGAGACCACACTCCTACCGCTAAACGAGACTCCTTGGCGAGCTACCGAGCGGTGGCTTGACGGGGCGCAGGAGCAGCTCTGGACACTCTTCAAGGCGCCCAATAAGCGCACCACCACTAAGGACATAGCGCAGCTGAGCAACCTACAGACCAGTTCAGGAGACTGGTCGTGGTACCCCGATATGCCAGGCTCCTCTTACCTCACGCCGCTCATCCTCGACTACCTCGCAGCTGTCAGTGAGCTAGAGCCAAACGAAGAGATAACCTCCATGCTCTCCCGTGGTTGGCAGGCTTACGACCGCACCACGACCAAGCTGATGCAAGAGATGAAGAAGGAGCTAGCCAAGAGCAAGCGGAAACCTACCCTCCCCGCATGGGGTGCCGAGTGGCTCTACCTCTCCTACCGCTGGCGTGACGCTAAGGCTCTGCAAAAAGACCAGACCACGAAGGCACTCGTCGACTACCTCACGCCACTCCTTGTCAAAGAGGCGCAGCAACTACCCCTCTACGCCCTACCGCAAGCAGCCTACACGCTCTACAAGCAGGGCAACGTGGCGCAAGCACGACAGCTCGCCGAGATACTGCACGACCATCTATCGTACGAAGCGGCTCAGGGAGCTTTCTTTGCCAACACCCTCGTTGGTGGTTACTTCTGGCGAGACCGCTCTATGTCGCTACAGCGAGAGACCATTGAGCTTTTCGAACTGTTCGGTATCTACCCCGACACAGTACAGCAGATGCGTCGCTGGGCAATGGAGTACCTACGCACCAATCTGCGCGCCTCCAACCTAACGCAGCTAGAGCTACTGCTCACACTCCTAGAGGACGGCGCTGGGGAAACGGCTACGCACGACCAAGTGACCATCTCCATACCACTTGCCGATGGTACGACCGAGCGCATTGAGACCGACTCCTACTGCGGACTACAATACAAGCCTAGCCAACTAGACCGCACGGGCAGCATCGTCATCACGCACAGCGACCCGCAAGCTATCCTCTGGGGTGGCATCCTAAGCGTTGGCGAGAAGCCACTTAGCGAAGTTGCCGAGCGGCAAGGTGAACTGATGATCGAGAGCAAGACTTACGTTCGTGAAGAGATCAACGGACAACTGCAAGAGCGTCCCATCCAGTCTGGCGAGAAGCTCACCGTCGGGACTATCCTCATCACGAAGCTTCGCATCACCACCCGTCGTGACCTAGACTTCGTCACCATACGAGATATGCGTCCCGCATGCTGTGAACCACTAGAGCAGCTCAGTCACTACGAGTGGCAGGGCGGTCTAGGCTACTATGTCGAGGCGCGCCACTATGCGCAGATATACCATATTAATAGTCTACTTCGTGGCTCCTACGAGATCAGCTACGAGCAGAGCGTCGTACGTCCAGGCACCTACCAGCGTGGTATCACGCAGGCTCAGTGCGCTTACGCTACCGAGTACTCCGCTCAGACCGCTATGCCAACCCCTTACACCGTAATAGCAAATGATTGACCCCATACAGATCATCGAGCGTTACTACCCTACCGACACGCTCGGCTACCGCATCCTGCTGACCCACAGCCAGCAGGTTGCCGAGCTGGCGCTTGAGGTTGTACGTCAGCACCCCGAGCTAGCGTGCGACGAGCGATTTGTCTACGAGGGAGCTATGCTCCACGACATCGGCATCTACCTCACCGATGCCCCCACGATCGGTTGCTACGGCACCGAGCCCTACTTACGGCACGGCTACCTCGGTGGCGAGCTACTACGCGAGCTAGGTCTGGAGCGTCATGCGCAGGTTGCCGAGCGTCACACCGGCACAGGACTAGATAGCGAGACCATCCGTGCTCGGGGGCTAGATCTCCCGACCGACCGCCTCTATATGCCCCAAAGCATCGAGGAGCGGGTCATCTGCTATGCCGATAAGTTTTACTCCAAGACTCAACTAGAGCATCAGAAGCCCTTAGAGAAGGTACGCACCTCGCTCGCCAAGTATGGTGCCGACTCCTTAGCGCGCTTCGACCAGATGCACGAGCAGTTTCAGGTGCCTAGCACGTTAGTCTAAAGCTCCTATCCATTCATCCACCAAGACCCAAACCACAATGTTAATACACTCCGCCACCTTCGTACAGAGCAGTCCTTCAGTAAAGTCCTGCCCCCAAAGCACACTACCAGAGTACGCCTTCATAGGGCGCTCCAACGTGGGCAAATCCTCGCTCATCAATATGCTCACAGGGCACAAAGGGCTAGCGATGACCTCGCAAAAGCCTGGTAAGACGCAGCTCATCAACCACTTTCTGATCAATGAGTCGTGGCACCTCGTCGACCTGCCCGGCTACGGCTACGCACGCAGGAGTCTAGAGCAGCGGGAGCAGTTTCGCAAGCTGATTGACCAGTACGTCACGAAGCGTGAGGCCTTGGTCAACCTCTTCGTCCTTGTAGACATTCGCCATGAGCCGCAGCGCATCGACCTAGAGTTTATCAATGAAATGGGCGAAAAAGGCATCCCCTTCAGTATCGTCTTCACCAAAGCAGACAAGATCGGCAAGCAGGTACAGCGGGATGCTGTAGAGGCCTACCAATCTCGTCTACTAGAAGATTGGGAGGAGCTGCCGCCCCTCTTCGTGACCAGTGCGTCGACTGGCTTGGGGCGTGACGAACTCCTAGATTATATCGAGCAGCTCAACCGTATGATAGCTGAGCTAGAGGTCTAAAACTCTAGCTCCAATCCGATCATCAGATGCTCTGGGGTGAAGGATAGCCCGAAGCCATTCGAAGGCACACTAGGCTCCTCTCCGTGGAAGCTCTTGCGATAGCCCAAGAAGCCCAAACGCATGCAGAGGCACAATCCCTCCGCAAGATCTACGCAGGCACCAGGACGCAAGCCCACCTCATAACCGTGGTGGCTATTACCCTTAGATGTCTCGTAGCTGTAGCCCACATTGCCGTCTACATAGAGATTGATTGGACCTCTATGCAGGTAGTAGTAGCGGACGAAAGGAGAGAGCGATACCTCGTGTTGTAGTACCTTCTCACCAGTTACCTCGTGCGACTCCAGTCCATAGCCTGCAATGAGTCCCACGGCCCACGTGTCGTTTAGAAAGTAACCGAGTTCAGGTTGAAACTCTAGCGATGTCTTCCCGGCATCACTGTCGATCCAAAAACTAGCGACACCACCTACAAACCACGAAGCCTGGTGGTCGTGCTCATCCGTTGTGGTCTGTGCCTGTAGAGAGCCACAGCTCCAGAGGAGGGCAAGTAGTAGCCCTGCGAAAAGTGTAAACAGTTTCTTCATGTTTAATCGTATCTGTGATTATTCGGGGCAAAGGTCGGAATCTTTCAGAAGATACGCAATACCAATACCCTAGGATCGGTGGCACTCTCGCAAGCAAGAAGCCGATCTCCACGTGAATATTTGGAAATATCCACGTGAGGAAAAATTATTCTCCACGTAGGCGAGAAATAAAACTTCGGAGGAATCAAATGAAACTTCGGAGGAAATGATTCTTGCCCACGTGGCAAATAAAAAATCTCCACGGAGATTTTTAAGATTCTCTACGTGGAAATCTACTGAACGCCTGAGCAAGATCGAGATATTCTTAGGGAGAAGACCTAGGCAACCCTAATTGAAAGACCATTTTAAGCCACATAGCCAACCATTTACGCAAGCATTGTGCAGTTTCCCACAAAGGTAAGTTTTCAAAACAGTCAACTTGCGAACACGCACAATATACGTACAAGTCTACATATGAAGTAATTACACTTTTAATACGGACAACTTTTCAACAATTGATGCTTTTCCAGTTGATTTATTTGCCCACGTCAATTATTGGTTGTAATATTGCAGAGGATTTCGCGGAGTCAGATTTAATTTATTTACGATTTGACTTCTAAACAGATTTAATCTTGTAACCCTTCATACACCTATTCAAGTGAAGCAAAAGACATATTCCTTTGATGAGGCTTATCAAGCCACATTGGAGTACTTTGGCGGTGATGAGCTGGCCGCCAAAGTGTGGGTGACCAAGTACGCCCTTAAGGACAGCTATGGCAACATCTACGAGCAGACCCCTCGTGACATGCATCAGCGCATCGCACGAGAACTGGTTCGCATAGAGCACAACTACCCCAACCCGCTCTCTGAGAGTGAGCTGATGGATCTGATGGATCACTTCCGCTATATCGTGCCTCAGGGCAGTCCCATGACTGGCATTGGCAATAATTACCAGATTGCCTCGCTCTCGAACTGCTTTGTCATCGGTCTAGATGGTGAGCCAGACTCTTACGGAGGCATCATCCGCATCGATGAGGAGCAGGTACAGCTGATGAAGCGACGTGGTGGCGTGGGGCACGACCTATCGCATATCCGCCCTAAGGGGTCGCCAGTCAAGAACTCGGCCCTTACCTCTACGGGCTTGGTACCCTTTATGGAGCGTTACTCCAACTCCACTCGTGAGGTAGCACAAGATGGTCGTCGTGGTGCTCTCATGCTGACGGTATCGATCAATCATCCTGACAGCGAGTCCTTTATCGATGCTAAGATGACCGAGGGTAAGGTCACGGGTGCCAATGTCTCAGTACGCATCGACGATGCCTTTATGCAGGCAGTTGTGGATGACAAGGAGTATGTGCAGACCTATCCTATACACTCGAAGGAGCCTAAGTTTACCCGCACCATTCAGGCACGCCAGCTATGGGACAAGATCATCTACAACGCTTGGCGGAGTGCTGAGCCTGGGGTGCTCTTTTGGGACACGATCATCCGCGAGTCTGTGCCCGACTGCTACGCCGATCTAGGCTTCAAGACTATCTCGACCAATCCTTGCGGTGAGATCCCGCTCTGTCCGTACGATAGTTGCCGTCTGCTGGCGATCAACCTGTACAGCTACGTGCGCAATCCTTTTACGGCAGAGGCTTCGTTTGACTTCGACCTCTTCCGTGAGCATGTTGCCAAGGCGCTACGCATCATGGATGACATCATTGACCTAGAAGCAGAGAAGATCGATGCAATCCTCATGAAGATCGCCTCAGATACGGAGACCGAAGAGGTCAAAGCAGCTGAGCGTGAGCTGTGGCGCAAGATCAAGCGCAAGACGCTCCTCGGGCGTCGCACAGGTGTCGGCATTACCGCCGAGGGCGATATGCTCGCAGCTATGGGCATGCGCTATGGTTCGGACGAGGCTATCAGCTTTGCTGAGGAGGTGCAGAAGACACTCTGCCTATCAGCTTACGCAAGTTCAGTAGAGTTGGCTAAGGAGCGCGGAGCCTTTGACCTCTATGACACAGAGCGTGAGAAGGACAATCCCTTTATCCAGCGCGTTGCCAAGGCTGATCCGAAGCTCTATGAGGAGATGAAGAAGTTCGGTCGTCGTAATATAGCGATGCTCACCATCGCACCCACGGGTTCGACAAGCCTTATGACGCAGACTTCGTCAGGTATCGAGCCGGTCTTTATGCCTGTCTACAAGCGCAGACGCAAGGTCAATCCCAACGACAAGAATGTTAAGGTGGACTACACCGACGAGACGGGCGACACCTTCGAGGAGTACACGGTCTACCACCACAACTTCCTCACCTGGATGAAGGCCAACGGCTACGACCCAAACCATAACTATTCGCACGAAGAGCTACAAGAACTAGTCGCTAAGTCACCTTACCACAAGGCTACTGCCAACGATGTGGACTGGGTTGCCAAGGTCAAGATGCAGGGACGCATACAGCAATGGGTGGATCACAGCATTAGCGTTACGATCAATCTCCCCTCCGACATTTCGCAGGAGATGGTTGCTACGCTTTACATTGAGGCATGGAAGGCTGGCTGCAAGGGTTGCACCGTATATCGTGAAGGTTCTCGCTCTGGCGTACTGATCTCGGAGGAGCAGCAGAAGAAGGAGCAGCAAGCGAAGAGTGAGCAGGAGTCAGTGCCCGAAGTTCCCGTAGAACCCACACCTTTGTCTCAGACGGTACGCAAGCGCCCTAAAGAACTAGAGGCTGACATCGTACGCTTTCAAAATAATAAGGAGAAGTGGATCGCCTTCGTCGGCTTGCTCGACGGCAAGCCTTACGAGGTCTTCACAGGTATCGCTGACGATGACGAGGGTATCATGCTCCCCAAGAGCGTAACGAAGGGTAAGATCATCCGCAGCTACGATGAGGACGGCACGAAGCACTACGACTTCCAGTTTCACAACAAGCGTGGCTTCAAGACCACGGTGGAGGGTCTAGACACGAAGTTCAACCCTGAGTACTGGAACTATGCCAAGCTCATCTCAGGCGTCCTACGCTACCAGATGCCGATAGATCAGGTCATCAATCTTGTCCAAGGCATGGAGCTCAACGATGAGAGTATCAACACCTGGAAGAATGGTGTGGCTCGCGCTCTCAAGAGTTACCTACCCAGTGGTACAAGCGTCTCTGCCGCCTGCTCTAACTGCGGACAGCACACGCTAGTCTACCAGGAGGGTTGTCTTATCTGCACCAACTGCGGCTCCTCAAAGTGTGGCTAGCCAGAGAGGCTCACTCCCCTTTACACTAGGCTCTTGAGAGTCGCTTGACAAGCTTTCCAGAGCTAACCCCTCTAAACTACAAAACCCCACCATTGTACAAACACGATGGTGGGGTTTTGCTTTGACTTGCCGCAGCCTTGCTCTAGATGAAAAAAGCGCGCTCCTTATAGTCGCTCGATGCGATGAGTGAAGGGGACACCAGCACGGTGAAAGAGTCGCCCTACGGGGCAGACCTTCTCGGTCAGCTCGAGGCACTTCTCCAGCTCCTGATCTGTGGCGGTCGTCTTGACTCGTAGCGTGTAGTCGATCGCATCCATCTCGCCCTCTGTGGTCTGTGCCTCTAGATCTATCTCTAGATGCTCGATGGTGAGACGCTTCTTCTCGGCCATCGTGGTAAAGATCGTTGCAATGCAACCATTGAGCGACATGGCGAGAAGCTCGAAGGCGGTGGGGCCCTGATTCGTACCGCCAGAAGTGACTGGGAGGTCGACCGTTACGCTGCTGCCTCGTTGATTATCGATTTGCGAGAGATAAGCTCCCTGCTTGACTAAGTGCGTTTTCATATTCGTTTGTTCGGTTAGCTTGTTATTAAAGTAAGACTTCCTTAGGACTCAAAAGAGCATCTGCTCCTCAGCGACATACTCCGAGAGCGACTCACGCAGCATACCGATGTAGCGTCCACTAGCGTCGTAATGATGTCGATAGAGTAGCTGATTCGCCAGAAAGACACCGCCCTGCGCTGCTTGGCACAAGTAGCGAATAGCCTCCGTACGGCGATTGGGTTGTAGCGAATCTGTTAGGAGCATTCGCCCTATCTCATAGCACGCCTCGGGGATACCCGCCTCGGCAGCTCGCTCCCACAAGGAGACGACACGAGAGCTATAGCAATCTCCATCTTGGTGATACCACAGCTTGCCTAGCAGGTAGCACGCTTCGGGAGCATCTTGCCTAAAAGCTGCCGTGAGCCAGTACTCAACTCGATCCATCTGAACGAAGAGCCCACCCTGAGCATAAGCCCTAGCGAGTGCTATCTGTGCCTCCACGAGCCCCGCCTCGGCAGCCGTCTCTAGGTGATAGAGATACTGCTCGTGACTACGCACCACGCCCAAGCCTCGCTGATACATTTGCGCTAAGAGGAGATGAGACTTCGGATGCCCTAGCTGTATAGCCATACGCAAGCAGTCGCTCGCCTCTCGGTAGTTCTTCCTCAGTCCCGTCTGCGGGCTTGTCAAGTGTAGTGCCAGAGCATAGAGATCCTCGACATTTCCTCGCAATGCTACTCTTTGGCGCAGGTAGCGTCTCAGACAAGTTTGCGCAACCCTATCGGAGTGCGGCTGATAGAGCTTAACTAGGTAGTCGATCGCTGGGAGCGAGTCGTGACGAGCCACACGGTGTAGCCAGTGTAGACCCTCTGTCTGAAGGAACTTGAGATGATCGGTCGGAGCTTCGAGCTCTTTCTGCAGAAGGCTATAAAGCTTGCCAGAGCGCCGCGTGTCAACGACAAGAGTAAGCTGCTGTGTCATCAAGGCAAAGAGCTGCTCGCAGTCGATACCACCAGCCACGGCACTAGTCGTCTGTGGCGATAGTAGGTCTGAGGTGGGCTCTTTGGGCTTAGGCGACATGGATCAAGAGACATAGAGGAGCAGCCCCTTGAGATACTCCCCCTCTGGGTAAAAGATGTTGATCGGATGACAAGGACTCTGTCCCAAACGCTTGAGGATGCGCACCTCTCGCCCCGCAAGTGTGGCAGCCGTCATCACTGCTAGGGTAAACTCCTCCATCGAGACAGCTTGCGAGCAGCTAAATGTGAAGAGCAGTCCACCATGGGCGATCGCTCTGAGGGCTAATTCGTTTAATCGTCGATACCCGCCCAGACCTTGCTGCTTATGGTTGCGCTGCTTGACAAAGGCGGGGGGATCTAGGACTATGAGGTCGTAAGCACTCGTCTCGATCGCAGATAGGTAGTCGAAAGCATCAGCTACGACCGCCTCGTGTCTCTGGAGCGTCTCTGGGTCAGAAGAGAAGTTGATCGCCACACTCTCCTCGCAGAGTGAGATAGCTCGTGCAGAGCTATCTATTGAGACGACACGCTGGGCGCCCCCTCCGAGTGCGTAGACGGAGAAACCACCCGAGTAGCAGCAGATATTGAGAACATTGCGTCCCCGAGCGTACGACTCGACAAGACGTCTATTGTCACGCTGGTCCACGAAGAAGCCAGTCTTCTGTCCTCGCTCCCAGTCTGGCAGAAAGCGGTAACCGTACTCCTGCACCGTCCGATCGTACTCTGCCGAGGGAGCCTTGCCTAGGTAGCCATTGGGCATAATCCACTCGCGAGGGGTCTGTGCTGGAAGCGTCTCGACAGACTTGTCATAGACATAGTGCACGCCTAGCTCTGGCAGCTCGCACAGTACCTCAGCGATCAACTGACGCAGCGGGTAGAGACTCAGCGCATGTATCTGTATCACAGCCACCTCTCGATAGATGTCAATGACTAGTCCAGGTATGAAATCGCTCTCGCCATAACACAAGCGCCAGCAGTCTGTTTGCCTACCATCTTGGCTCTGGAGGAGCGTCTTGCGTAGCTGATGCGCTTGGCTCAGACGTGTGGTAAAGAATGTGCGCCACTCCCCTATCTCCTCCTCACCAAAGGTCAGCATGCGGACGGCTATCGTCCCACCCTCGTAGACTCCCTGCCCGAGTTGCTGAGAGCCATCGTGGTTGAGGATAGTCACTATCGATCCTAGCGGTATGCTCTCCTTGGTGCGCTGCAGTGCGCCCGAAAAGACCCATGGATGATGTCTGAGGAGAGGCTCCTCACGGTGAGGCTTGAGGTATAACTGGTACATAGGGGTGGTGGTAGGTTGTAACTCTTGTGGTAAAGTCTTAGGATGGCTGCTCAGGGCAGAGCCCGAAGTGGTGCAGTAGTGGCATTGGCTCCGACTCTAGACGATGATAGATGCGGAGACAAGCGTATGCGTCGAGCGCTGCGTAGCTTTGCTGCGCAGGCGTTAGCGTAGCCGCCTCCCAATTGGTCAGCTGAGCACGCTTGCTAATCTTCTCCCCGAAGAGTATCGCATAGATCTTCTGCAGACCCAAGTCATGGATGCCGTAAGCTGGGGTAAGTCGCTGCAAGTCTACAAAGCCTTGTGGATGTAACTCTGGCGAAAACCTTCTCAGCTGTCTCCGATCACCGCAAAGGTCTAGTCCCACCTTGAGTATGTCCTCACGCTCCAGTAAACCTTGTAGCCGAGGCGGAATACCTATTTTGTTGATCCTAAAGAGGTAGCAGCAACTCTCGCTCGATAGCTGAATAAGAGCTACAGACTGACGCTCATACTTCTTAAAGACAGGCTTAGACTCTGTGTCCATACCGATTATAGCACACTGCTCTAGAGCTGCTACGGCAGACTCCACTTGCGGGAGCGAGTCCACGACAACGATTTCACCAGTGAAGGTCGCTTTGGCTAGTTTGCCTATCTCCTCTTTAGTAATTGATGACAGCACGATTGTTTACTCTATATATTATTGTATGCTTTCTGTAGCCCAGCGGTCAGTATCCTCCTCTAGCCCCTCGGCATGCTTGTGATAGTGCAGCACACGCAGGGCAGAGAGGAGCGCATCACCCAGGTATGTGTCAAAAGCGTATTGCAGTATCGAGAGCGTCGCAACGAGTAGCTCGCCAGCATCCTCTCTAAGCACCAGCAGCGGCGTACCCAACTCACGGTAGATCAGTACCAGAAGGCGTGAGAGTCGCTCCGGCTGTAGCTCGCCATCTTGCGCTATACCCACAGGGTAGTGAAGGAAGAGATCTAGCTCCTCGCCCAGTAGCGCACGCACCTGCTCCTCGTAGTAACTCACTGTCTCATCTGAGATCACCTGCGTGTAGCCCGTAAGCCAATCCTCCAGCTCCTCCGTAGAGGTCGCTGGCATCTGCGATAAGTAGCTAAAGATCTCTGGGAGGTAGCCGTAAGTGCGCTTTATAAAGTCCGCCCGACTATACTCGGACGCATGCTCTACGAGCGCGCAGTAGTCCTTGCACAGCGTGAGGAAGGCAACTAGCTCCTGCGGATTGCTCTCGGTCATTTGCTCCATATGCACTCTAATGGATCAAGGCTTACTTAGCAAAAGCACCCTCCTGAATCAGGTACTCCGCAATCTGAATAGCATTGAGCGCAGCACCCTTCATGATTTGGTCAGCCACGCACCAGAAGGTGACACAGCCTGGCTCGGCAAGATCAGCCCTCAGACGTCCCACATAGACAGGTTCCTGCATAGAACAGTGTAGAGGCATCGGGTAGCTACGCTTGGCGGGATCATCCATCAAGAGTAGTCCCTTCTGCTTTGACATTGCTTCGCGTACCGCCTCGACCGTAAGTGGCTCAGCACACTTCACCCAGATAGCCTCGCTATGAGCTCGTAGCACGGGGACGCGTACGCAGGTGGCACTGACACGTATCTCATCGTTGTGCAGGATCTTGCAGGTCTCATTGTACATCTTCATCTCCTCCTTCGTGTAGTCATTGTCCGTAAAGATGTCGATCTGCGGAATGAGATTGTATAGGAGTTGATTGCCGAAAGCCTTCGTCTGAAGCGGCTTGCCCATCGCTTGGTCACGCACCTGTCCCTCCAGCTCTAGCATCGCATCGTGACCCGCACCGCTAGCAGCCTGGTAGGTAGCCACATGAACTCGCTCTATGGGACTCAGAGCGTGGATCGGAGCCAGAGCCACGATCATCTGGATCGTACTGCAGTTCGGGTTAGCGATGATCCTCTTGGCAGGGTGTAGCGCATCAGCCCCATTAACCTCGGGTACGACCAGCGGCACCTCGGGATCCATACGGAAGGCACTCGAATTGTCGATCATCAGAGCGCCATGCTTCGTGATCGTACTGGCGAAGTCTAGTGCCGTCTGCCCCCCAGCAGAGACAAAAGCGATGTCAATATCCTTAAAGTCATCGTTTTGAGCTAGGAGCTTTATCTTGTATTCCTTACCACGGAAAGTGATCTCACTGCCTGCACTACGAGACGAGCCAAAGAGTCGTAGCTCATCAATCGGGAAGTCTCGATGCTCTAAGAGACGTAGGAACTCACGTCCCACAGCTCCACTGGCACCTACTATAGCTATCTTCATATTATTATCGTTCTGTAAAGTTAGAAATTAAGGTCTATACGATCGTAAGCTCAGAGAGTTGTCTCTAGCTCCAGTGCAAAAGTACCCAATCTACACCAATCGGCAAAAAGTAACCCACCATACATCACCTCGCGCAACTAAGAAAAAGGATCCGTAGACACGACCTTCACTCCGCACACACATCAGAAAGATATCCACGTAGGAAATAGAAAATCCCCACGTGGAGAAAAAAAATTCTCCACGTAGGCGAGAAATGAAACTTCGGAGGAATCAAATGAAACTTCGGAAGAAATAATTCTCGCCCACGTGGAGAATTTTCATTTCTCACGTGGAGAATGAGAAATATCCACGTAGGGATTGCATTACTGCACCAATATCTTGTCCTCTTCCTGAAAAAAGTACACAGTTGGGAAGGTGTTACTGAGATGGTACA
>ERZ1031273.100-NODE-100-length-43852-cov-21.187456_pt1 | contig 43852 bp, 42 predicted proteins | sample MGYA00516575_ERZ1031273 | MGnify/ENA primary metagenome ERZ1031273 (study PRJEB33718, sample SAMN03159816) | human skin metagenome | collected 2014-02-25 | study: EMG produced TPA metagenomics assembly of the PRJNA266117 data set (Human skin bacterial metagenome... | reverse complement strand
TTATTCACTATCACGTTTAGTCGTATACTATAAAGATTACAATCAAGTTATTTTTGACGTGGACTTGTTTTACAATGTCCCTTGTACTACTTGTTTGTTTCATCACAAAATTGTGATGTCCTTGTCTTAATATATGTCTATGAACTCTTTTCCATTAACCGCCTTTTCAGCGGTTGGTTTTGCAAAGGCACAAACGATTTTTCATTCAACCAAATATTCAAGAAACTTTTTTCGACACTCACACCTGAGCACCCTGTTTCTGAATTGCGAATGCAAAGATAGAAAGAATTTTTCAATCCACCAAATCTCAGCACCTAATCTCCAAGAAACTTAATCTCCAACACCCAAAACCTTGGGGCTAAAAATAGACCTCCGCTATCACCCCACTGGGCTACTAAGAGGTCTCATTTCTCGTTTGCGGTTGCAAAGATAGAAACAATTTTCCATTCCACCAAATATATCCGTAAAGAAAATCGCACAGAATACAGTAAGTCATTGATATTCAAATCAAAAAAACGCATAATTATTTTAAAGCAACCTACAGCTGGTATACAATCTAAGCTCTAAACACCTATTATGAGACTGTTGCACGAAGGCGATCTGCGGCGTTGCTTTCGGGATTCGGGCTCGGTCACGTACGTGAGTACGCTCCCAGCGCCCTCACCCTCAGCGCCTTGCATCTCATCCTTCGTTCAAAGTCTCAGTGCATTTGATTCAAATGTGCGAGAATGGCACTTCGTGCAACATTCTCATTATATATATGACTATTTCATGAAGTCTCACTCGCTAGATAAGAGAGCAAAAGTTGAGATGCAACTAAGCAATCGGTTAGTTGCAACTAATCATTTGCTTTGTTGCAACTAACCGATTGCTTAGTTGCATCTCGGAAAACGCCAAAATATACGCCTGAGCATCAACTGTTTTGTAGTACCGCCAAAACACAGTTTACATTGCTTCGTAATTCAATGTGCAAAACTGGTTCTGTAAGAGACTGTTGCACGAAGGCGATCTGCGGCGTTGCTTTCGGAATTCGGTCTAGGTCACGTACATGAGTACGCTCCCTTCGGCCTAGTTGGGCCTTGGTGCCTTACGGCACCTTGCCCTCACCCTCAGGCCTTGCATCTCATCCTTCGTTCAAAGTCTCAGCACATTTGCGTCAAATGTGCGAGAATGGCACTTCGTGCAACATTCTCTGTAACTGTATCAGATAAAAACTTACTGCTAAAAAAATATGCGGAACATACCGAGGTATATTCCGCATATTATATTTAGTGGATATTGGAGATTACTCCCACTCAATGGTTGCTGGTGGCTTAGATGAGCAGTCGTAGACTACACGATTAATGCCCTTCACATTATTAATAATCTCATTGGAGACCTTGGCGAGGAACTCGTGAGGGAGCTTCGCCCAATCGGCCGTCATTGCATCGATGGAGGTGACAGCTCTCAAGGCACATACATACTCGTAAGTACGCTCGTCGCCCATCACACCAACTGAGCGGATGGGTAATAAGATGGCTCCTGCCTGCCATACTTCTTCATAAAGCCCCCACTCCTTGAGTAGTGATATATATATATGGTCTGCTTCCTGAATAATCCGCACTTTCTCGGGGGTAATATCACCTAAGACACGGATGCCTAAACCTGGGCCAGGGAATGGATGACGGAAAATCATATCGTGCTTCATACCCAGTTCGAGACCTACCTTTCGCACTTCATCTTTAAAGAGCAGCCGGAGAGGCTCCACCAACTTCAGCTTCATCTTTGCTGGCAAACCGCCCACATTGTGGTGGCTCTTAATCACTTGCCCTGTAATTGAGATCGACTCAATCACATCGGGGTAAATCGTTCCTTGTGCCAACCACTTGACATCTTGGATCTTGCTCGCCTCTACCTCAAAGACATCAATGAAGCCTTTGCCAATAATCTTGCGTTTCTTCTCTGGATCAGAGACGCCGGCAAGTTGACGGAAAAAGTAATCCTTTGAGTCTATCCCCTTAACATTCAGCCCGAGATGCTTATAATCGTCCAGCACTTGCTCAAACTCTCCCTTTCGAAGTAAACCATGATCCACGAAGATACAGGTCAATTGGTCGCCAATTGCTTTATTGAGCAAAACTGCTGCCACACTAGAGTCCACGCCACCACTTAGGGCGAGCAGCACCTTGTCGCTTCCGAGTTGCTTTCTTAGCTCTGCCACCGTGCTCTCGACAAATGATGCAGGGGTCCACTCCTTAGCCACTTTGCAGATAGAAAGGAAGTTGTCCAGCAACTTAGTCCCCTCCTCCGAGTGTACCACCTCGGGATGGAATTGCACGCCCCAAATCTCCTTGCCCTTAATACGATAAGCAGCATTTTCGATCGTCTCGGTACTTGCTAATCGCTGGCCATCTGTAGGCAGTTGTGTAATGGTATCACTGTGTGACATCCAAACGGTACTCTTGGAGGAAAGGCCTTTGAGAAGGGGATCCTCGGCGAGAATATCCAAGTGAGCCCTTCCATACTCACGAGTAGCAGATTTCCCTACTGCTCCACCCAACTGGCTAGCGATGAACTGAGCCCCATAGCAGATCCCCAATAGAGGCACCTTGGGTAGCTTGCTAAGATCTATCCGAAACGCCTCTGGCTGAGAGACGGAGTAAGGGCTACCAGAGAGGATAATACCCTTGAGGCTCTCCTCGGTCTTAGGAACAAAATGGTATGGGTGCACCTCACAATAGACGCCTAATTCGCGTATGCGACGAGCAATCAGCTGAGTCGTCTGCGACCCAAAGTCTAGGATGATAATCTTATCAAGCATAATCTATATCACTATTATCAGTTGTCAATTTCTCTTTTCTCCAATAGATGAGGTCTCAGTCTCTGTGTCCTTTCAAGTGCCTGCTCCATTTCCCATGCCTCGATCTTGGCAGGATTGCCTGAGAGCAGTACCTCTGGCACCTTCCAGCCTTGGTAATCTGCAGGGCGGGTATAGATGGGCGGAGCCAAAAGGTTGTCTTGGAAAGAATCGCTCAGTGCACTCTGTTCATCGCCTAGCACACCTGGTATAAGGCGAACCACGGCATCGGTGATAACGGCAGCTGGGAGCTCGCCCCCAGTAAGTACGAAGTCGCCAATGGATATTTCTCGAGTAATGAGATGCTCACGAATACGGTGGTCGATACCTTTATAGTGACCGCAAAGGATGATGATATTTTGCACCAAAGAGAGAGTATTTGCCAATGGTTGCGTTAGGATTTCGCCATCGGGTGAGGTATAGATCACCTCGTCATAGCTACGCTCCTGCTTCAGGGCTTTGATGGCATTGTCCACTGGTTCAATCTGCATCACCATACCGGCAGCACCGCCGAATGGATAGTCGTCCACCCTACGCCACTTATCGGTGGTGTAGTCTCTAAGATTGTGCACGTAAATCTCAGCCAGCCCCTTATCTTGGGCTCTCTTAAGGATGGAGGTATGCACAAAGTCCTCCAACATCTCTGGCAAAACGGTCAGTATATCTACCCTCATATATCGGGCAAAGTTACTTAAAAGTAAAGAAACAGACTATAAACGACACACATATATACGCAACATAGAGAGTGGCTCTACCTTCCACGCCAATAGCTGAGCCACGCAAAGTGCTTTCGCTCTTGAAGGTATGAGGGTTGAGACTGGTAGGCATAGGCTTCACGTTCAAAGCCAATTCGCCAATAAGCTCCAGCACCTCCGGCAATTCGGCGTACCAACCACTCGACAGCATAGATGAGATAAAAGCCCACATAAAGGAGTTCTCGCATCTGTGCTGTATGAATCTTTTCGTGCCGGATAAGTGACTCATCGACTTTGCCACGATGATCACTTCTCACTACGATACAACCTAGCAGATTGATCGCGATGAAGGGGCGAAAAGGAACGAAACGGCTAAAGTAGACCTTCACTAGGGATCAGCTTAATCTCTAAAGCGCTTCCAAGTGACTTCCTCACCATTTTCGTGGCGAGCCAAAACGCGTGCCAGCACAAAGAAGTAGTCGCTCAGACGATTGATAAAGTTCTTTACTCCAGCTTCTATCTCTGCTTCAGGGTCGGCATCAAGGAGTTGGTAGATCACCCTTTCGGTACGCCTTGCCACCGTCCTACAGATGTGGGCAACACTAGCGGCTTGACCACCAGCAGGGAGAATAAACTCCTTCAGCTTTGGGAGCTGAGAGTCCATAATATCGATCTGACGCTCTAAATGGAGGATATCCTCAGGGGAAACACCCGAAGGGACGTCATACTCCCTCTTTTGTCCCCTAAAATCGGCAGCTAGGTAAGCGCCACACGTGAAAAGTCGATCTTGAATCATCTCAAGTGTAGTATCCTGTCCTATCTCAGTTGGAGTCAACGCCCGTAACAGCCCCACAAACGAATTGAGTTCATCGGCCGTACCATAAGTATTCAGCCTCAGCGAACCTTTAGAGACCCGTTGTCCACTCATTAGGGAAGTCTTTCCCTTGTCACCAGATCGCGTATAAACGGAACTTTTCTTTATCTCTTTCTCTTCCATAATATTTCATTTATATAGTTTACTACATTGTCGTTCTGTAAAGGTACTTAACTCTCGGCATATCCACCACCAATATTGCCTCGTAAAGGTCTAATATCAGCCCTGAGGGTAGCTTTTCAACCCACTCTTTTATCTGAGCCCTTGTAGTTGGCCTGGGCAAGAAAAGCAACAGTCCATTATTGAGTTCCTCAAGAGCGGGTAGTCTTTCCATACTACGTGCTATGCATAGCGTTCGCCCTAAAAGTGGAGAAGGTTGAGCGCTGACCTGAAGGGTAGACTTTGCCAACTTCACCACCTCTATCAATGGGTCTCCCACTGGAAGCACTACTGTATCTATGTCACAGCGAGCCACCAAGCGATAAACCAAGCGTGCTAATGGGCTGGCAAATAGTTTTGGATACTGCTCAAAGTGATAATAGATGGCATACGGACGAATTAGAGAAAGAATCATCGCATACCCTTTGGGCGAATGCACTCCTCTTCCACGTCCATACCTCAACCTTCTGAAAACACGCCACCGATAGGGGCTAAACCGACTATACATCTTCATCAGGACAAAAGTACACAATTTTTGAATTACGGTAACTCAAAAAAAATGAATACCTTTGAAGAATAATAAGGACATTCAACTAACGATGTAGATATTATGAATAGAATTAAGATTACGATCATAGGAATACTGCTAACTATCGGTATTGGCAGTTGCTCAACAGTAGCCATTAGTGGCAGGAATCGAATCGACTTGGTACCCGATTCACAAGTGCTCTCCACTAGCTTTGCACAATATGCTCAATTTATTTCTAAAGCCCCAAAGAGCAAGGACCCTAAACAGACCCAACGTGTCGTAGCGATTGGACAGAGAATAGCCAAGGCGACAGACACCTACCTAAGGAGTGTAGGGATGGCTACCGACGCAGATAACTACAGATGGGAATTCAACCTCATTGCCGACCGACAAATCAATGCCTTTTGTATGCCAGGAGGTAAGATTGTGGTGTATGAGGGCATTTTACCTATTGCTAAAACTGATGACCAACTCGCTACCGTTATCTCGCACGAGGTAGCTCACGCCGTTGCCAAACACGCCAATGAGCGGATGAGTCAGCAGATTCTTAAGCAGTATGGAGCTGGGGCACTCAGTTTGCTTCTAGCGGGCAAGGGTGGGCTCACTCAGCAGATGGGAGGAATTCTATACGATGTAGGCTCCACAGCCTTCTTTACCCTACCCTACAGCCGCAAGCATGAGTACGAGGCCGACATCATAGGTCTTTACCTGATGGCTATTGCAGGGTATGACTACAATCAAGCGGTTCAATTTTGGACCAATATGGCTGGAGACAATAAAGGGAAGGGGCAGCAATCTGACTTTTGGAGCACGCACCCTAACGATGCCAATCGCATCAAAAAGATTCAAGAGGAGTTGCCACGCGTGAAGGCTTTTATTGAAGGTGGTGGTAAGAGTGCCCCTGTGAAACCGGCCAACCACAGCAAACTAACTAGTGATATCAATAAAGGACGACAAACTCCGCTTAAACTAAGGTACTAAGACTGTGCTGGCCAAAGCAAGAGCCATTATCCGAGAGGTCCTCAATGAAAAGGATAAAGTACTCGTGGGACTGAGCGGTGGAGCCGACTCCATCGCACTCTCCCACCTCCTTTACTCCATGGGTTATAAACTTGTGGTGATCCACATCAACTTCCACTTAAGGGGTAAGGAAAGTGATCGGGATGCACAGTTTGTTGCAGACTATCTAGCTAAAAAACTTCCTGAGGCTGAGTGCCACTTTGCGGACGTTGATACTTATGGCAGATCAAGAGGAGCTGGGATTTCCATAGAAATGGCAGCAAGAGAGCTTCGCTATGAGCTATTTGAGGAACTACGAAAAGCCCATCAATGTGCTTGGATCGCAGTGGGGCATCACGCTAATGATCAGATAGAGACGGCTCTCCTCAACCTCTCCAGAGGCACTGGTGGTAAGGGAATGGCTGGCATGCAGGTAGTATCTGGCCAATTATTCAGGCCCTTTCTCACCACGTGGCGAAGCGAATTGGAGGCGTACCTTTCTGCTCACCAACTTGATTATGTCACTGATAGCACCAACTACGATACCACCATCAAGCGCAATTATATTAGGCACCAGCTACTTCCTAGCTTTGAACAGCTCAATCCCTCCTTTCCTAGCTCTCTGCTAGAGAGTATGGCTCACTTCCGAGAGGAGCAAGAGTATATTGAGCAAGCAACAAAGCAATTTGCATCACGGCATTTCAATACTGAGGAGCAGAGCCTAGATATTCGGAATGTAGAGGAGCCGTATCTCTTCAAAAGGTGGCTCCTCGACCACGGTTTTACCCCCACGCAAGCTGAAGATCTCATTAATAGTTGGGACAATCCCAAGACCATCATATTTAACTTTGGCTCTGGCTCTGCTGAAGTCTATCGCGATAAGCTCTATCTCATCACCGAACCAGTTGAGGAATACCCCACCGAGCAACTATCCGACCATTGGAACCATCCACAAATTGGAGCCATTCAGTGGAATAGTGTTGGATCAGTAGCACTGCGACTTCACCAAGACTTTGCAGAGAGAGAGGTGGTGGTACGTATGGGACGTAAAGAGGATCGCTTTACCCCTTTTGGCATGAAGTCGGGGAGCAAATCACTCTTTAGGTATTTGGGTGAAAAGGGACTTCCAGAGTATTACAGACCATTTTGCCCAGTCCTAGAGTGCGATGGCGAGGTGATTGCGGTGGTTCCATTTGAAGTGAGCCAGCATGCGAGATACCAAAGTCTCAGCGACTCTATCGGTATTGGATTTGAGCCTTCGGGAGCAGCTTTTGGAGCGATCCTTAGGAATCTCACAAGCAATGTGAGAGGAAATAGGTAAATTTGTCATTCGTTTAGCAGAGTTAAGCGAGATACAATAGGAGAAGTAAAAGAATAAAGAGATGTCGGAACAAGCATTACTATCACTGCAAAATATCATCGTGAAGCGTGAGGAGAATATCATCCTAAATGGGGCTTCACTTGTGGTGCAACCAGGAGAATTTGTCTATTTGATTGGTCGTGTAGGATCAGGAAAGTCAACACTTCTGAAGTCCATCTATGCCGACCTCCCAATTTCAGAGGGAGAGGGGCGGTTTGGCGACTTTGACCTAAAGCACATAAAGCGTAAGCAGATCCCTTTCCTAAGAAGAGAGCTGGGCATCATATTTCAAGACTTCCAACTGCTTACCGACCGCTCTGTGGTGAAAAACCTAGAGTTTGTACTCAGAGCAACTGGGTGGAAAGATAAGAAGCTGATCCAAAAGCGAATCTCCGAAGTGCTAGAGCAGGTAGGGCTAGAGAGTAAAGGCTACAAGATGCCCCACGAACTATCAGGTGGTGAGCAGCAACGCATCGTCATCTCTAGAGCCCTCCTCAATAAGCCAAAGATGATATTGGCAGATGAGCCCACCGGCAATCTCGACCCCATTACTGGCGAGCAGATCATCACGCTCTTACGAGAAATCGGAGAGGCGGGAACCTCAATCTTAATGAGCACGCACAACTACGCACTCGTGAAGAAGTTCCCCGCAAGGATTGTGAAGGTGGAGGGAGGAAAGCTGCAAGAGATGCAGTTGAAGCAGGACTTATAATAGACTTGAAAGTGAAATGAATAACAACTCAACTTCCTTTTCAGATCTAGTAGTGATGAAGTTTGGTGGCACCTCTGTTGGTTCTGCCGAACGGATAAGAAATGTGGGCGACCTCATCAGCGGAAGCGAGCGTAAAGTGGTGGTATTAAGTGCCATGTCGGGGGTCACCAATATGCTGGTAGAGATCAGCCAGCTCTTCAATAATAGCAACACCCAAGGGGCACTCAATAAGATCCAAGAGCTACAAGAGAAGTATCAAGTGGTTATCGAGGAGCTCTACTCACAGCCCGCCCATAAAGAAGAAGCGCTGACCTTCGTTGCTGAGAAGATGAACTTTCTCAGAAGTTTCAAAGAGGAGTACTTTACCGACTTTGAGGAGCGTCAGATATTGGCTCAAGGCGAAATCATCTCCGTAGAGATGATGCGACTTCACCTAGAAGAGCGAGGAATCGTAGCTATTAAGCTACCAGCACTGGAGTTTATGGTAACAAACAAACAGGGTGAGCCCAATTTACCCGAGATTCAGTCGCAACTCATTGAGCTACTCAGCCACTACCCCAAGCAAAGTCTTTTCCTCACCGAGGGATACATCTGTCGAAATGCCTACCTAGAGATAGATAACCTAAAACGCGGTGGAAGCGACTACACTGCAGCACTGATAGGTGCAGCACTCGATGCCAAAGAGATACAAATCTGGACCGATATTGATGGGCTACACAATAACGACCCGAGGGTAGTCGACCACACGACGGCTGTGCGTCATCTGCACTTCAACGAAGCAGCCGAATTGGCCTACTTTGGGGCAAAGATACTGCACCCCGCCTGTATTCACCCCGCTAAGATGAGAAATATACCAGTGCGGCTACTCAACTCCATGGAGCCTGAGGCAAAAGGTACCATCATCTCCAATCGCATCAAAGAGGGATCACTAAAGGCAGTCGCAGCGAAAGATGGCATCACAGCTCTTCGTATCCTCAGCTCTCGTATGCTTCTTGCCCAAGGCTTTATGCGGAAGGTATTCGAGACCTTTGAGCGCTACCAGACTGCCGTGGATATGATTACCACTAGTGAAGTAGCCATCACGCTCACGATAGATAATACCAATCGGCTCGAGGAGATTCTATTAGAGCTACGAAAGATTGCCGATGTCTCCGTAGATGAGGATATGACCATCATCAGCGTTGTCGGCGATATGAATTGGAAGAATGTAGGCTTCGAAAGCCGAGTAGTTGAGGCTCTGAGTGAACTACCCGTGCGAATGATCTCCTATGGTGGCTCCAACTATGGGGTTTCTATCTTGATTCGTAGCGAAGACAAGGTAAGAGCACTGAAGCTACTGAGTAAGCACCTCTTTCAAGAGGAAATATAATGAACGAGCAGGTTCACAAATGGATTTATGCTACACGCCCCCACACACTCGGGGCGTCCGTCGCACCAATGTTGCTTCTATTGGGAGCCGTGGTTAACGACGGAGTAATGCAATGGGGCTACTTCCTTCTATGCCTTGTGGTAGCGGTATCGGCACAGATCTCAAGCAACTTCGCCAATGATTACTTTGGCTATAAAAGCGGAGAGGATACCGACCACCGCTTAGGATTCACTCGTCTTCTCTCCACTGGAGAGGTCACCCCACGGCAAATGCTCATTGCCCTAGGCATCTCGCTCTCCATTTGTGCCGGTTCGGGCTTGTACCTTGCCTCCCAAAGGGGGTGGTGGCTATTGCTCGTAGGGGCAGTAGTCATCTTGTGTGCCATTGCCTACTCCGCAGGGAAATACTCATTGGCAAGGACCGCACTAGGCGACCTTGCAGTAGTTATCTTCTATGGGTTAGTGCCTATCCTCGTCAGCTACTACGTCATTGCAGATGCTAGGCCCCAGGTATATCTGCTTTTACTCGCGCTCGGTATTGGGTTGTGGGAAACCAATATATTAGTCTGCAATAACTATCGCGACTACGAGGAAGATTTAGAGAGCCACAAACTGACGTTGATTGTTCGAATGGGCAAAAGGTCGGGACCCCTCCTCTACCTCATTAATGCAGTGCTATCGCTACTGCTGATTGTTATTGGACTTATCACAGAGGGAAGCTGGCTCGGAGCGATTATTATTGGATTGCTCGGTGCGGCACTCTACGCCAATGGGGTGATGGCAATCTATCGACTCAGAGGGAAGAGCCTCAATAAACTACTCCGCTACACCAATATCACCACACTCATCATGGGTGTAGTGACCATGCTCATCCTCTTACTTTAAGGTCTTTTGAAGTGCCTCACGAATCTGCTCGGGAGTGACGATACCCTCCAGCATTACCTCATCACCGAAGTAAATAGTTGGGACAAAATTGTAAGCGTATTGAGTTGCTAGTACTTGATCCTCTTTTACCTCCGAAAGATAAAGGTCACCCTCAAGTACGCCAGCAACAGCCTCCGCAGGTAAATTGGCCTCTATTGCTACCCGCTTCAGCTCCTCCAACTTGCTAAAGTCTCTTCCTTCCGAGAAGTAACCACGCCCAAAAAGAGTTGCCACCTCTAGCATTCGGCCCTCCTTCGTAGCCACTTTCAAAAGCCTTGCAGCCCTCTGAGAATTATGCGACCAAGCAGATTCTAGGTTGTTTTCCAAACCATACTTCTCCGCCAGATGATTCAGCACCGACCGGCTCTTCTGAAAGTGCTGCAACTCCTCAGGGGCCTCCACCTTCTCCATCCTCTCAAGCCATGTAAAAGAGGTATTAAGAGGTAACTCTGGTGCCAATAGACAGCTTCGCCACCTCACCTCCACCTGATTTTTGTACCCACCAGCCTCTAGTTCGCGCTTCAAGAGTACCTCACCAATATAGCAAAAGGGACAAGTAATATCGCCCCAAAAATCAATCGTCATCATATTATATTATACACTTTTCTCCTTCGGACGGCGAAGTGCCTTAATCGTCATATAGAGGAGTGCTAGTACCACAATCCCGAGGATAACCAAGCCAATCTCATGGCTATAACGCTCCACATAAGGCATCAGCTCCTCTCGCGGCACCACGCTCTCCAAGTACCAACCAATCAGAGCCAGCACTAGGTTCCATGTACCTGCACCCAACGCAGTATAAAGAAGAAAAGGGGAAACCTTCATCCCCGACATTCCCGCAGGAATCGATATCAACTGCCGAATGCCTGGCACTAGACGACCAACTAACGTAGAGATCGCACCATGCTCAACAAAGTAGGTCTCGGCCTTCACGATCTTCTCCTCCGAAAGCAGGAAGAAAGCCCCCACCCTACTCCGTGCAAAACGATGAACGAGCGGACGGCCCAACCATACTCCAATTAGATAGTTGATCAAGGCTCCAATCAGTGCCCCGAGAGTAGCGAAAACCACCACCCCGCCAAAGGTCATATCACTACTTCCAGATGCCACCATATAGGCTGCTGGTGGCACCACCACCTCACTTGGGAAAGGGATAAAGGAGCTCTCAATCGCCATCAGGAGCATGATGGTGAGATAATTGAGATTCTCCAAAGCCCATTCAATAAACGGTAGGCTCTCCATAAGCAATTAGTCGATATCGTCTAGCTCCCCTTTGGTATACTGAGCCAAGGCATCGGCACTCATCCCAGTAGAGGAGAAGCCTCCGTCGTGGAAAAGGTTTTGCATCGTCACCTTTCGAGTCAGGTCACTAAAGAGTGTTACACAATAGTCGGCACAATCATCCGCATCGGCATTTCCAAGTGGCGACACCTTCTCAGCAAAGTGACGCAAGAGGTTCATTCCCTCTACACCGCTACCGGCAGTAGTCACTGTAGGCGATTGGCTCACTGTATTGATGCGTACCCCTTTCTCCTTGCCGTAGATCAGCCCAAAGTTGCGAGTGATTGACTCTAGGAGTGCCTTGGCATCGGCCATATCGCTATAGCCCACAAAACTCCTTTGTGCGGCAATGTAAGTCAACGCCACCACGGAGCCTCCCTCACTGATTGCATCCATCTTCTTTGCCACGGTCAGCATCTTGTGAAGCGAAAGAGCCGAGATATCAAGCGTCTTCGTATAGTTTGGATAATTGATATCATCATAAGGAATCCCCTTACGCACATTGGGGCTCATTCCAATGGAGTGTAGTACAAAGTCAATCTTACCACCAAGGGCTTCCATACTTTCACTAAAGACCTTTTCAAGATCCTCCACACTCGTTGCATCACAGGCAATCACCTTTGCCCCCGTCTCCTGAGATAGGTCATTAAGCGTGCCCATTCTGATCGCTACAGGTGTATTGGTCAGTGTAATGCTCGCCCCCTCCTCTACCACACGCTGTGCCACTTTCCACGCAATTGACTGCTCATTCAGAGCACCAAAGATAATTCCCCTTTTCCCCTTAAGTAAACCGTAAGCCATATACTATATCTATTCTAATTCTTAATATTAAACTACAAACAAAGATACCAATTTTGAGCATACTCTCCATTGACAGCATAAAGTGTACAGGGGTTACGCATTAGATAACCCTAGCCGTAGGGCATTCACAGGTGTGCTATTGGGGAGGACCCCGGCTGAGAGGTCCGTGTTAAATAGGCACAGGTCAAGGCACGTAGTGCCGAAGACCTGTGTATAACGATGTGCAAAACACCCTTACGACCCCAGCTGAGGGGTCGGACAACCTTATCTAGGTCTGACCCCTCAGCCGGGGTCATGGAGATGAAAAAAATGCCCTTGTACACAGGTCGTTCGGGGCTTTGCCCCTCCGACCTATGCCTATTTAAGAGGGACCTCTACCGAGGTCCTTACTCCATTATCCTCTACAACTTGTAAATGATCATTCGTGCAAGTGACGCTTCTAAGTCTCTTTCTAATGCGTAACCCCTGTCATGAGAGCATAACAAAACTCACGCACATATATATCATTATAATTCCAGCGTTGCAGTTCGCCGATATTCCGCTAGGCTGCGGAACGTATTCCGTATGCGTGCGGAATGGATTCCGTAGCCCTGCGGAATGGATTCCGCACGCATACGGAATGAAGCGTTGTACCAGAACGCATTCCTACTATAGTATACACTACTCATCTGTTATTCCTGAAAGAGTAGACACACTGTTTCCTCTATTTCTAAAAGTATAGACAGTCAGACGAAAACCACTCAATAAGGTTTTTCTAATACGCAACCTCTGAATCATCCATGAAAAGACGATAGAAAAGCGGTGCAGTTTTTGGTATCTTTGTAATCATTAGGTCTATATCAAATGTGAACAATGACCTCCAACTTGCTAGATAACAGATGACCATGACTACGAACAGCTTTACTCGCTCCTTAACCGTCACCCTATTGCTGCTTTTATTCTCCATCACCGCCAACCCCACAGAGATAAGGAGTCAGCAAACACGAACCGTATACATCTGTACAGGGAAATACTCCAAGGCCTATCATGCGAGAAGGGAGTGCAAAGGACTCAACAACTGTAAAGCAAGAATAAAAGCCGTCAAAATTTCAGAGGTGGGCAAACGCAAACCCTGTAAAATCTGCGTCTCCTAACTCACGACTTTCCAGTCTTGCCTAATAAGGGCACCCAAATCAAATTTGGCTAAAAAGCAGAGCCATTCCACCTCAAAATTATTGTTTATCTTTGTAGCTGTTATGAGTAAGAAAGGAATTATAGTAGTTTCGGGAGGTGTGGATAGCATCACGCTTCTCTATGATAAGCGGGAGGAAATCGGTTTGGCACTCACTTTTCGCTATGGGTCGAACCATGAATCGCGAGAGGTGCCTTGTGCGGAATATCACTGCAAGCAACTTGGCATAGAGCACAGGGTGGTGGATTTGGACTTTGTGAAGATGATGCACAGCTCTCTATTAGAGGGGGCGGAGCAGATCCCTACTGGGGAGTATGAGGAGGAGAATATGCGGAGCACGGTGGTCCCCTTTCGGAATGGGGTGATGCTCTCTATCGCTTGTGCCTTTGCTGAGGACCGGGGTATGGACAAGGTATTTATTGCCAACCACTTTGGAGACCACGATATTTACCCCGATTGTACAGCGGCCTTTATCAAGGGAATGAATGAGGCGATGGTGCAAGGGACCTATCACCACGTGCGGGTGGAGGCGCCCTATACTGGGCTCTCTAAAACAGAGATTGTGGCGATTGGGACTAAGTTGGGGGTGGATTACAGCCACACTTGGAGCTGTTACAAGGGGGGTGAGAAAGCGTGTGGAGCGTGTGCCACCTGTAGAGAACGACAGGAGGCCTTTAGAGATAATGGACTTGTAGACCCAATACCTTACCTATGAACGGAAAGGAGTACAGAATAAGGGCCGAGCGATACCACGATATCTGCTTCGGCCATAGGGTGATGAATCACGAGAGTAAGTGCCGCCACCTCCATGGACACAACTATCGCTTTTACTTTGTGATAGAGGCGATGGAGGGGTTGGACGAACTGGGGCGTGTGCTGGACTTTTCGGTGATCAAGGAGACGCTCTGCCAGTGGCTGGAGGAGCATTGGGACCATCGCTTTCTTCTCTTTGTGGAGGACCCCTACCTGCCGACGCTTGAGCAGCTGAGCCCCGAGAGTATTGTGGCAGTGCCTTTTAACCCAACGGCGGAAAACATTGCCCAATATATGCTATCGACCATCGCCCCACCCCTCCTAGAGCCATGGGGCTGTAGGCTGGTGGAGTGCCGAGTAGAGGAGACGCGTAAATGTGCCGCCACAGCTCGCATTGAGGAATGATGGAGCATCGGCTGAGGATTGTGGAGCTCTTTCAGAGCTTGCAAGGGGAGGGGGCGAATAGTGGTCGGCTGATGATTTTCATTCGCCTTACAGGGTGTAATCTGCGTTGCGACTTCTGCGACACTGCTTTTGATCGAGTGGAGATGGAGTGCACACCAGAGGAGCTACTGGAGGAGATCAAGAAGAGATACCCGACCTGCAAAAACCTCCTTTGGACTGGGGGGGAACCAACTCTGCAACTCACGGAGGAGGTAGTGGAGTTTTTCAAGTCGGCTGGCTACTGGCAAGCCCTCGAGAGTAATGGTCTGGTACCTGCCCCTATGAGTTTGGATTATATTACCCTTTCACCAAAGGTAAAGTGGGATAAGGTGACGGAGAACTATCGTGATAGAGCGGTGGGGGAACTGAGATTTCCGATAGCTGAAGGGAACCCTCTGCCTGAAATTGAACGGCTCCCAAAGGCGATGCATTATTACCTCTCGCCCATCTTTGACGGGGATAGGGTGGTGGCTGAAAACATCGGTTACTGCCAGCAGCTGATTGAGGAGGATCCTCGTTGGTCGCTATCCCTTCAGATGCATAAGCTCATTGGCATCCGATAGGAAATGCTAGAGTTCTTTGATGAGCTCTACCAGCAGGGAAGCGAGGGGATCTTTGCCCTGAGATTGGATAAAAGCATTGAGGTAGTCGGATAAGACTCTTTGATAGGTCTCTTTGGGGATTAAGCCCCACCCCATCTGCTCTCTTAGGTGTAGCAAGGGAGCGATATAGGCGATCACCTCTTTGCTATTCAGTAATTGATCAATTTGCTCTCTCTGCGGAGCCACTCCATAGAGGGCGATATAACGCTTTTCGAGCGCGTCATGAGTGATCCCGAACCGCTTTCCTTGCCAAAGCAAACTGCCTTGTCGCTGGGGAGTCATCCCGATGCCGTGAAACTTAAGTGCCTTTTGAACTGCTTCCTTCACCACTCGTCCGATAGTAGAGCCTAGGCATGAATGCAATCCTGCATCACAGAGCATAGTGGAAGCCTCTAGGTTGGAGACCACCATAATGGTATCGGTGCCTGATCCAGTAGCTAAGCCACGTGAGTAACAGCTACCAGCTTGCAACTCTTGTAGTGCGGCACTCTTGGCCTCTGTAGCAGTGATGATGGCTTGTGTCAACACCCCCTCTGGTAGCTGTGCATCTATAAAGAGCATGATATTGATGGTACCAGGGGGTGGCAATAGATTCTCGCCAGTCAGTTCGTCATAGGAGGGCGGGTCGCCCGCTCGGCCACCATTGTGGTCAATACCAGCAGTCACGATAGCTTCTACTTGAATTCCATGGAAGGAATCCATTACCTCGGCACGCTCTTCTAGTTTCGCAGCGGTTCCCATTGCCACTGTCTGCTCCACTGGTAAACCAAGCTCTTTGGTGAGTAGTCGATAGTGCTCGCACAGATTGGGAGCTTCCATTTTGGTCACCACTTTATTCTGCACCAAGGGTGAGCTACTGTAGGAGTAGTTGTAGAGGTACTTCATTCCTTCGCGGCAACCTCCATTCAGTGGCGAACTACTTGCCACCCGTTTACGCCCTTCGAGAGCCACTACCAGTGCCTCACCAGCTAGGTATATCCTATCACCACAGATAGTGGTGCCGACCAAGTTTTTATCTGCTATGAGGCTCAAAATAGATAGGGAATAAATATGATTAATCCTACAATAACGGCACCAATAGCTACGAGTAGAACCGCACCTGCAGCTAAGTCTTTGGCATCTCGGATAAGAGGAGAGTACTCTGGACTTACCCTATCAGCCAGCTTCTCTAGGGCACTATTCATCGTCTCCATAGAGAATACCAGGAAGATGGTGAGCACAAGAATCAACCACTCCACTTTGCTCACACCTAGTATTGCTGCCAATATCACCACTGCTATCGCACAAAGGAGGTGGATACGTGCGTTGGGCGTATAGAGAAAAAGCTCCCATATACCCCGAAGGGCATAATGGAAGCTTTTGATTACTCTTTTCAGAGGATGGGCTTTAGGGGCGTTGGGTTTCATCGCTTATAGCCAGCTATTCATAAAGTGATCCATCTCCTTTTGCTTTTCTTCCAACTTGAGAAGGAACTCAAATTGGGCACGGGTACGTATCAAGTTGTGCTTTGGCTTATGCGTTTTGTAGTAGGTATCGCCATTGATGTAATCGGTGAGGAAACGAACGGTCTGCATATAGGTGAGCAGTCTACCACCATAAGGCAACAACTCTATCTCTACAGGTGTTAGGAATGCCTTGGCATCCTCCATATATCCACGGATATAGCTCTCAAAGACTGGCATATTGACTTGGATATTGGAGAGGTTTTCATCATCCTCCTCACCACTATTCACCGCGGTACGGATAAAGTCACCAATATCGGAGAGCACAAATCCTGGCATCACGGTGTCTAGATCTATCACGCAGAGCACCTCGTCGGTAGCTTCGTCGAAGAGGATATTATTAACCTTGGTATCACAGTGGTTAGTGCGAAGCTTGAGAGAATCATTTTGGTAGAGACGCTCTTGCACCGTCATCGCCTCGGCTCGTTGCTCTATCTCCTCTATCAAATCCTGTACCTCTGCCACATGACCTACTCTGTCTTCCTTTACCGCATCTCTAAACTGCTGAAGGCGGAAGCTCATATTGTGGAAGTTGGGAATGGTTTCGCCCAACTGCCCCTCTGGCAAATCGGAGAGCATGGAGTGGAACTCCCCAAAGGCTTTCCCCGCTACATAAGCTAGCTTGGGCGACACACTTTCATAGCTCTTACTCCCCTTGATATAGTAGCACAAGCGCCACTTATTTCCCTCTACAGAGGCATAGTTCTTACCATCCTTTGTCTTGATAAAGGTGAGGACCTTCCGATCAATATCCTTCTCTCCTTGCTGCTCTAGGTGACGCCGGATATGGGAAGTGACGGCAAATATATTGCTCTGAAGGGTCTCTACATCCTCAAAGATCTGGTCATTGATTCGTTGCAAGACGTACTTTCGCCTCTCGCCTTCAGGAGTATTCACAGAAATGGCATAAGTATCATTGATATGCCCATTGCCAATAGGGATAATCCCCATCACATCTTCGGTAATAGGAAATTGATTGACAGCGCGCCCCAGCTCTTTATAATCCATAAATATTAGCCATAAAATTGAAAGAAAAAGGGTGCAGTAATCCAAATCAAGACAAAGAAGGAAGCCATTAAAATACCTACTGTCTGCCTTCGACCGATCGGACGGACAAAGCTGTGTCGTGCCTCTCGGCGTGGCACATCGAGAAATGCAACCCGGCTCTCGCTATAGAGCCAATAGCAGACCCAGCCACAAGCCAAACCGAGTAACAGGCCGGGCAACACGTCGGTAATGAAGTGCATACCTAGATAGATACGTGAGTAGGCCACTGTAGCCGCCACAATGAAAGAAACAATTGTAAATAGTCGGTGCCTTACGACCAACGAGGCAAAAAGTGAGAAGGCGAAAAAGTTGGTAGTGTGTCCCGAGACAAAGCCATAGCCACCTCCGCGATGCCCTAGCACTGTTTTCACTACGTCCTCAGTCAGTGGGTGGTACGTAGGCCGCTCACGCTGGAATATCTGCTTGATGATACCCGATGAAAGGCCATCCGCCAAAACCACTAATAGCACAATCCCAAGCAAGAAGAGGATCACCTCTCCCTTTTTCTGCTTATAAGACATCAATACGAGGAAGAGCACCACGAACACGATCCACGGCCACTTATCCGAGATGAAGTACATCACACTATCTAAGTAGAGACTGTGGAGACTATTGAGCCACAAAAAAGCATCACGCTCTAGACTAACAAGGGATTCTACCATATTTATTTAGCGAAAGTTATTAATGATTTCAAAGGTATTGTTGGGCACCCATCCGACTGTACCGTCGGGGAGTTTGATCTCGGTATACCCCGAGAGTGTCTGCTGTGTTACCACCTTTAGGCCTCCATGCACCACCACAATATCTTTGGCAGAGGCATCGGGGGAGCTCTTTACGGTGATGATACTGCTCGTTAGTATCGCCTCCTTATCTTCATGCGTAAAAAGATAGGAGCGATAGGCAAGAGCATTGGTCAGAATCGTAAGTAAAAGGGCAACCAACCCTCCGTAAAACCCTATCTGCCGTTGCGACCTGCTACGTCCTCTGAAGTAGAAGAACAGTCCAACCAGCACAAGGACAAAAAAGATAAGCCCCAACATCCTCCATGCTGAGAGTGAGCACCAGTGTGAGATATCATCCCACCAACGGCTCAGGAAGAGCCTAGGAGTGGGCTCCATATCATCTACAATCTGGGAGCTGACCAGCTCAAGATTGAATCGGGTATCCCCGTCGGAAGGGTCGATACGATAGGCTCGCTCAAAGTTGAGGATAGCGAGTGGTAGGTCGTTATTCTTATAATAAGCCGAGGCTAAGTTATAGTATATCTCCGCCGATGGTTCTCCCTCCTCAAGTGCTTTAGTAAAGCATTCAATTGCTTTAGGATAATCGGCATCACTGTAGGCTGCCACTCCCTCCTGAAACGAAGAGGCGAAGAGTGGTAGGCTGAGGAATAGCAGCGATAAAGAATATAGTAGTTTGCGTCTCATAACATCACTTCCCTTTTAATTTCTGTACCCCATCTATCACAGAAGCGGCCTGATCATAGAGTTGCTCACGCTCCTCCGTTTCGCTAGGAGAGTACCGTGCCACTTCCAATGTGCTAAGCGTCTTAATTGCCTCCTCTACCAGCTCTTCACTGGCTCCACGCTCCTTCATGGCAGTCGCAATGTTTTCTTTGGATAGCTCCGAGAGCGGGATATGCAACTTAGCACTTAAGAAGTCACTCAACCCCTTCAGGAGAGCCTCGTAGTAGGCCGAGTCTTCACCCTTATTCCTCATTTGGTAGGCTATCTTGAGGTACTTCCGTGCCATCTTACCGGCACGTCGGCTCCGATTAGATGCGGTATCAGCCATGTAAGCCTCCTTTTTCCGATCTATCAAGATAGCTATGAGCAATAGCACTACAAGGGCGATATAGACAATAAGATAGAGTGTGCCATTGGTCTTATCAAGTGTAGTGGCTCGTTTCGCACCTTTGAGGTAGCGAATATCTTTCCCCAGATACTTCACATCCTCCTTATTGGAGAGGCCTGTCACGGCAGAGACATCTGTCGCTTCACCCTTATCCACATGCACCTTTGTTTCGGGGAGTGTGATGGTTTCATACTGCCCCTTGGCAGGGTCAAAGTAGGTAAAGGGAATAGCTGGTATCACGAAGTCACCCACATGCTTTGGCACGGCGAAGTACTCCTTTTCCCTCGTTCCTCGTGTCTCACCACCTCTTACGCCAGTATCATCGCTCTCCTTTGGGTCGTAGGTATCAAAACCTTCAGGGAAAATGGGCTCAGGAATCTTAGCTAGTTTGATATTCCCCTTGCCCTCCAGCGACATCTTCATTGTAAAGCTCTCATTGGTCTTGAGCACCTTAGTAGGCACCTCCATATTGAGAGAGTACTGCCCCACCGCTCCCGAGAAGTTATCGGGTTTAGGCTGTGGCAATGGCTTTACATCGATCGTCACAGGCTTTGTCTTGATCTTCTTACGTAGCTGCTGGAAGTTATCAAAGAAGGCATCAAAGATATCTCGTTTGGGGTTAGAGATCGGCATACTCACGACCATCTCAAACTCTGCCGGCTTAATGACTAATTTGCCTGCTCTCTGCGGGTAGAGTACTACCGAGTGAAAAGTGGCCGCATAGTAGAGTTTACCATTGACTTGCTCCGCCTCGAAGAAGGCTTGCGAGCCATCATCCTGTACATATTGTACAAAGCCCTCGTAATCTGGAAAGGAGAAGTTGGAAAACTGAGTATTCTCTAATCGTGAATAGAGCTTATAAGTAATCTGAACCGCCTCCTGCTCATATACCTGAGTTTTGCTAGGGATGGCTACGATATAGAGATCCTCAGCCGATATGCTAGGAGAGGAGTTGGCTCCGCCATTATTCACCTCGGTATCTGTATCCGCTCCAAATACGGTAATACGCCGGGAAGCGGTACGATAAGTAGCACCAGAAACCTCTACCTTTGCTTCAGGGAGGACGTAATTGCCCTCTTTCTCCGCTAGGAGTGTGTAGGTAAAACTAGTGGTTCGACTAGAGCTTCGCTTACCATTCACGATGCTCATACTCGAACTGCTACTCACGGCCGGTCCGTAGACCACTTCCAGCCCCGACGGTGCATTAAAGCTGATATTCTTGGCAGATGCATTGACCGAAAAGACCACTCTAAATGGGCGTCCTGCTATAATATGGCTCGGTACTTCCACATCAAAAGCCACCTTATCCTGCCCCCACACATTCAGGGAGAGCAGAGTAAGAACTACCAATAATATATATCGATTGAATCGTATCATCATCACCAATTTTTAGGTCTTGACTTTTTGCCCCTTTGCTGTTGCTGCTTCATCCGCTCCACCTTACGCTGCGTATCCTTCTCGTCTTGTAGATAGGCTTGAAGGATCTTCTCAGCATTGTCTTGGCTCATTGTTTCAGCATTTTGAGGCTGTTCTTGCTGCTTATTAGGCTGGTCCTTCTGCTGGTCCTTCTGCTGGTCTTGCTGTTGATCCTGCTGATTCTGCTGTTGCTGGTTGTCCTGTTGCTGCTGCTCTTGATTATCCTTATTATCTTGATTCTCCTCGTTATTATCTTGCTGCTGTTGCTCCAATAGCTTTTGAGCAAGAGCAAGGTTGTAACGCGTCTCCTCATCGGTTGGTCGACGTCGGAGCGACTCTTTATACATCTCAATAGCCTTGGCATAGTCCTTCTTCGCCATCGCCAAGTTGCCAGCATTATGAGCCACATCAGCCGCCTCATCCTTCGGGAGTATCTTTATCTCCTTAAGCATCTCCTGGTAGATCTTATCCGCCTCTTCGCCTCGCTCCGTACGCACAAGGGTATTGGCGAGATTGAAGTTCGCCACCTTGTCACTTGGATTTATCTCCAATGCCTTGCGGTACTCCAGCTCCGCCTTATCGTACTGCTCCTTTTGAAAGAGTTTATTGCCACACCTTGCCAACTGACGCACCTCTTTCTGAGCATAGCCAGAGAGGGAAAAGGAGACCAGTAAACCTAATAACAATAATATTCTTTTCATCATTCCTTACTTTTAGCTGAGGTACGCTCAAAGAGTTGCACCCGTCTGAAGTATCTATTCTTCCGGTCGAGCAATAAGAAATCAATCCACAGCAGAAGCAATCCGAGTAATAAAGGGATATAATAGAGCTCATTATAAGCGGTATAAACCTTCATCTCCAACTCCGCCTGCTCCAATTTATTGAGGGCCTCCTCCAAGGCTCTTACAGACTGTGACACATCACTGGCACGCACGTAGATACCCCCTGAAGCAGTGGCGATCTCCATTCCGAGTTGCTCATTGAGCTTCGTAATCACCATCTTACCCTCGGCATCTTGGAGGTAGCCACCCTCCGGCATAGGGATTGGGCCTCCGTCAGTAGAGCCAACGCCTAGCACATTGACCAAGATCCCCTGTTTCTTCGCCTCCTCAATCGCCGAAAGCACATTGCCCTCATGATTCTCGGCATCGGTAATCAATACGATGGCACGCTTCACCTTTTCATCACTTGAAAAGCTACGTACACAGAGCCGAATCGCCTGCTCCAATTGAGTACCCTGCACCTGAATGAGATCGGGAGAGGCATTATCCAAAAACATCTTGGCCGAAATCATATCCCCTGTGATTGGGAGCTGCACATAAGCATCCCCCGCAAAGAATACCAGACCAATCTTATTATTATCCAGTTTGTCAATAATTCTCGAAACGATTGCTTTAGCACGAGCCAAGCGATTGGGCTTCACATCGTCCGAAAGCATAGAGTTGGAGATATCCATCGCCACCATCAGCTCAATGCCCTCACGCTTTACCGTCTCACTCTTAGAGCCCATTTGGGGTCGAGCAAGTGCCACCACCAGCATCGATAGACTGAGTATAAGCACCAAGTCCTTTGCCAACTTACGCCGTAGGGAAAGATCGGGCATCAAGAGACGCACCAATTCGGTCTCACCAAACTTCTTCAGCTCCTTTCGCTGACGGCTCATTCTCCATACGAGGAAGAGAGCCACCACCAGCAATGGCAGCAAAAGGAAAAGTATATATGGGTGTAAAAATCTCATTATGGCATCCTCCTAAATAGCGTACTACGAAGTAATAGTGCTGCAAACAACAGTATCAGAGCTGCCCACAGATAGGGTGGAAATAGCTCCTCCTTCTGGGTGAAACTCTCCACCTTTAGCTTCACCTTCTCCAGCTGATCTATCTCCTCATATATCTTGTGCAAGCTATTGTTGTCGGTAGCTCGGAAATACTGACCTCCAGTAGCAGAAGCTATCTGCTTAAGGCTCGCTTCATCAATCTCCACTGGCATACTGACATACTCTACCCCCAGATAAGTCTGAATTGGATAAAGTGCCTCCCCCATAGTCCCTACCCCAATGGTATAAACGCGTATCCCAAAGCTAGCAGCGATCTCAGCAGCGGTCACAGGGGCAATAGTACCAGAGTTATTGGTACCATCCGTAAGGAGTATCACCACCTTACTCCCCTCCTTGATCTCTTTGAGGCGATTCACTGCCGTTGCTAGTCCACTACCTATTGCGGTACCGTCATTCACCAGCCCCATCTCCACACCATTGATCATATTGAGGAGCACTGCATGGTCGGTAGTAAGTGGGCACTGTGTATAGCTCTCACCCGCAAAGACCACCAACCCGATATTATCATAAGGGCGAGAGCTGACAAACTCCCCAGCCACACTCTTCGCCGCTTCAAAACGGTTGGGTTGCAAGTCCTTTGCCAACATACTCCCCGAGATATCGAGTGCCAACACAATATTAATCCCCTCAGTACTCTCTGTAGAATAGGCATTGCTACTCTGTGGGCGTGCCAAAGCCACCACCCCGGAGATAAATGCCAATAATGCCAATGCAAAAGGTAACCAACAGAGCCGTGTACGCCACGACACCATACGCCCTCTAAAGGCACCAATAGTGCTGAGCGTAAAGGTAGCTGGTCGCTTCTCTCGCCATAGGTAAAGCCATATTGCAAGAGGCACTAGCAGCAATAATAGAAAGAAATAAGGATGAGCAAACGTCATGGCTCCACACCTCCTCCCTCTTCTACACTCTTCTCCTCCGTAGTCTCCGAAGGCCTTTGTGCCTCCCTTTGTGCCTCTATGAATGCTACAGAAGCAGAGAGCAAGCTAATATTCTCATCCGAGGCAGGCTGATACTTTGCAAACTTAGCCAAGTCGGCTGTCTCCAAAATCCTTACAAGCTCGGTATACATCTTATCTCGACCTACTTGCGACTTAAAGGCCTCTAATATCTCCGCACTAGTCATATCCAGTGTGGTGATACCATAGACACGGAAGATATAGCGACGCAAGATATCTGTGAGCCTAGTATAGTACTCCTTCACCCTATTCTGCTGCCAAAGCTCCTCACTCTTCAGGGCTGCCACACTCTGTATCGCCTCCTCATAAGGGTCAAGCAGTGGCACCTCTTCACGTACCTCATCGACACTCTTCTTGCGTTTCTTTAGATACCTCACTAGGAAGTACGTTGCCACACCAAGTGCTATGACACCCAATAGAATATAAAGATAAATAAGGTAGTCTTGCCAAACGAATGAGGGCTTCCACTGCCCCTTAATATCGGCGTATTGGTCGGGGTGCTCCAGGTCCACGGGCACCGTATTCACCACCAAGCTCAATTGGTCACCCGCAGTATATAGCGAGTCGCCTACCAGTGCAGAAATATTTCTGAGCTGATAGTTGGCAGAGTCAAAGGAGGTGAGCACCACGTCATAAATCAGCTCTTGTAGCCGATCATTGATCATAGTAGAATCCACCAACTGACTCTCTATGATCTCCACACCCGATACCAACGTATCCTCTGGCAGCACTAGCCGCATCATCTCCGAGCGAGGATAGACCACCTTCACATTGAGCTTCACCTGCTCACCGATCAAGATGGCCGACCGCTCCAATGTAGGGATAATGCGCACCTCCCCTCCATCCTCCATTGCCAAGAGAGAGAGAGGGGTAAGAAGTAGCGCCATCAGCCACCCTATACATTTTATATATATCCTATGTTTCACCGAATACTCTTATTAAATAGTCGTTGCAGTGCCGGCACATAATCCTGATTGGTCGGCATACTCACAAAGGTGATATCATACTTAGTGAGTGCCTCCCTCATCCGATTGGTGAGCTGCTCCCAGTAGCTACGATACATCTCACGAATCCGCTTGGACGAACTATCAATCATCGTCACCTCGCCACTCTCTGCATCCTGCACTCGTAGCAACCCCACATTGGGGAGCTCAGCCTCCTTCGGATCAAAGACCTGCATCGCCAATACTTGGTGCTTACGGCTCACCACATTGAGGGTTGACTCATATTCACTCTCATCAATAAAGTCGGAGAGGATAAAGAGCGTACACTGCTTCTTCTGCACATTATTGGCAAAGATGAGTGCCTCAGATAAGTTGGTCCCTTTACCCTTAGGCTCCAGACGCAAAATCTCCGTGAGGATATGGAGCACGTGCTTCCTTCCCTTACTTGGTGGAATGTACTTCTCCACTCTATCGGAGAAGAATATCACACCCACCTTATCATTATTAGTGATGGTGCTAAAAGCGAGCGTCCCCGCCACCTCAGCAATCAGCTGACGCTTGGTCCGCTCCACCGTACCGAAAAGTCCACTCTCTGAGACATCCACCAGAAGCATCATCGTCAGCTCACGCTCCTCCTCATACACCTTGATATAAGGTCGAGCATAGCGAGCGGTCACATTCCAGTCGATATCCCTCACATCATCCCCCAGCTGATACTCCCGCACCTCACTAAAAGACATACCTCGTCCCTTAAAGGCCGAGCGATACTCACCAGAGAATATATTCTGTGAAAGTCGCCTAGACTTTATCTCGATTCTACGTATTTTACTTAAGAGATCTTGTGTCTCCATCACTTAAGCATCAAGGGACCTGAACCTTATTGAGGATTTCGCTAATAATCTCCTCCGAGACAAGGTTATTCGCCTCCGCCTCATAGCTCAAAGCAATCCTGTGGCGTAGCACATCGTGGCAGACAGCTCGTACATCCTCTGGAATCACAAAGCCTCTGTGCTTGATAAAAGCATAAGCTCTCGCTGCCAAAGCAAGGTTGATCGAAGCACGTGGAGAGGCTCCATTGCTGATCATGCCAGCGAGGTGAGGCATACCAGCCTCCTGAGGGAAGCGTGTAGCAAAGACGATATCCACAATGTAGCGATGAATCTTCTCATCAATATAGACTTGATGAACGATCTCGCGAGCCTTAAGTATCTGATCGGTAGTCACCACAGGCGTCACTTCAGGCTTCATCTTGCGGATCTGAGACTGTACAATCTGCTGCTCCTCCTCCTTGGTAGGATAGCCCACCACCACCTTGAGCATAAAACGGTCGCTCTGTGCCTCAGGTAGTTGATAAGTTCCCTCTTGGTCAATCGGGTTTTGTGTCGCCATCACCAAGAAGGGCTCTGGGAGCTTAAAGGTCTCTTCGGCAATCGTCACCTGTCGCTCCTGCATCGCCTCCAAGAGAGCACTCTGCACCTTAGCGGGTGCACGGTTAATCTCATCTGCCAAAACTAGATTGGCAAAGATAGGACCATGCTTCACACTAAAACGCTCATTCTTCTGGCTATAAATCTGCGTACCAATCACGTCGGCAGGGAGCAGGTCGGGTGTAAATTGTATTCGGCTAAACTTTGCATCCATCAGATCGGACAAAGTCTTAATCGCCAAAGTCTTGGCAAGACCAGGAACACCCTCTAGCAAGATATGACCGTCGGCCAATAGCCCAATCAAAAGACTCTCACGTAGGTGCTTCTGCCCTACAATCACACGGCTCATACCACTCTCCAAGAGATCCAAGAAGTGACTCTCACGCTCTATTAGCTCCGAGAGAGCTCTCACGTCCACTCTATTTTCCTCCATCTAAATCGATTAATTATCTGATTTACCAGGGGGGTCGTCATTGGGTGACTCCCCTTCATACTATAATACACAACACTCCCTCCCTACCTATTGCTAGCAAAGATAAGGAATTATCAGCTTCTCTCTAAATATCGGGTAATAAAGAATGCTAAAAGGGAAGAGCCCGACTATAAAATAGCATCAAAAGAGAAGCCACTCATCCCCTTCATCCTCCTCGCCGTGAGGAAGATGAACGATGGCTGTAGTAGCTCCGAAAGTAAGGACATCGCCCTGAGAGAGCCGACGCCGCTCCCCTTGATCAATCTCAGCACCATTCACAAAGGTTCCGGTCATACTATCATTATCCATCACCTCGAGCCGACCATCTTTGGAGAGCGTAAAGTAAGCGTGCTGCCGATCAATACTCGGGTCGGCCGTGAGCACCTGTAGCCTCGCAGAAGATCTAGGGTTGTACCGACCGAAGAGGCTTCGCCCCTCAGGAATCTGAATCGTTTGAGGCTTAGTAAACTCCGTCTCAATAATCTCCAGATAGGTACCCTCCTCCGAGAAGTCGGCCTCCTCAATACTAACCGCTTTGATGGATCTATCTCTATGCTGTAGTGCCTCGGCAGCCGTCTTATACACAGCTATCGGTTGCTTGCACTCGTCGCAGACCACACGCTCGGCACTATCTTGGTGATGACCGATAGTGACCTCCAAAGAGGCCCCACAATAGGGGCAAGTAATCACTGTAGACATGGCTATATAAATGGATATATATTCTCTAATAACTTAACACTATAATCCCACACCTAGGCGCCCATTATCTAGATAGCTATAGTAGCCATTGTCGGTAAAGATCACATGGTCCACCATACTTATCCCAATCAGCCGACACGCCTTGTAAAGCTGATCCGTGACATCGTCATCGTCGTGGCTAGGTTGCAGACTTCCTCCTGGGTGGTTGTGCACGAGTGCCAAAGCCGGTAGCTCAAGCCGGAGAGCGGTACTCAATATTACCCGAATATCGGCGGTTGAATTGGTGAGCCCCCCTTTTGAAATCCTAATCTTCCGCTGTGCAATCAGTCGCTGATTGAAAAGCACTATCCAAAGTTCCTCGTGCGAGAGATTATACAGGTCGGTATAGATGTAGTCGTAAATCATCTGACTATTGGTGAGCTGCTTTCCCTCATTATCCAACTTCTTTTTGTGGCTCACCGTCCGCATACCCAGCTCTAGGCAGGCAAGGATATTGGCTTTCTTCGCCATACCCACTCCTTTAATGGGTATTGCACACCCTGTACGCAGAGACTCATAGAGTCGGTATAGATTGTTATCTGCCGACTCCAAAATCAGGTGGGCAAGCTGTAGGGCATTGGTTCCCTGCAAGCCAGTTCCCAACTGAATCGCCATCAACTCTGCATCACTCAGAGCTCTAGGTCCATGGGTTAGCAATTTCTCTCTTGGGCGCTCCGACTCCTTGAGGTCGGTCATCCGTATATGGTCTAGGGAGTAGAGGGGTGCCTCTCCTACTTCGTCTCTCTTAGGCATCACTCAATCGGTATACTTTTCATTGAGCCCGTGTGCCTCTGCTACCACCTGACGCAATTTATCCTCTTCACCACGTCGGCAAATCAGTAGCACATCATCGGTCTCCACCACCAGCATACTATCAATTCCCTGTAGCACCACCAGCTTCTCTGGATCATTAATCGCCACCAAGTTGCTCCTACTATCATTGTAGATCGTTTGGTGTGCTCCAATAGTGGCATTGGCGTTCTGATCCTTATCGGTGAGCTGGTAGGTAGCTGACCACGTACCCACATCGGTCCACCCCATATCAGCCACCAGCATCAGCACCTTCTGCGACTTCTCCATTACGGCATAGTCAAAAGAGATATTGGGGCAGTAGGGAAATACCTCGTGCACATAGATCGTTTCCCGTGCCGTTCCCCACACCTCGGGCTTACTATAGAGTCGCTCCGCTATCTCAGGAGCATGGGACTTAACCTCGTCAATCAGCACTGATGTCATTGCCACAAAGAGACCAGCATTCCAATAAAACTCCCCACTATCCACCAAGATCCGAGCCATCTCGCTATTAGGCTTTTCGATAAAGGTCTTCACTGGATAGCAGTGGCTAAGCATCTCACCCCCATCTTCAACGGGCGACTCCAGAGCTTGGATATAACCATAGCCCACCTCCGGATAAGTTGGTTTAATCCCGAGGGTCACGATCATCTCGGTGCAAGAGGCATATTGGGCCGCCTCACCTATCAAGGTGTGGAAAGAGGGTTCATCCGTCACCAAATGATCTGAAGGGGTAATCACCACCACAGCATCAGGGTTGATGGCATGAATGTGCCGAGTAGCATAGGCGATAGAGGAGGCAGTATTGCGATTTTGAGACTCACAAAGCACATTCTCCATCGGGAGGTTAGGGAGCTGCTTCCGCACAATCTCTTCATACTGAATATTGGTCGCCACCAAAATACGATCTGGAGAGATGCAGCGCTGCATTCTCCGATAGGTCATCTGCAACAAACTCTCCCCTGTATTGAAGAAGTCCAAAAACTGCTTAGGATAGCTCTTTCGACTATAGGGCCAAAACCTACGCCCCACGCCACCGGCCAGTATCACACAATAAAGATTTGCGTAGACGTTATCTGCTTGAGTCATGATCATCGGTCTGAATATAGGTCAATCAAGAAAGGAGAGGGAGGCCAATTACGATATTCCTACGGAAGTCAATGGTCTGCCACCTCCATTCTTGCTACAAAGGTAATCAATTATTCCCTAATCTTGTGTACCTTTGGCACACCAATCAGTAGATACACATTATATATATAACACTATAAAGCACTATGATACCATACTTTGAAGAAGCTGATATCGCAGTCACCATCTGCGATAAAGAGGGAAAGATCATCGAGATGAACGGACAATCAAGAGAGGTCAACCTAAAGCCTGGGCAAGACCTTATCGGCAAAAACGTACTCGACTGCCACCCAGAGCCAGCCCGCTCCCTACTGGAGCATCTGATGACGCACGAGGAGAAGCACGTCTACACCATCACAAAGGGATCACGCAAAAAGCTCATCTACCAAATCCCGTGGTACCAAGAAGGTGCCTACGCTGGATTTATCGAGCTCTCTATGATCATCCCCGAGGAGATGCCCCACTATATCCGCAAACCCAAAACTGAGTAAATTAAGCTGGTAGTGAACTAGGCTATTCGTCCATGTCGGGCTCGTCTAGTACTGAATCTTTTTATAACCCCACGAAGAGCTCCACTTTTCAGTGTTCAAACTGCAAAATGAGGTGAAAAACCCAGTTAAAGTGAGGTCTTTGCGGCCCCATCTACAACTAATTGTAAATCAACGACATACAAAGACGTTTGCCGAGATGCAACTAAGCAATCGGTTAGTTGCATCTCGGCAAATGCTTAGTTGCAACTCGCCGATTGCTTAGTTGCATCTCGTCGATTGCTTAGTTACAATTAAACTTTTCACCCCCTTTTTATCCTATTTATTTGCAGTGCTCTAAAGATTACGAATACCCCGGATAGTGGGGATTCGGCTAAGATGCCCATTTTACATCACTTGATGTAGGGCATAATCACCTTAAAACCTTTTCCTCGGAGGGTAACCAACTGCTTCGTAACATCTACCTGCTCCACGATTAGAGAGTGGGTGCCCTCTCTCACCTTGGTATGGCGGAACTCCTGTGGGTTATTAAGGCTTATCTGTAGCTTTACCGTCTCTCCTACGTGAGGTGCCGTTGGGATGGGTGAAAGGGTAACCACCCTCTCTGCTTGGTAGGGCTGTGCGGCATTGAATATGGTGAAGCTATTATTACCTCTTTTGAGGGTCATGCCTGTTCGCATCATTAGGTAGAGGCTCCGCGAAGTGGTGCCATAGAGGCCTACTCCCTGGTCGGTGCCACTGCATCTGACCGTGATAGTGACGCTCTTTTGGCTACCATCCTCTGAAATGAGATGCACCACCGCCACCCCTTCATGGTGTGCATCGACCTCTAGGATACTGGTTTTGGCATTCCACCTTGCAGATATTGACTCCTCTGGATCGTCGATCACCAGCTTTGCCTTATCCCCTCCACCTTGAAGTGAGATGAAGCGGCTTTCGTCGGTGGGGTAGAGGCGTACCTCTTCCATATTGACACTCACTGGGGGCACCACCACATGTATGGGTAGCTTACGGCGGTAGTCGCCCGAGAGGATGGTAGCGAAGGTCTCGCCCTCGAGGTGGCCTGTAATGCGGAGGGTGTCGCGACTAATTGAGACGCCTGCGATCTTGGAACTCTCCACATTGGCGATGTATTTTCCGGTACCTCCTCGTAGTATAATTGTATGGGTGGTCTGCTTATTGAGTGACACCTCAGTGAGGTCTTGCTCACCGACCTTGATAGGCTCTAGCTCATGGGGCGTCTTATTATTTTGGCAAGCACTACACAATAGTATAGCTAGGAGGGTGCTTGTGAGTGGTAGTAACAATCTTTGCTTCATATCTCTCTACAGGCTTACTTTACGGTGATGAAATAAGTGATTTCTATCGGCTCACGATCTTTTTCTTTAATAAAGATAATGAGGGAGTGCTCTCCGGGATCAAATTGGAGAAGATCGTCAGAAGGCGTTACCTCTTGCCCATCAAGTTGGTACTTGATCTCGGCTCCTTCGAGGATGAGATCGGTATAGAATAGTGGTAACTGCCTTGGTGCTTCGCCATCTTTAGAGATCATATAGAGATGTGGCACACGTGTAGGGTCATTGGGTGAGCGTCGGTACCCCTCTGTGCGCACCTTGATGACATCTGAAGGGCGTGAGAAAAGGCTGCCCTTAATGCTCTTAACGCTGTAGCTGTATGTGGTATTGGCTTTACGATGCTTATGTAGAAAACTGGTTTCGGTAGTCTCGCCTATTGGCTCCCCATCGCAAAGTATTTGGTAGGTGACTCCCGGCTCTGCAATGGCTCTCCAGGTGAGTGTTATTTCGTGCTGCATCGCTTTGGACGAAAGGTTGGCTGGTGCTGGTAGCTGTGGCTCTTCTTCGCCTCTCTTCACCTGCATAAAGGAGATATCATCGATGTAGAACTTACTGCCCTCCGAGCCCTCTACCACCAAACTAAAAGCTGCCTTATTGACTCCGGCGGGGGCCTTGATCTCGGAGATAGTATGTTGCTGCCAACTGTCGCCTACTTTGGGGACGTAGTATTTGAATTGTTTGAAGCTGGTATCTTTTTTGATGAGTTGATCATCCTTGTACCACTCTATCACCACACATACTTTAGCTCTAAATACATAGTCGCCTCTGTACCAGAAGGAGCATTGATATTCGCCCCCAGCTTCAATGGGGATGATATTATTCTTGGGGATATGCCCCACTTGGGAATAGTCGTTATCGTGGTAGCTGATACTTCCACCATTGAGGTAAAAGAGAATACAATAGTCACCTGAGTGTCCGCCACGCACCTTTGTGCCAGCTAAGGTATCATCAAAGCGCCAATGGTGAGGATAGATCTTTCGCCACATATACTCTTCTTGTGGCTCATCGCCCTCAAGCGGGGTTTTACGGTAAAACTTTTCGAATCCCCCATTTTTCAATAGCTCCTTATTAAGCTCTTGGCCCAACGCACTAGGAGCATTGAGCACCAAGATAAGGAGGAGGGGAAGGGTAGATAGGATATCTTTGAACTTCATATAACTGCTTGATTGTATTCGGGTGATCTACTTAATCTCCTGCAAAGGGAGCTCAAAACGGTGAGCCACCTCTTTAGTAATAGTATGGAGAAGGCCAGTATTGCCATCGCTGCCGATGAGCTGGTCTCTATCCCATAGCCCATTGCCAGCAAGCAACTGCTCTTGCATCGCTTTCACTTCGCTATAGGAAAAGAGCGGTTGCCCCTCTTTATCGCAGGCAAATTGGAGGGAGTAAAGGGCTCCTACACCTTGGGAAAGGAAGAATAGAGCATTCTCTGGCTCTTCTCGATAGTTGGCCATTGTGATATTCCCCTGGAGCAATTGTAGTGCACGGACTGCTACCACTTTAGAGAGCTCTATGCGAATCAATTGCAATTGCTCTAGCAGAATATCATACCTATAGTTGGTCAATGCCCAGCGCCCCAGAGCAAAAGCATTGTATAGCTGGATACGGCTCTTGCCCTGTAGAGGTAGATTGATACTGCTCACAAGAGGCTGCCAAAAATGGGTGTAGTAGCCAAAAGCTAGGTCCCAATGATGCTCCAGCTCGGTGTAATTATGACCATCGGGGAGGTAGGTGTGCTCATGACGAGTGAGCAATTCTCCAGGTGCATAGAGGTTACTTGCAAGGTGTACATTAAGAATTAAATCAAGGTAAATAGCGCCACGCACTAGCTCCCTATAATATTCTGCTGGAACCAATCCATCTTGAGTGGCAAAGAAGATATAATCATCGCCAATGTGGGTGCCGACATACCCCGCCACTCCGATGGAGGCTCTCTGGTTACGGGTCAGATTAGGAGCCTCTGTGCCTAGGCCACTAAGCTTTTCAATTGCTTTGAAGCAATCCTCGATATCATTAATTACCTCGGCTCTATCGGCTTGGTGAAGCACCGATGAAGCAACCACCGATTGTGGGCTTACCAATCCATAAAGACCCTGACGGAAGTAGTTGTAAACGGTATTGCGACTACCTTCGTTATTGATACGCGCCTCCCGAAGGAAGGTACTGTAGATGATCTGAAGTGGCTCATCTAGGAGAGCGCACTCGTAGTAATCGACACTACTTCGCCCATTTCTACTGAATTTATACTCTGGATCGGGATATTCGGGTAGCTTGTAAGCACTCTCCACCGTCTCCCCCTCCCATCTATTCAGGCAACTTGATAAGCCCGATATTGAGAGAGCGAAAAGGAGAAAGACCCAAGCATACTTTAGACAATTCTTCATGGTAGTATGATATATTCACAGAAGGGCTGGCTAATATAGTCTTGCCCCTCTCTATTTTGTGTTTGACTCACTTTCAACTCTTTTACTACGGTTAGCCCATCTTCCGACACAGCCCTAATGCTGGCAGTGATATTGGACTCACGAGGTGCGGTGCCATTGACACTAAGGTACATAGGATACCCCGACTCTGCCTCTATTGTCACTTCGTAAGGCTCTTCAAGGGTCATGATCTCCTCAGCACCCGATACGCTCGTACTACTTCCGATGATGTGAATTTGCTTATCTTCGCCAATGTACTTCACTATAAATCGGCTATAAACCTCATCGGGAACAGCACCTCGCTCGGTAAATTGGCAGGTAAGGGTCACGGTGTACTTACGCTTTCCTTCAGAAATCTCCACCCCTGGGTAACTATAAGATTCTAATGCCTCATAGGGGTCACAAACCTGACGCACTTGATCTTCGTAGGAGATCTTGGGCTTCTCAATTCCCTTGAAAGGGAAGAGGGTGGCATAGTCCTCAGGTTCGGGATCATTATAGCTGCGCTGGCAACTCATTGCACAGAGCAGAAGGAGTGTACCACTCAGTAGTGGAAAAAGCTTCTTCAAATTATCTATCATATCATTGAATATTAATCTTTAATAATCGGGGCATCCCATATCACAGCTTTCACACCTGTGGGGATACCTTCGGGATGTAGGTGTTTACTCTCTAAGCTTGTCACCCGAGTGTGAGGGTTGTAGACCTTTACCAACTCCGCTTCGAAGCGATCATCTATCCGCTCAAAGTCCATAAACACAATATCCTTGCTGTATCTTAGTCCAGCTCTAAAAGTGATCCCTTCACTAGTTCCAGCATAACCAGATCCTAGCCCCACCATCTGAAGTGCAGGATAACCAGGGATTGGGTTACGCTTTTTATTGTACAAAAATAGGTAGTATCTCTTGGTGGTCAACTCCTTAATATATGGGCGATTGGTCTCAGCTTTAGTTTTAATGTAGTTGTCACTCTCAAAGTACACCCTATCACCCATCCTAATAGAGAGCTGTGGATTCTGCATCTCCTCGAAAAAGAGACGGTTTTGATAGGCCTTTACAAGGGGGTCCTCATCGCTTTTGAGCTTGGTAAAGATGATGTATTCCTTTGCGGGCAAGATAGTGCCGGCAGTTCGGAACACCAATTGACCATATTCATTTTTTCCTTGATAGAGAAAGTCGGTTGATCCTCTGAAGGAGTCGTTGACTAGCTCATGAATATAATTGAAGGTCTCAAAGGTAAGCTGAGTGTAGCTACCTCTTTTGATGGTATACCTGCTTACCTTAGGTTCGGCACAGCTCGCTTCGGTAAAGTCTGCCTTCATCTCCACAGTGCCTTCTTTGCTAAACTTCATCACAAAGCTGCTACCACCATAACCCAAACGACCACGAAAGGCAGTTTGGCCAATCAGCTCATTGGGATTGGAAAAGAGGAGTGAATCGCAGTGGGGAAAGTAAAGAACACTCCAACCACTAGGGCTACTTGTAAGCTCCTCGTGAAGCGATGAGATACTAGCTTGCACACGCTCCGATGGGCTCTCATGGAATGCCTGTTGCAGTTTTCCATTACAGCTAGCTAAGGTAGCTAGTGCAAGGGTGAGGGGAATAATAGTAGTATAGTATATCTTTTTCATTCTTCTTCCTCTTTGCTTTGAATAAATTGCGCCACTCTACGTAGGATAGTCACCTCGGCTTTTGTGAGATCCAATCCCCAATGCACCTTGATGTACTGGCTGAGAAAGGCTTGCTTCTCTAGCAACTCATTATGTGCCAAAGCGGCTTCTCTTGCATACCTCTCTGCTACCTCAGGGTTGGGGTCGCCGTCAGGGATACTTGTCTCCTCAAAAAGATACTCAATCTCTTGGGGTGTAGAGAGCAGGGTGGCACTTATCATCTCAGCCATGTCGTCTTCAGGGGAGAGCAAGGCGTACATTGTGTAGCATCCTCGCCTACCGGCATAGGTATCTAGACCAAACCGTTCCTTGTAGCTCTGCTGGTAGCTTAGTGGGATGGCTATTGGCTCGGTAGAGGATAGGTATCTATGCCCACTAATTCGGTAAAACTTGTCTCTATCGTAGGGGTAGAGCTCTAGCATCCGCTTGGCAAACTGATGAAAGACACTTCGCATCAGTAGGAAGACCTTTTCGGGGTCACTCGGGTCGAAGCTATTGACATTGTAGATACACATCTCTACAGGTGTGCCTAGGGGGTTGTAGAGCAGTTCTACCCCATTAGGATCAAGGTTGGGACCGCCATACATCTTGATACGGATGGGGAGTTTGCCCTTGAGGTAGTGAAGGTCTCCGATGGCTGGTAGCTCGAAACTCTCTAGGAATAGATACTTCACGGTCTCTAGCACGCTCTTGACCTTCTCCTCTTGGGGAGGGTAAACGTAGGTACCAAGTAGCTCCTTCTCGTCCCAGCGGTAGAGCACTTCTATCTGATAGGGCTGGGTAATGGATTGGGTTATCCATTGGTCTAGCTCACTCTCATTGGTGGTCTCTGCTGCAGGAGCCAATACGCTTGTATCGCTTAGTTTTGCATTTTGGCACCCAGCAATTATCATCATCAATGGGAGCAGTAGGGTAATTAGTTGTTTATTGTGTCTCATATCAATTACTTTCTATCTAACTCTTTTCGCTCACGAGGATTGGGCTGGAGCCCTCGTTTGATGGCCTCATTGGGTATTTGTAGAAGCTTGCGTGGGTCGTCTTTCTCAAGGGGAAAGTAATACTTACTCTTGCTATCACGAGCCACAGAGAGGTGGAAGCGACGAATATCCAACCACCGAAGCCCCTCTTGGTAAAACTCTTTTTGCCTAAAGTCGAGCACTAGCTTTACGAATGCAAGTTGCTTGATGGTAAGGGGATAATAGGGGCTATAGACCTGATAATTTTGGGGGTTGGTGGTCAGGTAGATAGAACGCTCTACGTAGGGGGTAAAGCCGAACTTCCCTCGTGTGTACTCTTGTAGGTCGTCAATGGCCTTATTGTACTCACCGAGCATCGCCAATGCCTCCATACGATTGAGCAGTACCTCATCAGTAGTAAATAACACATTGGTCACATAGAGTCCTCTCGGCTTGAGCCCACTATCGAGGTTACTCCTCACCTCATCAAACTTTGAGATGTATCGGCCCACCTTCAGTGGCAAGGGGGAGGGGGTAAAGAGGTAGCTACTGGATTGGTTGAGTCGCTTGAAGTTACCACCATTTTCAATCCCCTTCTTATCAAAGATGGCCTCTACGCTCTCCTTAGTAGGTCCATACTGCACTCGTGGAAGCTCACGAGCCCACCTCGACTCGGTAGTGGAGAGGAGTAGATTGGCAGGCTCCAATGCACTTGCATAGCTTTTAAATAGCTGTGGGCGTGCAAATTCGTACTGCTTTTGATACTCCGTCCAATGCCTTAACTCTCTTTTTGGGTCTCCACCCAAGACATAATTGGCATAGTCTACCACCTTTTGCCACTCCCCTTTGTGCAGATAAAAGCGGGAGGCAAAGGCGTAGGCAGCTTTTTTATTGAAGTGAAACTTGGGATGGCGGTAGAAGCGGTCGTTGACCAGCGTAATACCCAGCTTGAGATCGGCCTCGATCTCCTCATACACCTTTGCTACAGTTGCTCTATCATAATCGACCATGGCATGCTTCTCTGGGCTTTTCAGATAGGGGATACCAGGATGGAGGTCATCGGCTCCTCTATAAGGCTCTGCCCAAATATTCACCAGCATAAAGTGGAGATAAGCTCTTAGTAAAAAAGCTTCGCCATAGAGTGCCTTGACACGCTCTGTCTTGGGGTACTTTGTGAGTAGCTCGAGTGCAATATTGGCCTGAGCTATACCTCGATAACAAGCGTTCCAATAATTTAACGGCGTATCCAGGTCCTCTTGATCATAATCTTCCCAAAAGTACATTGCCTCATTGAGCCTATTCTGCTCACCATAAGGTCGGAAGCCCACATTATCTGTTCGGGGCTCAAGGAATGGAATATAGCTAGCTGTGGGATAGGCACCGGTGAGTAGCTCGGCAATCTTCTCCTCGTTGTCGACCTCTATATTGAGGTCGGAGTTGGGGCTCTTATCTAGGTACTTCGTACAGCTAGCGAATGTGATTAGCCCTAGTAGGGCACCTATGATCCATGGATATCTATTCATGATTTTCAAAACGTTATGCTCATTGATACGGTTACCTGCTTGGGTGTGGGGAGGGATACTCCACCTGTACGGTAGTACTCAGGGTCTTGTCCATTGAGCTTTTTATCGGCATAAAGCATCAGCGGATTGGTGGCATTCAGCCTAACTGATAGGCCTTTCAAGCGAATTCTTTCAAGAAGCTCCTTTTGGGCAGTGTAAGATAGTGAGATACTCTTCAGGCGAATAAAACTACCATCGGCCACTTTATTTTGCGAGAAGTTGTAGGTATTGTAGGCTCGCTCAATATTTTCCCTCCCAATGGCTCCTATAAGAGATTGCGATGGGAGTACTGGCACCTCGGTATGGTACTCATCGCCTGGGCTCAGCCACCTATCACGGTAGTCGCGAGAAAAGACGTTGAGATCGGCATAGAGGGGGTCAAACGTAGGATTGATCCGAATCTTATTCCCAGCCTGCATAGTGATGAAAAGAGAGAGCTCCCACTCTTTGTACCTAAAGGTATTCATCAGACCTCCCATTGCCTGTGGCTCTATAGGACCGTGATAGAGGAGATAGCTCTTATTGAACTCTGTATCCAAAAAGTCGGCACCAACAATCCGGGCATGCTCTTGGCTATTTTGGTAAAGGCCAAAGTCGAAGGTAGGTAATCCATTGGGGTCAAGACCTTGGAAGTTGAAAGAGAAGAGTGAGCCTTTGGGATAGCCCACTAGATTGCCCCTGCCCCGACCTGCTACCATATCAAAGGCATTAGGCGAATTGAGTAGACGGGTAATCATCTGGCTCATACCACTAATGGTGAGACTACTGCTCCAGGAAAAATTTTCTGTAACAATGTTTTTGGAGTGAATCCCTAGCTCCACGCCTCGGGTGGTCATATCACCAAAATTGGCATATTTATAGTACTGCCCCCCTACCCCTGAGGTACGGACGAGGTCGATAAGATCAAAGGTATTGCGCTGGTATAGATCCAATGTACCGCTGATGCGGTTATTTAGCATACCCACTTCAAGACCCACATTGAGCTCATACATCTTTTCCCACGTGAGGTCTCTATTCTCCAATTGGTCAAGTAAGAGTGCATTCTCTCTATCCTCCAAGTGGAGCCGATTGGTGATGCCCATCCGGAAGATATTGCTGGTATTGATCGCCTCCTCATTCATCTTGGCTGTAAGGCCGTAGCTAGCGCGGAGTGCCAGTTTGGAGATGGTGGGGTGGTTTCTGAGCCACTCCTCTTGATCAAGATTCCACTTAGCACCTATATTCCAAGTGGGCAACCAGAGAGCCTTAGCTCCCTTGCCCGAAGTATTGGCACCTTCGTAATTGAGCACCGTATTAAAGATGTACTTACCTGCATAGCCATAAGTGGCATTGAGCGAGAAGGTAACGCCCCTATCCACCATGCTTCTGTGCGAGAAGTAGGGTGTATTCTCCTGCGCGAGCTTATCAAAGACTTTGGGGTTGGGGTAGACCTGATTGGCTTTATCGTACTGGATTCCATAACCTTGGAAAGGGGTGATAAAGCGCTCGGTACTACGCAACTCGCTGAAACCAAAGAGTCGGATATCGTGCTCATCTACCTTTTTATTGTAGTCGCCCGATATGCGACCCAAAAAACTGGTCATCCCCACCTCGGTCTTATTGAGGATACCACCGTGAGTAAGAGCCACCTTTGGCTGCAAGGCAGGGTTATTTGGGTCGTTAAGGAGGTAGAAGTTTTCATGGGCTACTGTAGGAGTCTCTGCTGCCTGATAGGCCAATACCACATTAGACTGCTCCTTCACCTCATGCTGGGTACTGGTTGCTGCCCTTCGGATAGAGACGAGGCCTCCCACCTCGAGCTCTTGGATAGGCTTATAACTTCCTTCGACTTGCAACTTGAAATCTATCACCCGCATCTGCATCTGATTATTTTCGTACTCAGATAGGATATTGAAAGGCGCCCAATTATTGCGGTAGTAAGCCCTATTTCCATTGGCATCATAAGGGGTTAATGTACGACTAGTGCTAAGCGCATAGGCAAATGGATTGATATCAAAGTCGCGCTCGTAGGCACCGATCCGGCTATTCCGCCTTAGGGGCATAGTACCGGGGGCTCTCTGATTACGGATATTGCCATTGGCACTAAGAGTCAGCTTCAGCTCCTCTTTTGGGTAAAAAGTGCTCTTGAGGTAGGCAGTGAGCTGCTGTACCCCATCCGTAATGGTCCAACCGCCATCATGGTAATAACCAATAGAGGCATAGGTAGCCACATGGTCGCCACCTCCCGATAGGGTGACGGTGTGCCGAGTGGTGGGGCGGTAGGTAAAGAGGAGGTCAAACCAATCGGTATTGGCATACTCACCTCGTTGCAAAAACTCTAGCCTCGCCTTTGGAGTATTAGGCAGGAGATAACTGCCAGTATTAGGGTCCACTGTTAGAATATCTCGATACATCTGATGGTATATACCACCCCTTCGGCCATATAAAGACTCTTTGACGCCAAAGTAACCCTTATCCCACATCTCCTGGTAGAGCGACATCGTCTCTTGCGAATCCAGGAGGTCGTACTCCCTATAGGAGGGCTTTAGCCTAAAGGCATTTTCGGTGGCATAGGTAACGCTTAGTGGCATCCCCCTTCTGCCCGACTTCGTAGTGATCACTATCACCCCATTAAGGGCTCGCGCACCATAGACCGAAGTAGCAGAGGCATCTTTGAGCACTTGAATATCCTCAATATCGGAAGGATTGAGACCAGATACCGCCGAACCGATCAGCGTCACAGCATCACCAGAGGTCAATTGATCCATAGTCAGTGGTACCATATTTTCATACACAGCACCATCTATCACCCAGAGAGGCTGTGCATCACCTAGGATGGTGGCACCACCACGGATGCTAATCTTTGGGGCAGCACCAAAGGTACCGGATATATTTTGTACCGATAGACCAGGGATACGCCCTTCCAACATCCTCGACATATCAGGCACGCCATCAAGCTTTATCTCCGCCATTTTCACAGCGGTTGCGGCACCGGTGTAGACTCTGCTACGCACTTTTTGGTAACCAGTCACCACCACTTCGTCCAACTGAGTCTGATCTTCTTTCAGCTGTACATTCATAATGGATCCACTTACAGTGACCACCTTAGTTACCATGCCTACAAAGCGGAAACTTAGCTTATCCCCCTTGGTGCCATACACCTTGTATCTACCCTCTGCATTGGTAACCGCCCTACTCCCATTGCTTTTATTCTCCACAAGCACGCCAGGAAGGGGTAAGCTTGTTTGGTCGCTCACCACCCCAGTAACGGTTTCTTTCTCATTGCTCTCTTGTGCTAAGAGGGTCCCTTGGCTACAAAAGAGCAAAAGGAGTAGAAGCATTGAGAGGTGCTGTCGCTGGAATATCTTCTTCATCATCATATCTATTGATCACTCACAGTGGCATCATACCAACCCACTGAATATACATATACTACAAATTAGCTGATTAAAACTTCACCTCCACACCCCCATAAATACCTCTTGGGTGACCGGCACGCATCCCTGAAGGATGACGCGATACCACGTAGGCTTTATTCGCTAAGTTAATGGCATTTAGCGTGAGTGTAACACCCTTATATACCTTTGCTCGAATGGTGGCATCCCAAATAGTATGGTGCGGAATAGTCTCCCTAAGTGCCATTGACCCTTGTCCTGGCACCGTACGCATATCTCCATTGAAACGCACACCCACATTGAGATCTACCCACTTGGAAGTGACCCCCAACTGGCCATTGAATGAGTGCTTAAAAATATAGGGTATTTCATCACCTGCATGGACATCACCCCACGCGGAGCTGGTAAAGTCGTTCTTCATTTTGGTGTCGGTATAGGTATAGGAGAGCTGCGTATTGACACGTACCAACCAATGATGAGGCATAGGGTCAAGGTTGAGCAATACTTCTACACCCCTGACCAGTGCTGCACCGACATTAAATTGATCCATCGTGCCCTGCCCACCGGCTGCTGTAAGGTCACTTCCAAGCATATTTTGATAGTTATTATTAAAGCCAATCACCTCAAAGTGCAAGCCAGATATAGCTATACGCAAACCAGCTTCCACATTGGTGGAGCTCTCAGGCTTTTGATCCAAAACGGCACTCGGAGGGGCAAAACCTCTATGTACTCCTGTAAACACCGATACTTCGGGGATGATTTTGTAGTTCACCCCCACCCCAGGTAACCACACTCGAGCCGAATTAGGGGTCTCAATACGAATACGACCTGACCGCCTTGGATCCTGCTTGGTATAATTCCGCTTCTCCAAAACCACATCTTCATAGCGTAAACCTGCGGTAATCGTTAGATTGTTCCATGCCCATGTATTTAAGATATAACCGCTCCATGCACGGGCTGTCGTTACTTGGTTAGACTGACTTCCAGGGTCTCCTGGGCGGAAGAGCTTCATCTCACCCGACTGCATAGAGTAACCGTCGTCCTCTTGGAAGCGATCCTCACCATCTTCATGATACCGAATGCCGCCCTCTACAGTAAGGTAGCTCTCTCCTAGTCGCCACTTATGCTCTGCTTTGGATTGAATACCTCTGGAAAAGTACTTCCTCCGATTGGCACGCACCATAAGTGCTTCACCAATATAATCACGCTGCCCCGTAAGAATCTCAAAGTATTCGTGATTGGTCTCTGGATCGGCCAGCACCTGACCTATGGAGCGCTTTTCCTCTTTCAGGTAACCTACCCTCACGTCACTCAACTTATACCAATTACGAAAAAAGTAATTATAGTATAGATTGGAGGTAATCTTTAGACCATTCTCGGCCATCAATATGTGGCTCAAAACGCTCTGAAAGTGCTGTGTCTTGAGATGATCCTTATCGGCACCTGCATACCTGAAATAAGGGCGTAGAGCAAAGTCTTCACTACTAAGCCCAAGGTAGGTTTCATCAGAATCCTCATTCGCCCATCCCAACTTCAGCTCCACAATATGATTGACGCCCGAAAAACGATCGGTACTAATCCCGAACTTCGCCACTACATCATTGCGCTTAAAACCAATACGCTCATCAGGCTCATCTCTCCTAAATCCTTTGGATTGATGGCGAAGATACTCCACCATATATCCGAATATACCCCTACGGTCACCGATCATGATATGTCCCTTGGCGGTATCAAAGCTACCGTAAGAGGCATTGAACTTCCCAGTAAAGTGGGTAGGGATAGGAGTCGAAAGCATGTTGATGGCACCGCCCGTGGTAAAGGGGCCATACTGCACCTGGCTACTCCCTTTCAGCACCTCCACAGCACTCATCCTCGCTACACTTGGAAAGTAATAGGCTGCTGGTGCAGAGTAAGGAGCGGGAGCAATCAGAATACCATCCTCCATAAGTGAGATACGCTCACTCCGCTCGGCCTTGGTTCCACGCAAACTGATATTGGGGCGAAGACCAAAGCCATCCTCTTCATACATATTGACGCCCGGCACACTCTTGAGCATGCGATTGATGTCGGTATAATTGAACTTAGCTAGCTCACTAGGAGACAAAAAGTAAGCAGAACCAGTGCGGTTCCTTGCTTGAAACTTGCTACCTAATATCGGACGAGAGTAAATTACCACCTCATCAATAAGGCCATCATCTCTAATAGCTCCAAGGGTATCAACTGATTGAGTAGTCTGTTGAGAAACAGTATTACTGTCTTTTTCTTGGGCATAAACTAAACCGCAAGAAAAGAATAAAATGAGAATAATCGTCGAACGTCGAAAAAGCATAACTAGCGTATGGCGAATATGGTCTGTCTCTTATACACATCTGACGCTGCCGACGACTCCTTACGTGTAGAT
>ERZ1031273.99-NODE-99-length-43868-cov-13.203821_pt1 | contig 43868 bp, 45 predicted proteins | sample MGYA00516575_ERZ1031273 | MGnify/ENA primary metagenome ERZ1031273 (study PRJEB33718, sample SAMN03159816) | human skin metagenome | collected 2014-02-25 | study: EMG produced TPA metagenomics assembly of the PRJNA266117 data set (Human skin bacterial metagenome... | reverse complement strand
GTCGAAGCCGCCCAGCAGTTGGGTTCAGCTGGTAAGTCACAGGGCTAGGCTCTCCAATGCAGAGCTAGTTCTCTCAGACCCTAGCTAAAGCACTGGGGGCACCTTCGAAAGAAGGTGCCCCCAGTGCTTTTGGACTTGGCTTTATGCCCAGGAGCGCTTCACTTGGACTGTTCCACCAAGCAGGTGCCACGTCGCCACACAAAAAGTCTCGGGACATTGAGTGAACGATGTCCCGAGACTTCATGGGTTATTTATTTTGCGTCGGGAGCCTTTTCGCCTGCCACCGGTGAACCAGCGCCGGACTCGCGGTCAGCGATTTCTTCCCAGAGGTCAGCGTTGGCGATTCCGGCCTCGGACGGACGGAAGACCGGGTCCTTGCCCAACTTGCGCTGACGCTCAAAGTCACGCAGAACCTTGAACGCAGGCTGCTGCAGAATCAGGATCGCAATGATGTTGAGCCACGCCATGAGCCCCACACCCACGTCACCTAGGGCCCACGCGGAACCTGAACTTGTCGTTGCACCCACAACGCACGCAACCAGGATGAACAGCTGCAAGAAACGGAAGCCTACCTGGCGAACGCGCACGTTCTCGATCTTGCGGAGGAAGAACGCCAAGTTCGTTTCGGCCATGTAGTAGTAAGCCACGATCGTGGTGAACGCGAAGAACGCGAGCGATACAGCGATGAACGACGAACCAAGTCCCGGAATCACGGTGTCGAAACCGTGCTGCGCGAAGGCAGGTCCCACCTCGGTATCAACCGGGAGGTTTCCGTGTCCAGCGTGGAATAGCTGCGTTCCCTCAGCGTCAGAGAACACGTTGTACATTCCGGTGGACAGGATCATGAACGCGGTTGCTGAACACACGAACAAGGTGTCGATGTACACCGAACCAGCCTGGACCAGACCCTGCTTGGCTGGGTGTGAAACCTCTGCCGCGGCAGCCGCGTGAGGACCAGTTCCCTGGCCTGCTTCATTGGAGTAAATGCCACGCTTCACACCCCACGAAACCGCGACACCCAACATGGCGCCAAAAGTGGAGTCCACCCCAAATGCAGACTGCACAATCATGGAGAAGACCGCAGGTATCTGATCAGCGTTGACGAACACAACCACGATTGCGCCCAGGATATAGATCACTGCCATGAACGGAACGACCATCGAAGCGAACGTAGCGATGCGCTGAATTCCACCAACGATGATGAAGGCCAGCAGGATGGTAATGATGACGGCTGGAACCCATGTGGGCCATCCCCATGCTTGGGCGGCGGCTGAAGAAATACCATTCGCCTGGACTCCCGGAAGGAGGAAGCTCGTTGCCACCACGGTGACGAACGCGAAGACCATTGCGTACACGCTAAACAGGCCCGATGCCTTGGTGTGACGGTAGGCGCGTTCGATGAAGAATGCGGGACCACCTCGGTATTGGCCGGTGTCCCGGTCACGTTCCTTATAAATCTGACCCAGCGCCGATTCGACGAAAGACGTGGACGCGCCGAAGAACGCAACGATCCACATCCAGAACACCGCGCCGGGACCACCGAAAGCAATGGCGGTAGCAACACCCGAGATGTTACCGGTTCCCACGCGCCCAGCTAGCGACATGGCGAGGGCCTGGAAACTGGAAACTCCTGAGTCGCTGCCCTTTCCGGTGAACATGTAGGTGAAAGTCGAGCCGATCTTGCGAAGTTGCACAACCCGTGAGCGGATTGTGAAGTACAGGCCGGCAAGCAGGCACAAATAGACGAGTGCGGGTGACCACACTACGTCGTTAATCGCGGTAACGACCGCATCCATACAGACTCCTTGGACAGGTTCAAGAAAAGTAAACATTTCAAGATGTGAAATGTGTGCGACGTCACTATCCAACCCCCAAAATGTGATATACGTCAAATTCTGCTGGCACCTTCTGTGTTGAGGGAGTGTATGACCCGGTGTAAGCATGAAGTATGCGCGTCGTAATTATTGGAGGTGGAGCAGCGGGTACGGCCTGCGCCCACTCGTTCGTCCAGACCATTGCTCAGGCTGAAAGTGGTATGGCGGGTGAGTGTGGCGTCACGGTGGTGGTGCCGCCCGAGCAGCCGGTGGAGCTCCCGCCGTTGTCGAAATCGTTAGCGGCTGAAGGGCTGTCCCTGGTGCCGCATGTATTGGGCGACAAAGCGGTTCGTGTGCAGGAGGCCGTCAGTAAAGTGCGCTCGGCAGAACTCAGTGACCGCGCTCGCTACATCGTGGAAACCACGGCCGGAGAACTGCCCGCCGACGTGGTCGTCTATGCCACCGGGCTGACACCTCGTGCGCCTGCCTTTGACGCGCTCACCGTGTACGACCGCGCATCCGCCACCCGCGCCCACCAGGCCATTCGCGCTTTGGAGCCGGGCACCTCGGTAGGGGTCCTGGGGTCAGGGTTCCTTGCCTTGGAGATTGCCCGCGGACTTGCCGACGCCGGTCACCACCCGCACGTCTACCTGCGTGGCGACCGACCGTTACCCAAGGTCAGCGCTCAGCTCGCTCAAGCTGTTATGGCCTTGCATGAACACGTCTCATTCGTGCCGCGCACCCCTGAACCCGACCCCTCGCAACACCCGCTGTGGTTCGCGGCGGTGGGGGCGACCTCGACCGGGCCCGCGCTACCCAGCGCAAAGACCAATCCAAAGTCCAACCCGGAACCCACCCCGGCCCCCGCTCACGCGGGCTACCCGGTTGGCCCTGACCTGCAGGTTGTGGGGCTCCCCGGTGTGTATGCAATAGGGGACTGCGCGCGCGTTGAGGAGGGTCCCATGAAGGGAATCGAACCCGCCGAGGCGGCCGCCACTTCCATGGGACGCTGGCTGGGCGCGGTGTTGGGTGAAAAGGCAACAGGCGAAAGGGTCGCCGGCCAGCACCCCACCGGCCAGCAACCTGCCAAAGAAGAACCCATCTGGACCGACGTCCCATGGCAGTGGTCCTTCCAAGGCCCCGTGCGGATCTTCACGGCGGGCCGCAACCTGAGCGCAACCACCGGTGAACCGGTACTGCTGGGCGACCCAACTCGCAAAGCCCAGTGGCTGTTCTTCACCCCCGACGGCACGCTCGCGCGCGTCGAAACCCTCAACAACCCCGGCGCACACAATGCGGCCAAACGCGTTTTAGCCAGCCACGACCTGCCACACAGAAGTGATGTCGATCAGACTTTTGACATGCGGGCCTGGGCAAGCCGTTAAACTGGGCTGTTCCTTTAGAATCGGTTTGTCGTTACTCGCATATGAAAGTTAATCGTCAATGAATGCTGCTGAGCTGGCCTCTGCTCACGGGCTCGAACGAGTCGGAGCACGGCCGTCACTGTGGGAATATCTCCGGGAAGTGTGGCGCCGACGCGATTTCACATTTTCATTGGCGTTCTACCGTATCCGCTCGGAGAACCAGAGAAACCGTTTGGGCATGCTGTGGGTGCTTTTGCGCCCCACCTTTTCGGCCCTGATCTACGGTCTGGTGTTCGGATTCATCATGGCGGGGTCGCGCCCTCACAACTTCGTCCCATACCTGGTGATCGGTGTGTTCATTATGGAGTTTTTCAACTCCTCGATGAACGTGGGTGGAAAATCCATCATCCAGAACATGCCACTGGTGCAATCGCTGCCGTTCCCACGTGCAGTTCTGCCTATCGCCACGGTGATGCAGAACCTCATCAACTTCATCCCCACGCTGGCGCTGATGATTATCATTGCGATCTTCGGAGGAGCCCGACCACACGTGACGTGGTTGCTCCTGATCCCCATGGTGGGGATCTTCTGGGTGTTCAACCAAGGAGTCGCGTTCATTTTCGCGCGTCTGACCGTCCACTTCCGGGACTTAAGCCAGATCACCCCATACATTTCACGCATGATCTTCTACACCTCGGGCGTGTTCTTTGACCCACAACCACTACTCGAGGGACGCCCCGTACTCAGCGCACTGTTCGACTGGCACCCCATGTACGAAGTGCTTTCACTTACCCGCGGCATCATCATGGAGGAATACTCCATCCCGTGGGACTACTGGTGGAGGTTCAGCATCTGGGCGGTTGTCGTGGTGTCGGTTGCCACGTGGTTCTTCTGGAAGGCGGAGGAGCGTTATGGACGAGAAGACTAATCCGGAAACTACCCCGGAAAGCGTCCTCGCAGAAAACAACACGGGGTCGCTCGAAGCCGACAACCCGGTGGTGATCGTCGACGATCTGCACATCGAGTTCAAAACCCTGGCCACTGGTAAACGCATCACCAGCGGTGGGACCAAGGGGTTCCTGCAACGCAACCGCAAGTTCAAAACGGTTCACGCGCTCAAGGGTGTGTCCTTTGTGGCCAACGCCAACGAATCGATTGGGATTATTGGTTCCAACGGTTCGGGTAAGTCCACGCTCATGCGTGCGATCACCGGTCTGATTCCACCTACCCGAGGTGCCGTGTACGCCAAGAGCCGTCCCAACCTGCTGGGTGTGGGTGCGGCACTCATTCCAGACCTGTCCGGTGGGCAGAACATCATGCTGGGTGGGCTGGCCATGGGGCTTACGCGCGAAGAAATTGAAGAGAAGTATGACGAAATCGTCGATTTCACCGGCATCCGCGACTTCATGGATATGCCCATGCGCACGTACTCATCCGGTATGTCCGCACGTTTGAAATTCGCGATCGCCACCGCAAAAGACTACGAAATCCTCATCGTGGACGAAGCGCTGTCCGTGGGTGACCGCAAGTTCCAAAAGAAGTCAGAAGACCGGATCCGCGCCATTCGCGAAAACGCCGGTACGGTGTTCCTTGTTTCGCACTCGATGCGTTCGATCCGCGACACCTGCACCCGCACCATTTGGATTGAAAAAGGCGACTTGCGCGCCGACGGCGACACCGACTCCGTAGTCCGCGAATACGAAGCGCACAAGTGAGGTCTCGCCAGTGAGGTCAGTGAAGTCGCACAAACACTCGCTCAGCCCAGAGGCTCTCCCGCCGCTGGAACCGACCCCGGGCATCACGTACATCATGCCCGTGCTCAACGAGGAAGACAGCCTGCGTGGGGCCGTCGCCGCGGTCCTGGATCAGGACTACCCGGGGCCCAAAGAGCTGATCGTCGCCATGGGGCCGTGTACGGACAACACCGCCGAGGTCGCCACCAGCATTCGTGACCCTCGCCTAACCGTGGTGGACAACCCGTCCGGTGACACGCCAACCGGTCTTAACCTCGCGGTAGCTCAAGCCCAGTATCCGGTAATCATCCGGGTCGATGCGCACTCGCAGCTAAGCGCCACGTACACGCGTGAAGCAGTTGAAACCCTACGGACAACCGGGGCGGCAAACTGTGGGGGACTCATGCACGCGCAGGGGAAGACGGCCTTCCAGAAGGCGGTGGCCCGCGCCTACATGTCCCGTTTGGGGCTGGGTGGTCCCGCATATCATTCGGGGGATGAGGCGCAGGAGTCTGAGTCGGCGTATTTGGGTGCGTTCCGGGCCGAGGTGTTCGACACCTTGGGTGGTTTTGATGCCACTCTGCGCAGGGGGCAGGACTGGGAGCTGAACCTGCGGATCCGGGAAGCAGGCGGAAAAGTCTGGTTCAACCCGCGCATGGAGGTCACATACTGGCCACGCACCACGTGGAAGAAGCTGGCACAACAGTTTTACGCAACGGGTATTTGGCGAGCCGAGATCGTGCGCCGTCACGGCTCCAAGAACGGCATCCGATACTTCGTGCCACCCGTCCTGGTTATTGGGTTGAGCGCTGCTGTGTTGGAGACGATCGCGCAACTAACTGGGGCCACTAAACGCTGGCCCAAATGGTTGGCCCGTTTCACGTCCCTGGTGCATATCCCCAGTTGTGCGTATGTGAGCGCCATCGTTGCAAATACTCTGCGCCAAAAGGGCGCAGGTGTACGCGAAAAAGCATGGTTTGCAGTAGTCTTGCCCACCATGCACATCGCGTGGGGATCGGGATTTTTGCGGGGCCTCGTCACCGGAGCAAACAAAGACAACGTTGACCGTAGCCGGTAGGGTGTTTGGCTTCAGTGTGCCACCCAATACCATGGGTAGAGCAGAGAAAGGACCAGTGTGCCAAGCTCACCTGAAAGCAAATCTGAACGACGAACAATCGCACCGCTCATTGCCGGTGCAATTGTTGTTGTTGCAGTACTCGCCGTTGTGGTTTTCAACTGGCTCAAACCCACCCCACAGCTCACGGTGGACATGTTGAAGTCTCCGGTCGTAGGCGGGTACGCCGCCGGGGGAGATCTCTATCCACCCACCTCGGAGTTTGCAGTGGGAGAAATGGCAAAGTTTGGGTACCTACCTGAACTGCCTGTGGATCGCACATCCGACGGAGTTTTGGTCGCTGCCACGGATTCGCTTTTGTCTGAACGCATGGGCATGAACAAACCCATCAGCGAAGTTACGTCAGAAGAGTTCTTGAACACACAGATCACCCCACCCGGCGAAAACGGGAAACCCAGCTCCCCGCTCACCATTGAAAAGGCGTTGACAGAGTACGGAAAATCAACCGTTTTTGTTTTCACGATTGAGGCAGAAAACGACGCCCGCGACGTGGCCGAACTGGTCGCTCAGCACTCACAAGTCGAATCCGTGATCTTCCGTTCACAAGACCCCGGAGTCCTCAAGGTGGCACACGACGAAAACATCACATCAATCGTGCCCGACCCGCAAGGTTCCCCCAAAGAACTTAAACAAGCCGGCGTAGACATGGTCGACGTTGGCGCAGACACCGATCCGCAACCGTACGTGGATGCCGGTTTGAAAGTGTGGGCGCACGGGGTGAAAGACCCTAACCACCTATCTGATCTAGCTACCAAAGGTTTCTACGGCGCATTCTCTGGCAACCCATTCAGTATCCAACCGTCGTCGGTCAAAACCGACTGAGGAGGCACAATGAACCAGCCCATTGGAAAACCCGTACGCATTGGCAACCTAGACGCACAGCAACTGGGCCCGCAGCCCACCTACCTCCCAGAAGACCACCCAGACACAGAAGTGGCTGGGCTGGTAGAAGCCGGGCACGAACCTCTGGACATTGCTAAAGACCACCCGGCGAGCTGCCTTGCGTGGGCGCTCTTGGCTAATGAAGCCTTCGACGAAGGACGACTCGTGGACTCCTACGCTTACGCTCGAGTGGGCTACCACCGCGGACTCGACGCCCTCCGCGCAGCCGGTTGGCGCGGTGCGGGACCCATCCCGTGGAGCCACGAAACCAACCGTGGATTCCTGCGTTCGCTCTACGCTCTGGGGCGTGCGGCAGCTGGGATCGGTGAGGCGGAAGAAGCACAGCGCGTAGAGAAATTCCTGCGCGAATCAGACTCTGAAGCCCTGGCTGAGATCGAGGCCGGAAACTAGGTTTTCACCCGGGTCGATACACTTAACCTGGACGTATTTTCTCGTGTGGAGGAACACTCATGCCAGCACTCGTGGTCGTAGGCGCTCAATGGGGCGACGAAGGAAAAGGGAAGACCACAGACATTCTGGGAACCCGCGTTGACTACGTGGTGAAACCAAACGGAGGAAACAACGCGGGCCACACGGTGGTTGTCGGGGGCGAAAAGTACGAACTCAAGCTCTTGCCCGCAGGGATCCTCTCACCAAACGTCGTGCCCGTGATTGGTAACGGGGTGGTCGTGAACTTGGAAGCACTGTTCCAAGAAATCGACATGCTCGAAAGCCGTGGAGCGGACACGTCGAAGCTGAAAATCTCGTCCAACGCCCACCTGGTAGCGCCCTACCACCAGGTGCTTGACCGGGTGACCGAACGCTTCTTAGGAAAGCGCGCAATTGGTACCACGGGACGCGGAATCGGGCCCACGTACTCCGACAAAGTCGCCCGCTTAGGTATTCGCGTTCAAGACATTTTCGACGAATCGATTCTGCGCCAAAAGATCGAAGGTGCACTTGACCAGAAGAACGAACTTTTGGTCAAGGTGTACAACCGCCGTGCAGTCGAAGTTGAAGAAATAGTTGAATACTTCCTCAGCTACGCAGAACGCCTACGCCCCTACGTATGCGACACGTCGCTTCTGCTCAACCAGGCACTCGACGAAGGCAACGTGGTCGTGATGGAAGGTGGCCAAGCCACCATGCTCGACGTCGACCACGGAACCTACCCGTTTGTCACCTCCTCCAACCCCAGTGCCGGAGGTGCTGTCGTCGGCGCTGGCGTGGGGCCCACCCGTATCTCTCGCGTGATCGGAATCGTGAAGGCGTACACCACCCGCGTGGGTGCTGGGCCGTTTCCCACGGAACTTTTCGACAACATGGGGATCTACCTCCAAAAAACGGGAGGCGAGTTCGGTGTCAACACGGGACGACCTCGGCGGTGTGGGTGGTACGACGCCGTCATTGCCCGCTACGCAGCGCGTGTCAACGGATTCACCGACTACGTACTCACCAAACTGGACGTGCTCGACGGGTTGGACGAAATCCCGGTGTGCGTCGCTTACGACGTGGACGGCGAACGCTTTGACGAAATGCCAGACAACCAGTCCGACTTCCACCACGCAAAGCCCATTTTTGAAACCTTCCCCGGCTGGAAGGAAGACATATCGGGTGTGCGCAACTTCGAGGACCTGCCTGAAAATGCGCAGAACTACGTGCTTGCGTTGGAAAAGATGTCGGGTTGCCGCATCAGCGTGATTGGTGTGGGTCCGGATCGCGAACAATCGATCGTTCGACACGAACTTCTCGACTAGGATCGCTGTACCGTTGCCGGTGTGACGCGCCCCACATGAAGGTGCTCGCCGGTGGCTCCACACTGGCGTGACTGTGAAGGGAACACGATGGCACTGTCTGAAATGGACGCGTTTGAAGCACTCGAAGCACTGAAAAAGGTCAAACGCGATCCTGAGCAAGTGGCAGCGTGGTCGGACATGATCCATGAGTTCGTGCGCACACAGGACCTCATTGCGCGTGTGAATCCGCCCGTGGACCAGATTCGCCAGATCACCGAACACCTGCGCGCAATCAATCAGAGCGCAGAACAGTACGAAGCCGATGAGTTGCACCGCCTGTGGCGTGTGAGCCGGTCGGACAAACAGCGCGGCCAGGCGCTACTCCCAAAGTTCACGCAGGCACACAAAGATGACGACGGGGTGTTTTCCGTTCACTTGAGGTTTGGTGCGTTCTACCTGGGCGCGAACCGTGTGGTCCACGGTGGAGCGCAAGCTCTGGCATTCGACGAAGGGCTGGGCTACATGATTATGGCCAGCGACCAGCCCTATTCACGTACCGCCTACATCAAGACCGAGTTCCGTGCCCCAACACCTGTCGATGTGGACCTCACCATGCGCGGATGGATCGAAAAAGTGGACGGTCGCAAAATCTACGTGCGAGGCGAACTCGTATGGGAAGACACCGTGTGTACCACGGTTGAGGGTCTGTGGGTCGCGCTGAAACCCGGACACCGATAAAACCAGTCAACGCTAAAACCGTGTTTCACTTCACAGAGGCGGTGACGCGGGTAGTCTGGTTCCATGACCTCGGAAATGACACCGCCCGTAGCGAAAAAAGTCCCCTTTGAACGCACCCACCACGGCGACACGTTCGTCGACTCATACGAATGGATGCGCGACAAAGACAACCCAGACGTCATCGCCCACATTGAGGCCGAAAACGCGTACACCCAAGCACGTACCGCGCACCTGGATAGCCTGCGCGACGACATTTTCAACGAAATCAAGACGCGCACCAAGGAATCCGACATGTCGGTGCCGGTGCGCCGGGGTAACTTCTGGATGCTCACCCGCACATTTGAAGGCAAGGACTACCCAGTCATGAGCCGAGTGCCCGCGCTGCCTCTGGACCACCCGGACGCGTGGGTGCCACCTCGGGTTGATGACGAACCGGGCGAAAACGAAGAAGTCATTTTGGACCTCAACGCTGAGGCTGACGGCCACGAATTCTTCTCCCTGGGCTCATTCAGCCTGGACGAAGCGGGGAAGCTGCTGGTGTGGTCAGCTGACTACACTGGGGACGAACGCTACACCGTGAAGGTCCGCGACGTACACACCGGTGAAGACCTGGACGACACGATCGAGAACACGTTCGCCGGCGCGTTCATCGACCCCACTGGAAACTACATTTTCTACACCACGGTCGACGAAGCGTGGCGGCCCGACACCGTGTGGCGCTACGAGATCGGCGCTGAGAATGAGCCACAGAAAATCTTCCACGAGCCCGACGAGCGCTTCTTTGTAGGCGCAGGTTTCACCCGCTCGCACGAATACCTGATGATCGTGGCCGGTTCGAAACTCACGTCCAGTGCGTGGGTGATCCCCGTGTCCAACCTTCAAGCCCAGCCACGCTCTGTGTGGGACCGCGAAGACGGCGTGTCCTACGCGGTCGACCACGCGGTGATCGCAGGCAAGGACCGGTTCGTCATCGTGCACGACCGCAACACCCCGGACTCGGAAGCCATCGTGGTGCCGGTGGACCTGAACGCATCTGACACGCAGACGGTGCTTGCCGCCTCGGAGCCCCTCATCCCACCTACGGACGGCATGCGAGTCGAACACGTAGAGGCGTTCGAAGACTTCCTAGCAGTGACGTACAGGTCCGGCGGGTTCGCACGGGTGGGGGTCATGGAACTCGCCGAGGTGGCAGAGGCTGGGCAGGGCCCCGTCCCTGGCGTAGGTCCGCTGAAAGAAGTCAAAGCGGACGAACCTATTGGGACCATGGAAACCGGGGCCAATCCCGAATTCGCGCAGCCGACCTTGCGCTTGAGCTACGAATCGTTCATCACTCCACCCACCCTGTTCCAGCTGGACACCCGGACAGGTGAGAAAACCGTTCTGAAACAGCAGGAAGTTCTGGGTGGAATCGACTTCAGTCAGTACCGCCAGGCACTCGTGTGGGCAACGGCCGAAGACGGCGAAAAGATCCCGGTGTCTCTCGCGTGGAATGCGCTGAAGGTGCCCACAGGCTGGGCCCCGGGGACGGACGGGGTGGGGACGACCTCGGCCCCAATGGTGATCTACGGATACGGAAGCGCCGACCCGAACTTCTTTGTCAGCCGCCTCAGCGTGATGGAACGCGGGGTTGTGTGGGCAGTTGCGCACGTGCGCGGTGGCGGCGAAATGGGCCGCCACTGGTACGACAACGGCAAAATGCTTACCAAGAAGAACACGTTTAGCGACTTCATCGCGGCAACCAAACATTTGCACGCAACAGGTGTGAGCGCACCGGAAACAACCGTGGCGCTGGGTGGCTCGGCTGGAGGGCTGCTCATGGGAGTCATTGCGAACGAAGCTCCTGACCAGTACGCCGGGATCTGTGCGCTGGTGCCGTTCGTGGACCCGCTCACATCGGTTCTGATGCCGGAACTGCCACTGACCGTGATCGAGTGGGAAGAGTGGGGAGACCCGCTGCACGACCCCGAGGTGTACGCGTACATGAAGTCGTACGCGCCATACGAAAACGTGGGAGAACACCCGTATCCCAAGATCCTGGCTATCACCAGTTTGAACGACACTCGTGTGCTCTATGTCGAACCGGCTAAATGGGTTGCGCGCCTGCGTGAAGTGGGGGCCGATGTCATCATGAAAACAGAGATGGTGGCCGGCCACGGTGGAGCCTCTGGCCGGTACAGCACGTGGAAAGACCGGGCATTCGAATATGCCTGGGTGCTAGACACGCTGGGGTTAACCGAGGTTAAGTAATGCGTCCGCCTGTACGTTTCGTAGTTCCGTACGTCCTTTTTGTCGCAAGCTTCATCGTTGAGACGGCGTCCGGCGTGCTTGCGGCATTTGGTGTCGTGCCGAACCAGGGCGCTGGCGAAGGGCTCCATCCCGCTGGAATTGCGAGCATCCTGGTGTCACTCGTCTTGGGTGTGGCGGCACTGATACTGCTGGCATGGGGCAAGCCCGCGCGACAAGCAGTTGCGGCCGTGCTATTCGTTGTGTCGGTGGCGAGTTGGCCGATAACAGTCCTTCTGCTCAACACCGCTTCAACGAGTGGCAACATCATGCTCGTGGTGGCGTTTTCACACGTTCTTTCAGCAGCGAGGTTCTTTCTTCTGCTCAGCGCGTGGATAGTTGCAGCATCACACGCGCCGTGGATGTTCGCCGTGGCGCTTGTTGCAACGATCGTCAATACCGTGTTGTCTGCAGTGGTGAGCTTCGGAGTAAGCGGCGCAGCGGCTGCTCTTCAAGCGTCATCAGGCGCTTTAGCTGCGAGCGTCGTAGTACCGGCCTTGGTAAAAATCATGGTCTTTACCGGTGTTGTTCTGCTTGGGCGCTACATGACAGCTGGAGCGCCCACCACAGACAGCGATCGTGGATTTTCGATATCTGACAGAATTGGATGGTAGTGACGGTAAGTGAGCTAGCCCGGTGGCTAGCTCACTCTGTTCTAGTCGAAGAGGAGTGGCAGAGTCCCGCCGTGCGCACTGGCCAGTTCATCCAGCGGCAAGGAGAAGTGGTCCACCAGCTCCAATGAAGGGGTGTCGTTTTCGCCCGCATCAGTCATTCCGATGCGTGTAAACGCAAAACCGCGCGCGGTACACATGTCGGTGAAGCGGACTTCTTCCGAACGCGGAACTGCCACGATTGCGCGTGCAGTCGATTCAGAGAAAAGCGCAGTGAACAGGTCAATTCCGTCACGTTCGCACACTTCGTCCAGCCACACGCGAGCTCCCATGCCAAAACGAACACACGCTTCGACAAGTGCCTGCGACAAGCCACCTTCTGAAAGGTCGTGTGCCGTATCCACCATGCCGTCACGAGAAGCGTTAATGAGGATCTGGGCAAGTTCCTTTTCTCGTTCTGGGCGGTACTGTGGCGGAACCCCACCCAGGTGGTTGTGCATGACATCGGCCCACGCGGAACCGTCGAGTTCGTCATACGTGGTACCCAGCAAGTAAATGGTCTGGCCAGCTTCGCGGAACCCAGACGGTGTGCGCCGTGAAACATCGTCGAACACACCCAAAACACCCACAACGGGTGTTGGGTGAATCGCTACCGCGCCAGTCTGGTTGTACAAGCTGACGTTACCGCCGGTGACGGGGATTCCCAGGTCCTTACACGCGGCCGCTAGCCCGTCCACGGCTTGCACAAACTGCCACATGATTTCAGGGTCTTCAGGTGATCCGAAGTTCAAACAGTCAGTCACGGCCAAAGGCTGTGCGCCAGCCGTTGCCACGTTACGGTGCGCTTCCGCAAGAGCCAGGGCGGCACCTCGGGCGGGGTCAAGGAAACAGTACCGGCCGTTGGCATCCGTTGCCAGGGCGATACCCAAACCGGTTTCTTCATTCACGCGAATGACGCCAGCGTCGTCAGGGAAGGCCATGGCCGTGTTCCCCTGCACGTACTTGTCATACTGCTTGGTGATCCAATCGCGGCTGGACAGGTTAGGCGACTTGGCCATCTCGATGACCGTGTTGCCCAGTTCGGAACCACCCGTTGGGTACGACAAGCCGGCGGAACGTACGGAATCCGCGCGCACCTCGGCGGTCCATGAAGGCTCCTTATACGGACGCTCATACACCGGCCCGTCGTGAGCGACAGAGCGCGGTGGCACATCCACAATCACGTCGCCGTGCCACTCGATGACCAGGCGACCGGTGTCCGTGACCTCACCCAGGATCGAATATTCGACTTCCCACTTCTGCGCGATGTCTTCGAAGCGCTGCAGGTTTTCTGGCGTGACAACCGCCATCATACGTTCCTGCGATTCGCTCATGAGGATTTCTTCTGGCGTAAGCGTGGGGTCGCGCAACAGAACGTCGTCCAGGGCAATGTGCATTCCACCGTCACCGTTGGAGGCAAGCTCTGAGGTGGCACATGAAATACCGGCCGCGCCCAGGTCTTGGATGCCTTCGACTACCTGGGCCTGGAACAGTTCCAGACAGCATTCGATGAGGACCTTTTCAGCGAAAGGGTCACCCACTTGAACGGCAGGTCGTTTGGACGGTTTGGTGTCGTCGAAAGATTCGGATGCCAGGATCGAAGCGCCACCGATTCCGTCGCCACCGGTGCGGGCACCAAACAGCACAACTTTGTTGCCTTTACCCGAAGCGTTGGCCAGGCGGATGTCTTCGTGTTTCATGACACCCACAGCAAGTGCGTTGACCAGTGGATTTCCCTGATAGATGGGATCGAAGATGGTTTCGCCACCAATATTGGGTAGACCCAGACAGTTGCCGTAGCCGCCGATTCCACTAACCACGCCGTGAACCATGCGTGCCGTGTCCGGGTGGTCGATCTGACCAAACCGCAACTGGTCCATGACAGCGACAGGGCGGGCACCCATCGAAATGATGTCGCGTACGATACCGCCCACACCCGTGGCGGCACCCTGGTATGGCTCAACGTAGGACGGGTGGTTGTGGGATTCGACCTTGAACGTCACAGCCCAGCCTTCACCGATGTCCACAACCCCGGCATTTTCACCCATGCCCACGAGCAGGTTCTTCTTCATTTCGTCAGTGACCTGCTCGCCGAACTTGCGCAGGTGTACCTTCGATGACTTATACGAGCAGTGCTCTGACCACATGACCGAGTACATGGCCAGCTCCGCGCTAGTGGGGCGGCGGCCCAGGATCTTCTTGATCTCTTCGTACTCGTTTTCTTTCAGTCCAAGTTCCGCGTATGGTTGCTCGACTTCGGGGTGTGCAGCGGCGTATTCAACTGTTTCTTTCACACGCTTGTCGGCAGCGTTGGCCATAGGGATCCCTTTCTGATGGCACGTCCATACGTCTTATTGCGAAGTCTACCTGTTGGCAGTGGTGAGGCGACTATGGCCGAGGTCGTTGCGGGTGTGGCGGGGAAAGGCGACTACGGCCGAACGGTTAGGCACTGCGTGACGGCGGCGAACGGGCCGTGTTGGTCGTGGACCAACGTGTGGGTGAGTCCCAGCCCGCCGTCGCCAAAGCTCACGGTCACGTCGTAGCCTTGCCAGTCTGAAGGCTGCCCAGGTTGGTGGTGGAAGTCTGGGACGCGGAAGTAGTGAATGTCCAGGTCGACGTTGGGGAATGCGACCTTGGTTGGGTCTTGGCGTACGGAAAGGCCGTTGGCGACGTCCAGCATTCCTGCTGAGCGGGCGACTGCACTGTAGGGCTCGTCGACGAGGTCGGCGTGGGTGCGCTGCCACACCTGTGCCCGGCCGGGCTCTTGCTGGGTGCGGAAACCTTCGTAGGTTTTGAGGTAGTCGCCCTGCCAGTCAAGTTGCGGGGAGTAGGGTTCCATATGCTCCCGAGGCGGTAACTGGCTGAGCGCTGTCCCGGCAACTGAGGAGGAGTCGCCTGGTTTCATGAGCCAGGCGCGGGCGATAACGATGGTGCGCTCGCCGTGATTCAGGGTGGCTTCGACGAGTTCGATTGTGCGCCCGGGGCGGATCACGCGGACGTTGAAGTCGTATGGGCCAATTGGCACGACGCCCAAGATGTCGAACTTGAGGCTACCGATCACCATGGGGTCATCACGCCGGGTGTGAAGGTCAGTTTCGATGATGTGGGTGGCGAGCCCCAGGGTGGGGGAGATGTGCTGCTCTTCGACATTCCATGCTCCCGAGGTGAGCTGGGTGGCCGTGTATTGGTGCGCGCCGGTGCGCATGAAGTATGAGTCCATGGTCATTTCGTTGGGTCGAACTGAATCGAGTCAATCATAGCGTTGATATCTTCATCCGATAGCTCCAGCGCCATAATCTCAACTCCGGCTACTGCGTCATCGCCTTCGGTAGAAACGAACACCCACACCCCTCGTATAGTGCGACCTGTTTTTTCGTTTGTTGTCCAGGTGGAGAGTTTCGCTTCCGTGGCATTCTCGATATCAAGATCTTTGGATTCGCCTAGTTTGAACTCACGTCCATACGTCGACTTAAACTGCGCATTGGTTTCGAAGTATGCCATCGTTGCTTCAGCTGTTGGGCCTTTCCCATGATCAGAGCTCATACGAACAAGGTCGGTTGGTTCTTCGAGTGAGTTGGCCCACGATCCGGTGAACCCAGTGAGTGTGGGTTTGAAATCGGGATTCTTAGACCACTGTTTGGGGATGACAACTGAAATCCGTCCCTCAGATACCCGCTGTTCATTGGAGTTGTCGGGTTCATCAGTGTCGCTGGCACCACCAATCCCGCACGAGCTGAGTAGAGCGACGATGGTGGATATAGCTATGAGCTTGAACGCTTGAGTTTTCATTCTGGTTTCTTTCCTAAATCTGGTGAGAGTCGGCCAATCCATTTCCTGCTCGGCTTCTTCAGACCTTATTTGGCGTTCCTGCTCATAGAGTTCGCCATGGTCATTTCGTTGGGTCGAACTGGATGGAATCAACCATGTTATTAATTTCGTCTTTAGTCAGCGTTAGTGCCATAATTTCGACGCCAGCCACTGCTGGATCTTCCTCACTGGACACGAACACCCACGCGCCTTGTACAGTGCGACCAGACTTGTCAATGGTTGTCCAGGTGGTGAGTTTCGCTTGGGTGGCGTTCTTGATGTCGAGGTCTTTTGAATTACCTAGTTTGAAATCTGGTCCGTGTGTTGATTTGAACATTGCGTTCGCCTCAAAGTACTCCATTGTGGCTTCTGCATTGGGCCCCTGACCCTGATCCGTACTCATCCGGACGATGTCAGTGGGATCTTCTTGAGAATTTGCCCAAGAGGTTGTGAACCCATTGAGAGTGGGCTTAAAGTCGGGAGTCTGTGTCCACTCTTTCGGAACCTCGACCGAAATACGCCCTTCGTTTATGCGCTGTATATTCGGATTTGTAGCTTCTTTGGAAGTGCCTGCGCCTCCCAGTCCGCACGAGCTCAGCAATGCGATGATCGTGGATAAGCCTATGAGCTTAAATACGAGAGTTCTCATCTGAACCGGGTTCCTAAGTGGGGTGGAAGTATGGGGATCGTGTTCTATGTTACGTGCTAAGGGCGCAACTCGGAATGTCTCCCAGTTGTCTTAGCCGTGCGTCTTGTTTCATCCATAGGCGATAAAATTGGTGGCATGTCCGTCACGAAGATTGTTTTGTTCTATGTTTTTACTCCGCTAGCTGACCCTGAAGCGGTCAAATTGTGGCAACTTGCCCTGGCTGAAAACTGCAACCTTAAAGGTCGAGTGATCATTTCGCCAGACGGCATCAACGCGACTCTGGGTGGGGACATCGACGATGTGAAGCGGTACGTGCGGACCACCAAGAGCTACGCGCCGTTTAAAAAGGCGGACATCAAGTGGTCGAACGGCCAGGGTGACGACTTCCCCCGCTTGTCAGTGAAAGTGCGCCCCGAACTGGTGACTTTCACCCGACCTGAAGAAATCAAGGTGACAGACAAAGGTGTTGAAGGTGGGGGAGTTCACCTCAAGCCTGGTGAGCTCCACAAACTTGTCGAAGAACGCGGAGACGACGTGGTGTTCTTCGACGGTCGGAACGCGATGGAAGCACAGATCGGGAAGTTCAAAAACGCGATTGTGCCAGACACAGAAACGACGCGTGACTTCATCGCTGAAATCGAATCCGGCAAATACGACGACCTGAAAAACAAGCCAGTCGTCACGTACTGCACTGGCGGAATCCGTTGCGAAGTGCTCAGCGTTCTCATGAAGAACCGTGGCTTTGAAGAGGTGTACCAGCTCGACGGCGGAATCGTTCGCTACGGCGAAACCTACGGCAACTCCGGCCTGTGGGACGGCTCGCTGTACGTGTTCGACAAGCGCATGCACATGGAATTTGGCGATGGTGCAGAATCGCTGGGGACATGCGTTGCATGTGGCACCCACACACCCATCTTCGTTAACTGCGCAAACTTGAGTTGCCGTAAACAGTTCCTTCGGTGTGAAGACTGCACGGAACGTAATGAGCACCCGTACTGCGATTCATGCGCGCAGGCAGACCTAGCCACCTCGGCCACCCAGTAACCAAACTGAGGCTACTGGTCTGGTGAGCGGTCCGGTTCTGCAATGGAGACGATCATGAAGACCGTGATACTCGTTCTTCTTATGTTCGCTGTTGTGTTGACACCGGCGATCATCTGGATGATCGTCACGGTGCGTACAGCGAGCCGGCGAGGCAAACCGGATCCACAGTTGCGCCAACAACTCCTGACTGCTCCTCAAGGCATGGCCACAATCCTTGAACGCAGACTCACGGTGTATCAGGCCTTCGGTGGAACCATTGCGCGGGGCACACGACGACTGTGCACGTTCACCGTTGTCGTGAGAACCCCCGACGGCTCCACGTTTCACTCATATGCCGAAGCGCTCATCGACTTCACGGCATGGAACCAAAACGAACTCGCAGAAGGCCAAGTTCACCCTGTGAAGTACCTGCCACACGACACAAGCCGAGTGTGGTTTGTCGAAAAGCTGAGTCAGAACTAACGGCCGAACGAGCCCATTTTCCTTAACTGCGCAAATCAAAGTTGCTGCAAACAGTTCCGTCGGTGCGAAAATTGTACGAAACTTGATACGAGCCCGGTTTGTGACTCATGCGCACAGACCGGCCAAGCCACCATGACCACGCAGTAGGAAATTATGTAGGAGTCCACCGTGAGTATGTCGTTCCCTATACTCCTGATCCTGGCACTCGGGATTGTTTTTGGGCTAGCAGTCATTATCGTCGTTGCCATTGTGGTGATTGTGACGTCCAACAAGAAGCGCAATGCTAACCCTCCACAACAACAGCACGTCCACCCTCCGCAGGTGCAACAGCACGGCAGTGCTCCCCAGCACCAGGCGAATCAGCCACAGGCTCACCCGTCAAACCCCGCACAGCCACAGATGAATCAGCCACACGTGAACGGCACCAACACCCAACCCCCGAACTTCAAAAGGTAACAACCCTCAATAAGAGCAAACGCTATTAAGAGGGCCGGGCATGCCCACCACAGTGGGATCCCCGGCCCCTCATCACGCGACTTTAGCGACCAAACAGCCGGCCAAAGAAGCCCTTCTTTTTCTTCTTCGGCTTCTCTGGCTCAGGCGCAGGCTCTTCTTTAACCGCAGGTTCTTCTGCGTGCTCGGCCTCGCGCTGAGTGACAGGTTCGGGCTGTGCCTGAGTGGCGGCCGGTTCTTCGACGACCTCGGGCTCTGCCTGAGTGGCAGCCGGCTCTTCGACGACCTCGGCAGCCGGCTCCTGGACGGGGACGTCCCCAATGTTTTCGTCTTCCACGGCAGCCGTCTGTGGGAGTACCTGGTCTGCGGAGTCCTCCGCGCCCGAGGTGACACTCGGCTCTGGCTGGGGAACCACCTCGGCGGTGGAAGCCTGCGACTGCTCAACCGGAGGTGCGTCCTCAACCTCAACACGGACCAACTGGGGTTCAGCAACACCGGCGGCGCTGAGCTGCTCCGCAGCCTCATCGCTGAGCGGCTGGGCCACCTGGCAGTTGGTGAGACGGTTGAGAGAGTCGAACGTGAGGTCTGCGGAGCCGTCCTTCAACAGCATGCGCAAACCGTCGCCGTGCTCAATCGCGTGGAACCCACGTAGGCGTCCATACTCTTGGATGGCTGTGCGGTGGTTGGGGATGTCGGTCACGGACAAGCCGGCTGCCAAAGCCTTCACCACTGGGCGGATCTCAGGCTCACCCAGCTGCAACTGCGGGGCATCCACGATGAGCCACGCGGTCGCCGGTCCCACGGGAAGCGGGACATGGAACAGGTGGCCGGTGATGACCTTCGAAGCGATGATCATACGCAGGGCTTGGTCGTCGTGCGTGTCGAATTCGGGGTCGGTGAGTTCTGGAATCTGGTGTTCAGCACCGTACTCGCGCACCGTGCGAGAAAGCGCAACCGCGGGTTCTTTCCAGTCGTTATCCGGCGACCAGCCCCAGCGGAAGGTACCGTAGTTGGAATCAGTCGACCCGATCATGTGGGGGCGGCCGGTAAACCCGTTTTCGCCAGACAGCTCGATGAGTGGAGAGTCTGAAAAGTCCACGTTCCAGTCGTATTCGGAGTTAGCGGTGGTGCGTTCAAAAACCCATTGAGCTTCCGTTGAGATGAACACGCCTGAGACAACGAGGTCGGTGAGTGCGGGACTTTCTTTCATGGTGTCCTTCCTGGTTGACGCCCGGGTGAGCGCGTCGGTTTACGCCTAGGCGGGGTGCGCCGGTTTACGACTTCGTCAAGTGTGCGATGACCGAGGTGAAGAACCCCTGTCCGTCAACACCTGCGCCCATGTCGCTTCCAACGGCCGAACCGAACCCAGCTTCGACAGCGTGTTCGGGGTGCGGCATGAGGCCAACGACATTACCTTCAGCGTTCGTGATACCCGCGATGTCGCGCTGGGAACCGTTGGGGTTGTAGCCCTCGTAGCGGAACACAACCCGACCTTCAGCTTCAAGTTCGTCAAGCGTGCGCTGGTCGGCCTGGTAGCTTCCTTCGCCGTTCTTGAGTGGGACCGTGATGATCTGGCCCTGTTCATAGGATGTAGTCCACGCGGTGTTCGCGTTTTCCACGCGCAGTTTTTGGTCACGGCAAATGAACTGCTGGTGGTCGTTACGCACCAGCGCGCCGGGAAGTAGGCCCGATTCGCACAGAATCTGGAAACCGTTGCAAATGCCCAGAACAGGCAGGCCACCTTTAGCTGCGTCGACGATCGCTTCCATGATGGGCGAACGTGCAGCGATTGCCCCGCAACGCAGATAGTCGCCATAGGAAAACCCGCCTGGCAGGACTACCGCGTCGACCGTTGCCAAGGTGGTGTCGGCGTGCCAGAGTGGGACGACCTCGGGGCCGGAAAGCGCGATAGCGCGGGCGGCGTCACGGTCGTCAAGGGACCCTGGGAACGTCACCACACCCACGCGGAGGCCCTGGGCTTCAGGTGCCGAGGTCGTTGAGACCGGCGCGCCAATGAGCTGATCGGTGGTCACTGGGCATCACCGGTGACTTCGTGAACGCCTACAATGTCTTCGATAACTGGGTTGGAAAGGAGGTCTTGAGCGACCTGCTTGACCTGCTCCAACACCTGTGGGGTGATTTCTTCATCGATGGTGAGTTCGAAACGCTTTCCCTGACGAACATCGAAACCGCTCACGCCTGAACGTTCCAGGCTCTGCGAAATTGCCTTGCCCTGGGGGTCAAGAATTTCAGGCTTTGGCATGACCTCGACGACTACACGTCCCATGGTGCTCCTTGGATGCAGGTGGGAGGCGGGAAACCCGCCACAGTTCATGTGAAGTCTATCAACCGGTGGTACTCGGTGGCAGTGGTGCGGGTGGTCGCCTCTATAGTTAAGAATGCATACCCCCTACATCCCTAAGGAGTCACAATGGCGAGCCCGTTGTATGTTGCTCGAAACGGTTCATACGAAGAGTTCTGTGAAGTCTTTGACGCTGAAAACAACGATGCCACCACGATGCTTTTGGGCGGTTTGATCAACCGCGACCCAGATGCACGTTTTCGAATCAGCAGTGACATGCTGGATAAAGGTGCTGACCCGTGCGCGGTAGAAGAAGGCCAGAACACTCTGTCACTGCTATTGGGTGGACATGACCACTTGAGTGAAGGTGACTGTGAACTGGTTAAGCGCCTGGTGGACGGTGGCGCGGACGTCAACTTCCGCAACGGACAAGGCGCTTTGGTACTTCGTCTGGCGATCGTGATCCGTGCTGACGACGATGAAGTGCGTCGCCCCGTATATGAAGCGCTATTCGGCTCAGCGGATTTGGACTTGGAACTTCCGGCAAATGAGAATAACCCGGTAAACACCATTGGAAAATGGCTGCGGATGAATGTCGACGGACGCCCTGGAAAGCTCGACGTTCTTGGCGAGTTCTTGAAGGCAAAAGGTTATTAAGCACTTAAGGACCTGCGCATCCAAAAAACGTGGGGGCGCACATGGTGTGTGCCCCCACGTTTTGTGTACCGTGCTATTGGTCTGATTTGTCTTCGTCGACGTGTGACTGGTTACGTTTAGGGTCTTCGACCTTGTAATTCTTAGGATCCTGGTACGTCTTTAGGAATTCTTCTTTGCTGATCTTCCCGGACATGTAGTCCTTGTACGTCTTGCGGTACTCGTGGCCCTCGCGGTGGCCCATGTCCCATTTTCCGCCACGACTTTGGCCGGGTTCCCACTTGACTGAGCGCCAGTTACCGTCAACATCGATGACGTAGATTTCGTCTTTTTCAAGTTTAGTTGGAACAAAACCGTCCTGGTCGACTTCCAAGTCACCGTTCTTGATGTCTTTCAGTTGCTGGTCACGCGACTGCTTCCAGACTTCTTCAACTTGTCCCTCGCCGTACTCTGGACGCCTCTTCTTATTCGAGTAGGGGACACGGTTTCCGTCACTGTCATACACATAACCGTCTTCGCCTTTCACAAAAGGGCCGTCAAAGCCCTGCGGACTCACGTTAACGGGGTCACCCTTGACCGGGCCGTCCTTCTTACCTGACTTGGAGCTGTCCTTCTTCGAGTCGCCCCTTGAGCCACTCTTATTTCCTGAGCCTTTGCTCTTACCGGAGTTCTTGTCAGCCGTCTTAGAGTCCGAGCTCTTGCCCTTTGCACTCTTCGTTTCTGCTTTGCCACCAGCATTTTCAGGGGCCAGTGGGCAATCGCCTGCGAGAGTTTCGGTTGCGTCAGGCGTTGAAACTGTGGCCGCAAGCGCGGGAGCTGGAGAAGCGCTTCTGTTATTCGTGCCATCTAATGTGGAAGAAGGCGAGGCTGCGTGAGTGATCTGGCAGACCACACCTCGGAGGCCTTTACCAATTGCGTCGCCAATAGGGAAAGTGACGAGTGCTGCAATCAGTACGGAGATTAAGACGCCAATTCCGAGGTATTCGATGGTGCCTTGGCCGCGCTGTGCGAGGCTTTTTAGGCGTGCTCGTATTGTGCTCATGGTGGGGATCCTTGAGTGTTAGAGAGGGGGGGGTATTTTGGGTTTATTTGTGGGGAAAGTGGATTACGTAGGGGGTTACATGCCGTTCTTGCGGTATGGAACGTATGAGGAGTCGCCATCGTATGGGTAAGAGACTGTTCGAGAAATTGCGCCTCGCCCACCAGCCTGTTCAAGCACGTGGTAAGACGTGTGTGAATCATCGGTCCACCCGTTGAAAATGACAACGTGACCGTTAGCGCCCTCAGAGCCTGGGCCACCCTTGAGCAGAATGTCTCCTGGCTGAAGCTCATCTTTAGGAATCGGGTGTGCTACCTGTGGGAGTGTCACCGTGCTGTAGCTGTTATCCAACCCCCATGCCATTGAGACAAAACCTGAGCAGTCTGTGCGGTACTGCTTTCCGTTTGGGTCATTTGTGTAGGCCTCCATCGAGTATGGAACGCCTCGTTCTACCCACGAATTGCCGCGCTTGATGATCTCCTGGCGGTCCTTGGTGCCAGCGGCGTCGGGACCAGGAGCATTATCAGGAATTGGCTGTGCTTGGCTTTTCTGGATGAAAGTCTTGTTGTCGTTTTTGCACTCCCCGTCTTCATCGTGGCGGGAGTCGCCTGTGGTGACGGTGCATACTGAGGCTTGTGTGCCAGGCACTAAGTGTTTTGCGTAGGGGAACGCCATAATGCCACCGATGAGCACGGCTGTTAGTACGGCGATTCCGAGGTACTCAATAGACATGGCTCCGGCTTCGCGCTGTTGTGGTGCTAAAGAAGCTGCCGGGTCGAGGCGGGAATTAAGGTTCATTGGGGGATGGCCTTCACAGGTGCACGGGGATGTACAGACACAACCATGCTAGCTAAACAAATGCTGAGAGTCGTGGGTACTGGGGCCCAAAAAATGCATCTCCGTCAAAGGCAAATGAGGGCCTGACCTCGCGTTAAATGGGTCCAGTGCCTCAAGATATTGCAGGAGCAGGCCGATAGAATCGCAGTAACTCCCCCAGTTCCCGAATCCCCAAGGAATAGAAAATGACGTGGTTGCGATCCCACCTGTTTCGTAAGCCCGAATCCGGGCAAGGCACCATTGAGTATGTTGGTGTTGCCGTTCTAATTTCCGTGCTTATTGCTTCGTTGGCAGTGGCGCCGGTTGCCCCTAAACTAGGCACAGCGATCAAGGACACAATTTGTAAGGTCGCGCAACCGGTTCTGGGTGGCGCATGTGAAGGGCAGGAACCTGAACGCTCGCCTGAGGATTATATGCCGACGTGCACAGTTGCAACTGACGGTCGAAAGACGGGATCGACGCTAGACGTATGGATTATCAAAGTCGGCCAAGATGTTTCGATGAAGGTTGAAGAAAACTCTGACGGAACAGCGAAAGTTACTTTGGTGACCTCCGGAAAAGGTGGTGTTAGCCTCGACGTTGCAAAAGGGAAGGCCGGGGATATTGTCGACTTGAGTGCTGGAGCGAACGAGGTGATCAAGGGGTCAGTCGGTGACGTATTTAAGTTTGACAATGTCGATGATGCCTTGGCATTTGCGAAGCAAAATAGTGAACGAAATGAGCACTGGTCGAACTACGTGCCAATCCCGGGGCTTGGTCCGGCTTTGAACCCGCACAAGAAACCTGAGAACCCAGATGCGACGTACTTTGAAGTTGACCTGAGCGCAGGTGCTAACGGTTCTGCAAAGGTCAAGCCGCCAGGTGGGTCGAAAAAGGAAGATGGGAAGCCGGAAGGTTCTGATGGTCCAGGCGGTAACGCCAAAGGTTCCGACGGTAATACCAAAGGTTCTGAAGACTCAGGCTCGAAGCCTAATAACGCGGGCGGCGATTCTAAAGAAACTAAAATCGACCCGTACAAGACATTTAAAAACATTGTGCCTGGCGGTAGCCTGAGTGTGGACAGAAACGTGACGGGCAAAGTGATGATAGACCGCGGAAAAGACAAGAATAGCTCGAAGGACGACACGTACTCGTATACCTACTCGGTTGGTGGCTCAGGTCAGGCGGGTCTGCAGGGCTTTGGTCTTAGCGGTGGTGGAAATGCGAAAGCTCAAACGGCATTCACTGTGAAACAGGATTCGCAAGGAAACATAATTGGCTTCACTATTAATCAGGAATTTACCGGTGGCGGCGGTATGGGTGACGCCAAGGATGACAACAAATCAATTATGTACACAGCTGATCTCGACCTTAGCGATCCTGCGTCACGCAAAGTGGTCGAGGAATATCTTCAGAATCCCGGTGGAGTACCAGATCTACGTAGCATCCACGACGGTAACTTGAACGCTAGCACCCCGGAGCAGAAGGCAATGGCTGATCTACTTCAAAGCCCTGCGTTGTCGCTGTCAGAGAACCATATAGAGACTGAAAACAGTAACGATAATCTGGATTTCGGCGGAAAGGTAGCTTCGATTGGCTTGGGCTACGGCATGGTAGACGAGACTTCATCAAGCAGAGTTACGGACTCCTATGCGTGGGTGCCAGACCAATCTGGTGGTCGCAAACGCGTAAAGAACACAAACTGTATTAAGTGAAGGAACTAAAAATGACCTTGAAGCCGTATGTCGCAGGCTTGATTCTCGCGTGCTTACCTCTGTCCGCATGTGGTGCTGGCTCACCGGGATCCTCCGAGAAAAATCTTCAAACACTTGAGTCGGGTCCGATCTCGGTGAAAGTTCCAGAATCTTGGATTGACGTCGATGCCGATTCTGTTACTGACATCTGGACTGCAGGGAAACAGAACGCTGAAAATGAACAAGCGACATCTCAAGTGCGATTGGCAAAACGCGTCGAAAGCCCACCATACGCTGATGCCGCGAACCAGAAACTGTTGATGCAGAACTCGATTGGTGACGATGGGTTCGCGTCGGGTGGTGTTGAAGATGTTCAGGTGAAAGGCTCAGACGGGGCGCAACTTGCTAAATTCACGTATACAGAGCCAGAAGGACGTACCTGGAAAGGTAGGTATGTGAGCGCCGTGAACCGCGAGTCAGGAATCGTTGCGACTGTTGAGATCCTGACACTTGAAAAAGGTGGGATGTCTGATGAGGAAATGCAATCAATTGTCAAGGGTATTCAATATGACAAGTCTGCTGAACAGGACTCTAAGTGAAAAATTCATGTAGTTATCAGCAATCCGAGAATAAAATGCAGAGTTGATTGTGCGTTTACATTTGACCCCTGTGATTGCAGGCGCAACCGCATATGCGGTAGTAAATGCATTGTTGTCGATGGCTTCGACTAGCCCGCGAAGCATCCTTTACTTTCTCTGTCCTGTTGTGTCGGCTATTGTGGCAGACATTTGGCATGCGAAGAGAGCTAGAGTGCTCAGTTCGTTACACCTAATGGTTGTGCTACTTCCTACAGTAATCATGTATGCTGTGCAACTGGGATTCGCGCTGACAGTTAGCACTCCAATGGGTGGGCCTGGGTATTACGCGTTGGCGCTGTTGACATACTGCGTAGCCTCGCTCATAGGGTTTGCAATCAGTGCAACAGTTCGAACGCTGGTTTTTGATTATGGATATGATACTGACCAAGCTGAGTTTGAATACTGACAGAATGAGTTCCCTATGGAGAGTCTGATTGACTGGTGGAAAGTAGCTCTGCCCGTGGTTGCCGCGATCTTCTTCGGGTGGAGGTTCTTTGGCCACCGAATCCGTAACCTGTGGGACAAGAAGGCCTGGCAAGAAGATGGACACATCGTTGCCGTCGATATCAGTGTCACCAAAAACGCGCGACTAAAAGGTGATTTCTCGCCTCTGAATACGCGAGTAGTTGCCAGGTTGAAGTCAGGCGAAATGATTGTCGACGGTTGGGGCGAGGACACCAATTGGGTGCCTCGCCAAGTTCGGGCGCAAGTTTTCGCAAACGGGGGTCGTGTAATCAATCAGTTTGAACCCAAAATCAACAGTGCAGATCCCCGCGAACAACAGGACGCTATTCGACAAATGAAGGAAAACTACTACAGGTACATGTTGCGTGAACCAGTGCCTGCAACGGTGTGTATGAGCAAAAGCGGACGTTGCTTCATCACAACCTGACGGCTTCGCCTGGGGCTACGCAAGGTTCCCCAGGCCTACCCAGGGAACTTTCGTCCTGTTAGCCTTTCAAACGCCTCGATGTAACGGGCACGAGTAGCCTCGACTACCTGGGTTGGAAGCTGAGGCGGTGCCATGCCAGAATCTTTATCCCACCCGGACTCTTCACTGGTCAGCCAGTCCCGCACGAACTGCTTGTCAAAGCTGGGCTGCGACTGTCCCTCCACGAAACCTTCCGCATCCCAAAAACGTGACGAGTCAGGTGTCAGAACCTCGTCACCCAGCACAATTTGTCCCGTGAAATCACGGCCGAACTCAAACTTGGTGTCAGCCAAAATGATCCCGCGCTCCGCCGCAATCGCCCGGGCGCGCTCAAACAGAGCCAGCGTCAGCGACTTCAGTGCCTCCGCATCACTGTCACCAAACAGCTCAACCGTTTGGTCAAACGTGATGTTCTCATCGTGATCGCCCAGCTCAGCTTTAGTGGCCGGGGTGAAGATCGCGGGCTCTAGCTTAGACGCCTCACCCAAACCTTCGGGCAACTCGTTGCCACACACGGCCCCAGTCTTCTTGTAGTCCTTGAGACCAGACCCAGTGAGGTGGCCACGTGCCACACACTCAACCGGGAACATACGCAAGGGCTTGACGATCATTCCACGGCCGGCGACCTCGGCCGGAACATCAACCGTCAATACGTGGTTGCCAACCAGATCAGACACCTGATCAAACCACCACGCGGTCAACCCGGTGAGAACCTTTCCTTTATCCGGAATAGGCGTGGGAATCACGTTGTCATACGCAGAAATCCGGTCAGACGCAACCATGAGCAAGCGGTCCGCGTCATCCATGTCCTTAGCTTCAACAGGAATGTACAGATCGCGCACCTTGCCGGAATACACGTGCGTCCACCCTGGAACCTGCGGAGCTTGCGAGGCCCACCACGCAACCGAGCTACGGGGAGCCCGCGCACCTTCCGCTGTGTTCTCAGACACGCTTTCAACCTCGCTGGAACCTGCCACGACTGGCACCCGAATAGCACCCTGTACGGCAGCGGATGCAATGTCGTTGCGGTACGTTTTGCCTTCCCACGTGATCAGGTCGCCTGCGCGGTACGCCAATTCGCGTGCCTCCTGCAACGAAGGCGCGTTAGCCACGACTGAGAGGACACGACCACCGTTGGTCACCACTTCGCCCTGATCATTCACCGCAGTTCCAGCGTGCAACACCATGACGCCGTCAACAGCGCCGGCCTCTTCCAAACCGGCAATCGGGTCACCCTTACGCGGCGACGCGGGGTAACCCTCAGCAGCAAGAACCAAGGTGACAGAAGCGTCCGCACTCCACTCCAGATGCGAGTACTCACTCAACCGCCACTGCGCAGCAGCAAGCAAAAGCGCGCCCAAGGGAGTCTCTAAACGCGACAGCACCGACTGCGTTTCCGGATCCCCAAACCGCACGTTGAACTCGACAACCTCAATGCCGTTCTTGGTCAGCGCCAACCCGCAGTAGAGCAACCCCACGAAAGGAGTCCCACGCCGCCCCATCTCATCGACAACCGGCTGCGCCACCTGCTCCACAATCTCGTCAACCAGGTGATCCGGTGCCCACGGCAGTGGCGAGTACGCGCCCATGCCACCCGTGTTGGGTCCTTGGTTGCCGTCCAGCGCGCGCTTGAAGTCCTGCGCGGGAGCCAACGGCACGGCCGTGGTGCCGTCACAGACCACGAAGAGGGACACCTCGGGCCCGTCAAGGAAGTCTTCGATCACCACCCGGTCAGACTCTTCCAAACACTCAACCGCGTGGTTGAGGGCCTCGTCGAAATCCCGGGTGACAACGACACCCTTCCCTGCTGCCAAGCCATCGGCTTTCACCACGTGTGGGGCACCAAAACGGGTGAGGGCTTCGCGGGCTTCCTGCGCCGAGGTCGCCGCCACCGCCGCCGCCGTTGGCACCTTGGCAGCGTCCATGACTTCTTTAGCGAAGGCTTTTGAACCTTCTAGCGCAGCCGCTGCCTGAGACGGACCAAACACGGCGATCCCGGCGTTCCGTAAAGCGTCAGACACTCCTGCAACCAAAGGAGCCTCTGGGCCAATGACCACAAGCGACGCGTCGCATTCCTGAGCAAGAGCGGTCACTGCTTGCGGGTCGGTCGCGTCAACAGGGCGGGTTTCGCACATCACGTCGATTCCCGGGTTCCCCGGGGCGGCGATCACGGTATGCACCATGGGGTCGCGCGACAAAGCGGCCACTAGAGCGTGTTCACGGGCACCAGAACCAATAACTAAAACCTTCACGCTCATAGCCTATCGTCTGGCCCCACACGAGAGAACGGGTCCGCGGTGCTGGTTCGTTAGGGTAGAAGCGTGACTACACACGCTGATTCTCAACCGTCATCTGCACGCGCGACGCTGACACTGGACCACGCAGCCGAACTCGCCATTGTCGAACGCAGTGGCTTCATCGAGTCACGTCACGCGGGAGTCGCCGTGGTCGTGGACCCAGATGGGACGGAAGTTGTGAGCCTGGGCGACCCCACCGCACCGGTGCTCACCCGCAGTTGCCTCAAGCCACTCCAAGCGATCGCTGTGTTGGAAACAGGGGTTGCCCTCAACGGTCCTGAACTTGTGTTGGCAAGCGCCTCCCACCGGGCCGAATCGCGCCACATCGACGTGGTTGAACGGATGCTGCGCGAGGCCGGTCTCAGCGCTACTGACCTGCAGTGCCCCAGTGTTCTCCCCGCCGATCCGACCAACCGACGTCGCGTTGGGGACAACCCGTCGCCGGTGTTCTTTAACTGCTCCGGAAAACATGCCGCGTTCATGGCAGCGCAGGTCCACGCGGGCGAACCAACCGATGCGTACCTGGACCCGGACTCCTTCATCCAACAGCGAGTCCGCGAAACCGTCACCGAATACTGCGGTGAAGCCCCCGCCTTCACTGGCATAGATGGGTGCGGGGCTCCCGTCCACGCGGTGTCCCTGACCGCCCTGGCCCGAGGTGTTTCCCACGTCACCGCCGGCCGTACTCTCCCGGGTAAAAAGTTGGTGCAAGCCGTTTTGGACAATCCGTGGGCGATACAAGGTCAGGGCAAAGCCAACACGGTTGCGATTGAACAGCTGGGCGTGTTCGCTAAGTTCGGCGCTGAAGGTGTGCTGGTCATGGGAACCCGCGAAGGCTACTGCGTGGCAGTCAAAGCACTCGACGGTTCAGGCCGCGCGACAACCTTTGTGGCACTGGAACTTCTGGCGCACATTGGCGCACTGGACGCACGTGAAGTTCTCAAGGTTTTACCGCACGTCACGCCAGCAATCACGGGCGGGACAAACCCTGACGGCACCACAAGAACCGTGGGAAGCATCAGCGCTGGTGCAGACCTCTACGCGGTCCTGCAAGGACACGCATGAGCATCCGTAGGCGCATCAAGGTGGAAGCCGGACGCAAAGCCTTACACGACTGGCAAGCAACCGACACTCCTGACCGCGCCACCCGCGCCACGGCCGTGCGCTACAGCCTGGAGGAACTCGCAACCCGAGCACCTGGCAACACCGTCGAAGTGCGCGTCCCGCCGTTTGGCGTCACCCAGTGCATCGCAGGCCCCACGCACACACGTGGCACACCCCCAAACGTCGTCGAAACCGACGCCGACACGTGGCTTGCACTCGTGACTGGTTCACTCACCTGGTCCCAAGCCGTGGACCAAGCTCGGGTGAGTGCCACGGGCACCCGCTCCGACCTCGGCGAATACCTACCCCTGTGGCCGTAAAATGGCCGTAAACACACTGTGAAACACGCGAGCGCCCGCCACGCGCGGGTGCCACAATGGGCAGTATGACCCATCACACAACATCGTTCATTGCTGGTCGGCACGTCCCCTCAATCAATACGTACGCCAACATCGATCCCGCGACGGGGCGGGAACTAGGAGAAGTCGGACGCGGTACCGCGGACGAGGTTGACCAGGCCGTCGAAGCCGCCGCGCGGGCCCAAAAAGAATGGAAGACCAGCACACCTGAAAAACGCGCGAAACTGCTTGTCGCAGTTGGGCGGTTAATCCAGGAGAACCGCAATAACCTGGCGCGCATCGAAAGCGAAGACACAGGTAAGCCACTCACACAGGCGTACGCGGACGTCGACGTATGCGCTCGCTACTTCGAGTTCTACGCCCACGCGATCGAATCCTATTACGGTCACACGATCCCGCTGGGCGACGGCATGCACGCGTACACCCGACGCGAACCCTACGGGGTGACCGGGCATATCGTCGCGTGGAACTACCCGTTGCAGCTGGTGGGCCGTGCGGTTGCCACCAGCCTGGCGACGGGAAACTGTGCCGTCGCTAAACCTGCTGATGAGACCCCGCGTACTACCGTGTTGCTCGCTGAGCTGGTTGCCCAGGCAGGATTCCCGGTGGGTGCGTTTAACGCGGTGACAGGTTTAGGTGCCGAGGCGGGAGCAGCTTTGGCGGCCCACCCCGCTGTTGCGCACCTAGGGTTTGTTGGCTCCACTCAGACAGGGTCGCTGATTGCACATGCGGCGGCTGATCGCGTCATTCCCACTGTTTTGGAACTGGGTGGGAAGAGTGCCAACATCGTGTTCCCGGACGCTGATATTGACGCGGCAGTCCCCAGCCTGGTGCGCTCGATTGTGCAGAACGCGGGGCAGACATGCTCAGCAGGGGCACGGCTCTTGGTACACCGCGACGTACACGACCAGGTCGTAGACGCCATGGCCCAGACCATGAACACCCTGACCGTGGGGCGCGGAACCGACGACCCGGACTTGGGGCCACTGATTTCCGCCAAACAGTTTGAACGGGTCAACGGGTTCCTCAACCGGCTCGAAGGTGGAAGCGTGGTCTGTGGAGGCGCTGCACCCGAAGACCTCAGTGACGATATGAAGGGTGGCGCTTTCTTCGCCCCCACGATTGTCGACGGGGTAAACCCGGCAAGTGAAATCGCGCAAGAAGAAGTATTCGGACCGGTTGTCGCTGTCATGGCCTTTGACAGCGACGAAGAAGCACTTGCGCTGGCCAACGGAACCGAATACGGCCTGGTGAGTGCCGTGTGGACACAGAACCTTTCACGCGCACACCACATGGTTAACAACATTGACGCGGGTCAGGTTTTTGTCAACACCTACGGTGCCGGCGGGGGAGTGGAGCTGCCGTTTGGTGGATTCAAGAAGTCCGGTTACGGGCGCGAAAAGTCCATCGAAGCTCTAGACGAGTACACCCAAACAAAAACTGTTGTGATGAAGGTGTAATTGGCCAGGCGAAACGGGCGCGTCCTCACCGCCGATCCGTGAGTTTTTTACTCCAGGTAGACTTGTGTGGTCATCTCAGTGAGGAAGTGAATGAAGGACACAGTAGACGTCACCGTTCGTCGTAGCCCCCGCTACTCAGTTTTCGTAGCGTTGGGGGTCATCGTCGGTTTCATCATCGCCGGAATCCTGGCGTTCTTGCCCGTTGACACCAGCGCGCTCACGCAGGAATACTCGCGGGCCGCGGTGCTGGGAATCCTCATGGCGTTCTTAGGTATCGTAGGCGGATTCTTGGGGGCTTTCGTCGCCCTCATCATTGACCGTTCATCCGTCAAGAACGCAAAAACCTACACGGTGAACGCGGAGTACCAAAAGGTCGCCGAACCACAGAGCACCTCGGACGCTGCTGAGGCCTCGGAAGTCTCAAACACCGCGGACGCTTCTGACACCTCGGACTCTAAACCCAGCACGCCACCTGTGGAACAATAGTCACGTGGCACGCGCAGATGGACTCCTCACAGATCAGATAGACCCGTCCGAAAAAGCCCAAGACGAATGTGGCGTCTTCGGAGTGTTCGCACCCGGTGAAGAAGTCGCCAAACTTGTGTACTTTGGCCTCTACGCCTTGCAACACCGCGGGCAAGAATCCGCCGGGATCGCGGCAAGCAACGGATCACAAATCTTGGTGTACCGCGACATGGGGCTGGTATCCCAGGTCTTTGGCGAAAGTGACCTAGAAACTCTTCCCGGGCACCTGGCAGTAGGGCACACCCGCTACTCAACAACCGGCTCATCCACGTGGGCGAACGCACAACCAACTTTGGGACCCACCCCATTTGGCACCGTGGCACTTGCGCACAACGGAAACCTCACCAACTTTGATGAGCTGGAAGCCATGGCCGACGAGCGTCGCCACATGCACCAAGAGACCGTGCGCGAAGCAACCCGCAAAGAAAAGCGCACACGCCAGTTCCGCGACTCCTCGAACGACACCTCGCTGGTAACCGAACTTCTCGCATCTACCGAAGCTGAAAACCTCACCGACGCCGCCCTTGAACTCTTTCCTCAACTGACCGGGGCGTTCAGCCTCGTGTTCATGGAAGAAGACCGGTTGTACGCGGCGCGTGACCCGTGGGGAGTGCGGCCGCTGTCCTTGGGTCGACTTGAACACGGTTGGGTCGTTGCTTCGGAAACGGCGGCACTAGACATTGTGGGTGCGTCGTTTGTGCGCGACGTAGAACCCGGTGAACTCATCGTCATCGACGAAGAAGGCTTACGGTCGCACCGTTTCGCAGAACCCACACCTGCCCGCTGCGTGTTTGAGCACGTGTACCTTTCACGACCCGACAGCGTGTTGGACGGTAAAACCGTTCACGCAGCACGCACCGAGATGGGACGCGAACTGGCCCGCGAATACCCGGTTGACGCCGATCTGGTGATCGCTACTCCAGAATCTGGGACTCCTGCCGCTGTGGGGTACGCCGAAGAATCTGGAATCCCGTACGGTCAGGGTCTTATGAAGAACGCGTACGTGGGACGTACGTTCATCCAACCCACGCAGACCATTCGACAGTTGGGAATCCGACTCAAACTCAACCCGTTGCGTGAAAACATCGAAGGTAAGCGTCTGGTGGTTGTGGACGACTCGATTGTGCGTGGGAACACCCAACGCGCCCTGGTGAGGATGTTGCGCGAAGCCGGGGCAAGGGAAATCCACATCCGGATTTCATCTCCGCCGGTCAAGTGGCCGTGCTTCTACGGCATCGACTTTGCATCACGTGCCGAACTCATCGCAAACGGACTCAACACCGACGAAATTTGCCAGTCCTTAGGCGCTGACTCACTGGGGTACATCAGCCTGGACGGCATGATCAAAGCCACCCAGCAGGACCCAGCTGAACTGTGTACCGCGTGCTTCTCAGGCACCTACCCAATCCCGCTCCCAGACAACACATAAAAGGAGTGCTGAAATGACTCAGAAACAGACCACCTACGCAACAGCCGGTGTCGACGTCGAAGCCGGTGACCGGGCCGTTGAACTCATGAAATCAGCGGTTGCCGCAACGCACAACGAGCACGTGTTTGGTCAAGTGGGTGGCTTCGCTGGCATGTTTGACGTCAGCTTTCTCAAGGACTACACGCGTCCCTTGTTGGCCACGTCCACCGACGGCGTGGGCACTAAGGTTGCGATCGCGCAAGCCATGGACATTCACCACACGATTGGTTATGACCTGGTGGGCATGGTCGTTGACGACATCGTGGTGTCCGGTGCAAAGCCACTATTTATGACTGACTACATCGCGTGTGGAAAGGTCATTCCCGAACGCATTGCCGGGATCGTGCGCGGTATTGCCGAAGCCTGTAAAGAAGCAGACGTTGCCTTAGTAGGTGGCGAAACTGCGGAACACCCCGGACTCTTGGGCCCGGATGAGTACGATGTCGCAGGTGCCGCCACCGGTGCAATTGAAGCCGATGACTTATTGGGTGCCCACAAGGTTTCGGCGGGCGATGTCATTATTGGTCTGCCATCGTCTGGCATCCACTCCAACGGGTATTCACTGGTGCGACGCATCATCGCAGATGCCGGTTTGGATTTGAACCGTGATGTTGCCGACTTTGGCCGTACTTTGGGCGAAGAGCTTCTGGAACCGACCAAGGTGTACACCGGTGAGCTCTTGAGCTTGTACGAACGCGTGCCCGGTGCGGTCCACTCGGTGTCCCACGTGACTGGGGGAGGGCTGTCTGCAAACGTTGCGCGTGTTCTGCCGGCCGGAACGGTGGCGGTCATGAAGCGCGACAGCTGGGACATTCCTGCCGTGTTTAATGTGCTGGGTGATGTAGGGAACGTGCCGCGTGCTGACCGTGAACGCACGTGGAACTTAGGTGTTGGCATGGTTCTAGTGGTGGATAGCTCCCGTGCCGCCGAGGTCGTTGCCGCCTACCCGGGAGCATGGCACCTGGGCGAGGTGCTCACCGACACTGATGAGTACCGTGACAACCCCGATTACGTGCAGGGGGCTAAAGGAGTAGACGGCGGAGCGGCTGTTCTCATTGACTGAGATTGCCGAACCCGAGATGCACGGATTCGTGGCCTGAAAAGCTTGCGCAAAAACGTATGTGGGCCCAGCCAACACGGCTGGGCCCACACACGTGATGCGTATGTTTAACGCTGTTCGCTGTCCTCGGAATCTTCTTCTTCGTCGTAGTACGCGTACTTGTCTGCGTACTCGGCGTAATCCGGGTCCTCGTCGTACTCGTCGTAGTCGTTGTCTGAGCTTACAGATCCTCCACCGAGTTCACGCTGGAGTGCGTTCAAGTCAGTTTCCGGACTGTAGTATTTAAGCTTCCGGGCTACCTTGATCTGTTTTGCCTTTGCGCGGCCGCGACCCACAGACGTCGACCCCCTTATCTTTGTGTTCCAGGGATTTGAGGTGGCTTTACCCTGGCAGACCTCTTGTTAGTATTCGACAAAAGTCTAGCGTCAAGCAACGATAAAGGCCATTTGACTAAGACCATTCCGAGGAAAAATTGAGACACGGCAACGTGGCCAGCGGTGTGCAAAAACACGACTTGTCGATAGCATGCACGTATGCCCTATCAGCGTGACTACCTTATTCATTTGCGCGTGTTTGAACCCGTTGAAGTCTACTCACATGCGCATCGCGGAACCGTTTCTCACAGGGCAGGTTTAGAGGAGTTGGTCTGCGCTGATGCAGACCGCCGGCTGATCTCTATGCCACCAGATCCTGTGCCTTCCAGATTTCGAGACGCTCCACTGTTTCTCACCGGGGAGGAAGCGGGCGATAACCGGGATCGAGTGTGTCCGGTTCAGGAAGACATCCGTGGCTGGCAGGCGCTCGACATTCTCGCTGAAACGACACCTCGGGATGAGCTCGATGTGTTGGTGCCAAAGGTTGCGCGGAGGCGGGCACATGCCCGCCGGGTCGACTGGATGAACTCCGAGGTCGACGAGCGGGTCTTTACCCGCACCTCGGCGTGGGAAGTGCCACCGATTTGGTGGCTGGCTGTGGACCCGGACACCGACACGGTGGTTGAGGAAGACCAGCCCGACGGTGCTGTGCGGGTGCGGATCCGTACGGAACTGTTGACTGCCTCGGCGAGGACGGAATGGGCGTTGGACATTCTGCGCAACAAATCTCAGGCGGAATTCTTCACAGAATCTGTGTCTGACTTCCTGGAATGGTTGGACAGCTTTGACATGGGATCCATTGTGGAACTGGATCTGGGCGGAATGAGCGACGTGCAGTGGCCAGAAACGGGGGCACAATTGGTGCTCGACTGGTTGGACGCGTTGGATTCTGATGATATGGAGTCGGCGCGGATCGCTTTTGACACGTTCACCGCGGAATGGGAACGGCGCACCCTTTATGCGCACAGTAGTTAGCGGGGCGGGTTAGAATCAGTGGCGTGAACTCCCCGCATATTCCCCCGAAGCCTGTTACCCCGCCCAAGCCGGCCAAACCGCCGGTGGCGAATAACGATGCCGGTAGCCCGGCTCCTGCGCAACCACCACAGAAGACTGGAAGCGCTGAGGGCGCTGAGAATCCGTGGCTGAACCCGCAGCATGGACGTGCGTCTGACGGCGCGGAAGCGAGTAAGACCTCAAAGCGTACAAGCGAGAAGCGTAAGAGGCGCCGGGGAAAGGGCAGGAAGAAGCGGGAGCGGAAGCCGGTAAATGTGCCTAAGCTGGGGTGGTACCTGTTTGCGATCACTATGCTGGGCGCGTGTGTTGCGGCTTTGGCGCTGGGATAGAATTGCTCGCACCGGAACAAAAACATGGGCCAGGTTTTCCTGGCCCATGTAGTGGTTTGCGTGGGTAGTGACTCAAACTATTTGTCGAGTTTGATGTCAAACACGCGACGCCATTCCTTTTTGTGTGAGTCAATATCGTTCAACGTCGTGGTTGGGCCAAAGTAGTTTACTCGAGCTGTGTGACCGTTTCCGGAGCACACCATCGCCCACGTTATAACCTGCCCCTTCACTCGTTTTATATCCGTTGAGTGACAGTACACACTTTCTGTTTTGATCTTCGCTACAGCATCGCCAGGAGCACTGATTTTTTTACGTGCACGTGATCCTACCGGCGAACCAACCTCGCGCTTGTTGGACTGCACGTTGGCTTCGAAACGGTTCCCACTAGCCAGGTAGCGCGAAAGCTGGGACTCGTTCTTCTGTGAATAAGTGAAGGCACCGTGACGACCAACTTCGCCCAGTGGACTCAGTACTACCAGTGGGTTTGCTGGAATTGCGGGGCCTGCGGCCGGAGGTGGCGGGATATGTGCTCGCGCAAAAGCGGGAATGAACCTTTCGCGCACGTCGCGCGCAGCGGCGAGAGCCGCAGCATCGGCCGCTTTTTGTGCGCGTGTGCGTGAGTCATTCGCCTCACCGAAGATAAATGCGCCAACTGCAGCAGCGATGATGATAACTGACAGCAGGAGGACGGCCAGGGAGACCTGGCCGTCCTCGCGCTTCAAGCGAAACTTCATAAGTTCACTCAGACCTTAGAAAGCGGTCTTATGCTGCCTTGCCGAAGATCTTGTTGATAACCTCTGTAACATTCTTACCGATTGCGTCAGCAATGTCTCCTTTGAAGAAGGCAACTAGAGCAGCAACTAGAACCGAGATGAGTACTGCAATGCCGAGGTATTCGATGGTTCCCTGTCCAGCTTCGCGACGTTCCTGGAGCTTGTCAGCTACAGCGCCTGCGAATGCGCGAGCGTTAACGTCTACCTTGTGAGCCATGAGTTCGAGCTTGTTCATGATGTACCTTTCGAGATATGTCCGGGTTGAGGGTGTGCCCGACGTTTTGTCTGACATGTTTAACTATTCCGCATTTGCCGGCCCAGTTCGAGGGTATGCGGGCCCAATGTTGGGCCCAGATATTTTTTGGGCCCGTGGGCCCCTCATCTCTTGAGCCATATGCTGACTGCTTCAGCTCGAGATGTAACGTTCATTTTGCCGAATATGCGGTTGATGTGGTTCTTGACAGTTTTCTCGCTTAAAAAGAAGCTTTCCGCAATTTGTCGGTTGTTCAACCCGTCCGCAACTAAACTCATCACCTCAGTTTCACGGCGACTGAGTCCGTACTTCTCGGCAAGAGAAGGAGGTCCAGTCGCGTCAAGATCGTCCGCATCATTCTTGGAATGTTCTTCGACATGAGAAGTGGTATTGAGTAACGCGCTCGAGGCGGTAGGTGAAACAACCATGGCGCCGGCAAGAACGGACTGCATGGTCTGGTATATGTAGTCGGTATTGAGTTCGCTGTACACAACGTAGCCACTGGCTCCGTTTGCGATAGCTGCTGTCACGTTCTCAGCGTCTTCGCTGTGCGTGAGCATGAGGACTTTGCACTGCTTCGCAATTGCTTTAGTTGCTTCTATCCCGTTCATCACTGGCATGCGCACGTCTAACAGGCATAGGTCAGGTTTAAGCTCTTCTACTGCCTTTACCGCGAGGGCTCCGTGTTCAACAGACGCGACTACCTCAACAGAGTCTGTAGCTGCCAAGAGTGATTCAAGGCCCATTCGGACAATGCCGTTGTCGTCGGCGATGACTACGCGAATGTCATGAGACATGAGCCTCTCCTTGTTCTTGGCTGATATTGAACACCACGATGGTGCCTTTTCCGGGAGTCGAACTGATCGCGAGCGTGCCACCGATGTCGTTGGCACGCTCGCGCATACTTGTTAAGCCGAGGTGGCCATCCTTCTTCTGGCGCACGCGAAAGCCCTCGCCATAGTCGGTTACGGTCACGCTCATGTGTGAATCGACTTGTGTGAAAGCGACGCGTACCTTGTCGGTTCCTGAATGCATTGCTGCGTTTGTGACGGCTTCTGTAATGATTTTTTCAACGTTGTGAGCATATTCAGCGCTTACCTCACACCCATCCATATGTAGATCAACGAGGATTCCATGAACGACCTCGATTTCATCGAGATGAGTGCGGAGGCGCTTTTCGAAATTTACCGAGGCGCCACTGCGAAGGTTGCTCAGTAAGTCGCGCGATTCGTCGACCGCGCTTTCAGCTGCTTTCTTGATTGCTTGTGCCAGACGTGGACTGGCGTCAGGCTGCTTACGAATTGTGTCGGATAAAAGCGAAATACCGACAAGCGACTTGACCGTCGAGTCGTGGAGTTCTCTGGCGATGCGTGAACGTTCTTCACCCAGAGCAGCTTCCCGGGCGTTTCTGGTAGCGAGTCGCAAAGCTGTATTGATTTGCGTTTGAAGCGTGCGCATCCGGGCGCCCAAGACGACGAAAAGAACGATGAGCGAGGCTGAGACACCATCGTTGAGGATTTGTTGGCCCGAGAAATCTCGAGGCGAGCTGTTGATAAATGCAATAAGCAGAAAGCCAGCAATGAGAAGGGCCGTAAGGATGACGCGATTAACTCCCTCGACGAGCAACCCGACAAGGAGTGCCGTTGCGCCCAAGTAGAGAAAAAATGCCGAACTAGAGCCCGCACGCGCCATCACCAGCACTGAAATGAAGATGTCGATGCTGACGGCAAGAGGGTGACGGACTGCAAATGCAACGACTGTATCCCAGAACGTGAACGTGACAAGGGAAACACTGGCCAACACCACAACTCCGGCTGTTTCCCAAAACGTGAACGCTTCCCCATTCCAAGAAACTAGAACCGGATAAAGAAGCACCATTCTCAATACGATGATGAACTTACCCAGCTGGGTTGTAATGTTTTTTGTTTCTAGTGTGTCGGCGCCTTTGCCTGTACGAGGGTGTGGTGTGGCTTTCACTGCTGAAAACTCAGTTCATCGAGACCTGCCGCGAAATACACCGAAACCATAATGAGAGCCATGGTTCCTGGAACCATGATGATTGTTACTACTCCAGCAATCTTTGGGGACGCTTTTGCAGCCTTTTGACGAGCTCGCTGGGCAGTAGTCTGACGCATGTCTAGTGCAATGGTGGCTAGCGTGTCAGCAAGTGGAGCACCCAGTTCTTCTGCTTGCAACAGTGTAGTAATAAACGAGTCTAGGGACTCTGACGTTGTTCGCTTACGAAGCGCTGAGAACGCATCGTAGACAGTTTCACCCATATCCAACTGGTGCAAAACCGTTTTCAGCTCGTCCGCGAGCGGTCCTTCTGTGCGCTCAGTAACTTTGGAAATTGCTGACCGGAATGACAGTCCGGCAGACACAGTAACGGCAAGAATGTCGAGAAAGTCTGGAAGGCTGTCCTCGATAGCTTCCTGACGCTTGCGTCCCGCCTGTATCAGTGCAAAATCCGGAAGAAACAGACCGATCGCAATCAGGACGACCAAGAACAACGGAGCTTTCGTAAAAATTGCTATCGCAAGGCCACCGATTGCGCACAGTAGAACGATGGAACCTTTAAAAGCCATAAACCCTGTGAAATCGTGGTACTGCTTCTTGTCGGTGAGCTGGATTTTGGATTCGATCCAGGCGGGATATTTACTTCCGAACAAGCGTCCAAGTGACGGTCCCAGTCTTGCGCCCAGGCGCTTAACAGGGCCATCCGCACGACGCTTGAGGCGAGTTTCGTCCTTGATCAGGGCTCGATCTTCTGGCGATAGGCTACTCAACGGGTCGGTTTTATACGCGCGAAAACCAAGATAAAGAATGATGACGGCGCTAGCTGCGACGAAAGCAAAGAACAGTCCTAGGATCATAGCTTGACCTTGACTAAACGACTGATGGCGACCAAACCAATCGCATAGCAAATCGTCGCGATGACGATCGCAACCTGTCCTATGATCGTCGAGGTGAGTTTGTAGAGGAGACCGTCATTAAAGTTTGAAAGAAGAAGAACGAAACCAACTCCGAACGCTACGACAAGATAGCCAGTATAGCTCGATTGGGACACAAGGGTTTTTACCTCGCGTTTGGTTTCCTTGCGGAACTCAAGAGTATCGCTCATGTTTCTAAGTGAGGAGATCAGCGAACCGCCCGACCGTTGGGCAATCACCAACGTACTGACTAAAACATTAAGGTCGCGACCTGCAATTCTGTTAGACATGCGTTCTAACGCGATGTCGAGCGGGGTTCCAATTTCCAATTCGCGCTTGAGCGCAGAAAACTCACGGCTGGCAGGTTCAGGCAACTCAGAGGCGGCAACGCCCAATGCAGTGTGGATTGACAAGCCGGCGCCAGTCGAGTTCGCCATAATCCGAGCGAATTCGGGCAGCTGTTGGGCAAACTTTTCTCGTTGCCGTTCTTTAAGAACGTCGAGGATTTTCCAAAATCCGAAGAGCAATAAAGCGGAAAGCAACACCGCATAGAGGACCGCGATGAAGCGATTCAGAAGAATAAAAACAACTACTGAAACGGCAAGAGCGATGAGCAAGTACTCGAGCGCAGTAATTGAACGTAAGTTTGCTTGGGTTAGCTGTTGCGATAGCTTGTTACCAAATCGAGTCTTGCGGAAGATACGATCCGCAGGAAAAATGCGGGCGGTGCGGAATGAGACTGTTCCGATGGAGCGTTCTGCTCGAACAATGTCGTACTGTTGGCCTGTTCCAAGGGCAAAGACGACAAGCCCGATTGAGCCCAGTACTAAAACCACTAGGGTACCAAGGAGGATTCCGAGAAGCATCATGTGAGTCCACCCCTGCATGCGGCGGTGGGAGAGATGTCGAAATTCTCCGAGAGACCGTTGCCACTGATCCACAAGCGGTCGGCAATATTGTCGGGGATCCGGCGCATGATGTGAGTGCCTCGAACAATGCGGTCTGCGGTGAGTGGTTCCGATTCGAATTTCATGAGGGTTGTGAGTTCGAATTCCTCTCGACTCTCAGACGTCACGGCAGCGACCTCGGTCATGCGTCGTGAACCGTCGGCGCCACGCCCCAGCTGAACGATGAGGTCCACAGCACTGTTAATTTGATCGCGCAATGCTTCGAACGGAACTTTAACCTCACTCATACTGGCGAGGGTTTCTAGACGTGACACAGCATCGAGCGGGTTGTTCGCGTGTACTGTAACCAATGAACCGTCGTGACCGGTATTCATTGCTTGAAGCATGTCAAGCGTTTCACCACCACGGACCTCACCAACGATGATGCGGTCGGGGCGCATACGCAGGGAGTTCTTTACCAGGTCACGAATTGTGACCTGGCCCTTGCCTTCAACGTTAGGTGGGCGTGACTCAAGGCGAATGACGTGAGGCTGTTGGAGCTGAAGTTCTGCCGAGTCCTCAATGGTCACAATGCGGTCGCCGTCGGGAATCATGCCAGACAGCGCGTTGAGCATGGTGGTCTTACCGGTACCTGTACCCCCGGACACAACGATATTGAACCGTGCCTTCACGCATGCCATGAGGAATTCGCGGGTGAGTTCATCAAAACTTCCCTTGCTTTGTAGATCCTCGAGGGTGAAGGGTTTGGGAAAGCGACGGATCGTAAGGGTTGGCCCGTCCATTGCGAGTGGAGGGACAATAACGTTGACACGTTCACCTGTGAGCAGGCGAGCGTCCACCATGGGTGATGATTCGTCAACGCGACGGTTAACTTCGGCAACAATGCGGTCAATGACTTGCATAAGTTGCTCTTCGTTGCTAAACGAAAGGTCAAGCTTCTCCAAACGCCCGGCCCGCTCGACAAAAATGGTGTGGGGCCCGTTCACCATGATTTCGGTGATTGATTCGTCAGCCAAAAGCGGTTCCAAGATACCTAGGCCAAGCGACTCATCGACTACTCGTTGAATGAGTTGTGAGCGTTCACGAGCCGAAAGAACCGGACCCTGTTGTGAAAGTAGGTGACTCAAGATACGTTCAAGGCGCACGCGCCTTTGTGAACGTTCAAGCTTTGAAAGTTCTTCCAGGTCGACTTCTTCAAGAAGCAGCCGGCGATAGAAACTGACCTGTTCGTTGAAACTCGCCTGCCTCGGGTCAATCTCTGTGTCTGCACCGAGGGTTCCTTTAAGTTGCCGCTGTTGTTCGGCACGTTTGAGTAGCGACATTCAATTATTCCGTCGTGATTGGTTGAGTTGCCGAGCGGGTGACCTTGATCGTTGGAAGCCAGAGTGACGAGTCCGTTCCCAGGCTAGGGACAGCAACTGTCACTTTGCATGTAATCGATCCGTTGTGTACTCGAGCGCCACTACATGAGGTGGACATACCGGCATCGCGCAAACCAGGCGAAACTGCTTGCTGGGCTACCGCAACTCCCGAACCAGGATTGAGAACTTCCGCTCGTGCTGCATTACGGGCTGCAGAGTTGGCTTGTGATAGTGAAAACATCGCGAGCATGGCTTGAAGGGCGGTCACAAGAATAATGAAGAACGCAAAAAGCATTCCCACAAACTCGAGACTAACAGCACCCTTTTGCCGGGATCGCTTAATAAGACGGGTTATCACGTTAGTTCTCCCTTACGATTCCAGCGGAAGTATTGATAGTGAAGGCAAAGTCTTCGCTCATCTTTACGATTGTCGGTGTCTTGATACTCACGTGAACTGTGTCTGGAGATTCGGTAACAGACATGTTCTTGCGCCACGCAACTGGGGTGTGATTCTCTGCTGCGCTCACAGCTGACTCATTCACAGCTGCCGCACGCGCACCTTCGTTAGCCGCTCCGGACGCGTAGATCCACGTCATGCCCAGTAGCACGGATTGAAACCCTACGAGGGCGATAAAGATGAAGAGGACAAAAATACCGGCAAACTCGAGTGTACTTTGTCCGCGCTCTTTTCTGTTGCGCTTTCTGGGCTTACCTCCCTTGGGTTTGTTAGGACGAGGTGCAACTGACAATTGTTCTTCGGGCAGTATTCCCATCTCTGCTCCCAACCGTTTGATACGTGTCGACCACAGTGGCGTTACTAGACTTGGAT